>OBEQ010766184.1_pt1 | contig 96718 bp, 80 predicted proteins | sample 1670901 | NCBI WGS metagenome assembly OBEQ01 (sample SAMEA104232315, study PRJEB22302) | groundwater metagenome | biome: forest; feature: aquifer; material: groundwater | place: USA | collected 2011-08-07 | depth 5.4 m | reverse complement strand
GGGCTGCGCGGCCACGCCGGCCACAACCGCCCGCCAGTAGGAGAGGGCGAACTGCCCCAGCGCCACCACCGAGATCGCGAATAGGAGAGTTGCGATCATTACCCTCAGCCTCGAGACACAGTTTGCCAGCCAGATTGGGGGGGGGACAATGGGCCGACAGTACTAGACCTAAGTACCGGTCTTTATGTTGCTAAAAGCTTTTGAATGAGTGTGTTATGGATTGCCCGGCCGGGCATCCCTTGTCTCCCGGGGGTTGCAGCCGCGAGGCTGGCGGGAGGGGATGCCTGACTTGCGCCAATTCAGGGGCTAAAGCCAATTTCATTTCATTGGCTTTATGTCAGGGCTGAAGCCCTGACCCCCTAAACGGAAATGCTAGGAACTAACAGGACGGGTCGATAGCGCGAGTACGAAGTTCAGCGCCGCGCCGCGGCGGACACACCCACGATAGCCCTGCGCACGGGAAACCCGGCCCAAACGTTGGCCAGGCCCAGGACTTCGCGCACCACATCGAGTACGCTGCGGGTGTCGCGCCACCAGTGCACAGCGTCGAATGCGTCCTCTGGCGCGTAGCGGACCAAAACCCGCGGGCCTTGGCCCACCCGAGCCCGCCAGATGGCCTTGACGCGGCGCGTGTGCGGCTTCGAGGTAACCACGATGATTTTCTGCCCTCCCTGACGCTTCAGCTCCTCGGAAACTTGCAGAACTTCGTCGTCGGTATTACCGACAGGCTTCTCGAAGACGCGGATGGCATCGGAAGGGACTCCCAGAAAGAGCAGCACCTTCTGGTTATAAAACTCATCGCCCACATAGTAGATGTCCATCTCCTTCAGCAATTCCGCGGGGCTGGCCGGGCGTGTCACCCAGACCTGCGCGGCGAAGCCCTGGTGGTAGATCTCCGCGGCCTCGCGGGCGCGCGCGGGCATGCGGCCGCTCAACACCACAATCGCTTGCGCCGGCGCGAGCTCGTCCTGCACCACCAGCCACTGTCCGACGCGGCGGAAGGCCCACGCGGCGCCGCCAGCCAATACGCCCAGCACCGCCAACGCAATCAGCGCCCGCCGCAACTTGGGTCTCCCAGGCATCATCGTTGCACGTGTGGCTTTTCTTCCGTGCTGCGACATGCTACCCCGCGCCCCCAGGGCGGTCAATCGGCGCTCGCGGCAGAAAGCTTTGGCGACGACGCGCTCAGAGGAAAATGCTCCCCGCACTGCGCTTGGGAATCCGCGCGCCGCGGGCTAAAATGGTGCGCCGGTGAATCAACAGCCCGATCACCCGCGACCTGCGGAACGGACAACCGAAATTCACAGCAGGATGATGCACGGGAACAGATGCAATCAGAGCCCAGCGGAGAGTGACGCGTGCGCGCAGTGATCACCGGCGGCGCGGGCTTTCTGGGCTCGCATCTGTGCGACTTCCTCATCGAGCGGGGTTGGGAAGTGCTCTGCTTGGACAACCTGGTCACCGGCGTGGAATCCAACGTCGGTCATCTGCTCAGCCACGCGCGCTTTCGTCTGGCCCGGCAAGACGTCACCCGCTACATCGATGTGCCCGGAGCGGTGGACTACGTGCTGCACTTCGCCTCGCCGGCCAGCCCGGTGGACTACCTGAAGCTGCCCATCCAGACGCTTAAGGTCGGCGCGCTGGGCACGCACAATACGCTCGGCCTGGCGCTGGCGAAAAAGGCGAAGTATCTACTCGCCTCCACCTCAGAGTGCTACGGCGACCCCGAGGTGAGCCCGCAGCCGGAAAGCTATTGGGGCCACGTCAACCCGATCGGTCCTCGCGGGGTGTACGACGAAGCCAAACGATTCGCGGAGGCCATGGTGATGGCCTATCACCGCGCGCACGGCGTGGACACACGCATCGTGCGCATCTTCAACACCTATGGCCCGCGCATGCGGCTGAACGACGGCCGGGCCTTGCCGAACTTCGTCCACCAGGCGCTCACCGGCCAACCCATCACGGTGTACGGCGACGGCCAGCAGACGCGCAGTTTCTGCTACGTCACCGACCTGATCGCAGGCATCTACCGGCTGATGCAATCCGACGAACACGAGCCGGTGAACATCGGCAACCCGCAGGAGATCACCATTCTGGAGTTCGCCGAGCGCATTCGCGCGCTGCTCGGCTCCGCCGTGCCCATCGTCTTCAAGCCGCTGCCGCAGGACGACCCCCGACAGCGCTGCCCCGACATCAGCAGGGCGCGCCGGGTCTTGCAGTGGGAGCCCAAGGTGAACCTGGACGAGGGCCTGCGGCTCACGCTCGATTTCTTCCGCCAGCAAGCCGCAACCGCAAATCGTCCGAGCTAGTCCGCGGGATGGGGAATGAGCCGGGAGCGCCGCTCATCCCGGCCGGCCGAAGGAGTGGTATTCGAAGCCGAGGGCCTCCATCGCCGCGGGCTCGAGCAGGTTTCGCCCGTCCACGACCAGCGGCCTGGCCATCCGGCCGTGGATGCGCCGCCAATCGAGCTCACGAAACTCTTCCCACTCGGTGACGATCAGCAGGGCGTCGGCATCGTGGGCGACTTCATAGGGGTCGCGGCTGTAGAAGATCTGCGGGAAGACCGCCCGAGTTTTCTCCATCGCTTCGGGGTCGCAGGCGCGCACCTGCGCGCCCTCGGCCAGAAGCCGGCCGATCACTTCGATGGCGGGAGCAAAGCGGATGTCGTCGGTATTGGGCTTGAAGGCCAGTCCCAGGACGGCAATGCGCTTGTCCTTGATCACCCAGAGGGCGCGCCGAATTTTATCGAGGAACTGCCCGATGCGGTTCCGGTTCACCCGCTCAGCCTCTTTCAGCAGCCCGAAGTCCACGCCGGCGCGCTCGGCGAGGTGAATGAACGCCTGAATGTCTTTGGGCAGGCAGAAGCCACCAAAGCCGAGGCCAGCGCGCAGGAACTGCGGCCCGATGCGCGGGTCGAGGCCGATGGCGCGAGTCACCTCCTCGACGTTGGCGCCCAGGCGCTCGCAGAGGTCAGCGATGGTGTTGGCGTAGGAGATCTTCAGGCCGAGGTAGGAGTTCGAGGCGTGCTTGATCAGCTCGGCACTCGCGATCGTGGTCACCAGCAGCGCCGGGGCGTCCGCCGGCGGGCAGGCGGGCGCATGCACCGGGCAGTTGAAGCGGCCTTCGAGGATCGGCCGATAAATCTCGCGGAGCTGCTTCTCGGCGGTCTCCTCCTCCACACCGACGACGATGCGGTCGGGATGGAGGAAATCTTCGACCGCGGTGCCCTCGCGAAGAAATTCCGGGTTCGAGGCCACACGGAATTGCGTTCCGCCGCTGCGGGCGTAGACCGTCAGGGCGCGCTTCAACTGCTGGCCCGTTTGCGCCGGCACGGTGCTCTTCTCGATTACGAGCTTCGGCGTGCGCGCTTCGGTGGCGATCAGCCGCGCCACGTTATCAATCGCGGAGAGGTCCGCCTCGCCGCTTTCCATCGGCGGCGTGCCCACGCAGATGAAGATGGCATCGCTCGAGCGCACCGCCTCGCCGGAATTGCCGGTGAACTGCAGCTTCCCCGCCCGGCGCGTCGCGGCCAGGATGGTGTCAAGGTGCGGCTCGTAGATAGGCAGCTTCCCCGCCTCGAGCGTCTGGATGCGCACCGGGTCGTTGTCCGTGCAGATGACCTCGTGACCCGTTTCAGCCAAGCATCCGCCGGTCACCAGCCCCACGTAGCCGCATCCGACCACAGAAACTCGCAAGCTGCCCCCCACGCGCCCACCGGCCAACCGAAACCTGCCCTGGATGTTGCTTTCCTGTATTCTCGCCCATCCGCCGCAGGCGGGGAAGCGAAAACTGCTCGCCGCGGCGGACCAGCGAACCTCAGGACTTCGTCAGCGAAAAGTTTTCGATCACCAGGGCATCGATCCCGGAACAGAAAAAGCTCCGCACGGCGTCCCGCGGAGTGATCACCAGCGGCTCGCCGAACAGATTGAACGAAGTATTCACCAGCAGCGGAGCCGGCGCGCGCTCGCCAAAGCGCTTCAGCAGCCGCCAGAGCGTCGGATTGGCCCCGCGCTCGACCGCGTGCAACCGCACGCGGTCGCCCGGCAGCAGAAACCCCTCGAGCAGGCTGCGCCCCTCGGGGCGCGCCCAGCCCACCGTAGCCATAAACCGCGCGGACGAAGAACAGTCGAAGTAGCGCGCGCAGTCCTCGGCGGGCACGGAAACCGCAAACGGGCGGAACGCCTCGCGGTGCTTCACGTACTCATTCAGATTTTCCTTGACGTAGGGCGCCCACGGCGAGGCCAGCAGGCTGCGGTTGCCCAGCGCCCGCGGGCCGAACTCGGCCGGCCCCTGATACCAGGCGACAATTTTCCCGGCCTCGAGCAGCCGGAGCGTCTCCGCGAGCTTCTGTTCTTCGCCGTCGTGCCAGCGGTAGCGGGCCTTGCAGTTGTCGAGCACCTGCTTGATCTCCTGGTTCGAGAAACTGGGTCCCCAGTAGAGGTGCGCGGGCGGTTCGAGGCGCGGATGACCCAGCACCTTATGCCACACCAGCCAGGCCGCGCCCAGCGCCGTGCCTTCGTTGCCCGCGGCCGGCTGCACGTAAACTTGATCAAAGCCGGTGCTCTTCTCCACCGCGGCCACCAGCAAGGGATTGAGGAACAGCCCGCCCGCCAGGCAGAGCGTGCGCGCGCCGGTCCTGTGCCGATACGCTTCCGCAGCTTCCGCAGCAATTCGGGCACAGGCCTGTTGCACGCTGCTGGCGAGTTGGCGCCGCAAGGGTTCCTTCAGTCCGGCGCCGGATGAGCCCTCTCCGGCGCTCGGTATGGACTCCGCCGGAACGCCCAGACGACGATAGAACTTGGTGGAAAAGGCGATGCGGCCGGCTAGACCGCGGTTGAAGAAGCTGAAATCGAGGTGCGGCAGCTCGCCCGGCGACCGGCGAAACATTTCCAAGAACAGATTCTCAAACTCCGGCGTCCCCTCCAGGCTCAGCCATTGCGTCTTGTGCTCGCTGCGGTGCGGCGTGAACCCGAGCAGGTCGGTGACTTGCGAATAGACCCAACCAAGGGAGTGCGGGAAGGCAATCGAGCGCAGCGGGCGGATGCGAACGCCTTCTCCCAGCGCCACCATGCCCGAGCGGGCGTCGCCCTGCTCGTCCAACGTCACGATCAGCGCCCGCTCCGCCGGCGAAGCGTAGAACGCGCTGGCGGCATGGCAGAGATGGTGGTCCAGGTGCAAGACCCGGCCGCCGGGCGCATCGCCCATCATCTTCAGGATGCGATCGTTGTTGAGCTCGCGACCCAGCTCGCCCAAGGCTTTGGTCTGGTAGTAGCCGCTGGGGACGGGAGCGAAGGGAGTCCTGCGGGTGCGCAGCCACGCCTCCCGCACCCAGGACCGCAGCGGACGGCTGGCCACGGCGATGTAGGGAACGTCCCGCCAGCCCACTCCGGCGCGCTCCAGGCAGAAGCGAATCGCTTCGCGAGGGATGCCGCCCAGTGTCCGCGAGCGCAGCAGTTTGCTCTCTTCGATCGCCGCGGCAACGCCCTTTTCGCCGAGCAGCGCCGCCGCGGAGTCGTGCGCGAGACCCGATATTCCCAGGATGTACACCGGACTCACCCGTGCCTGTCACGAAAAGCGTTGTGCCGCGAGCGGAGTTTACCCGCGGCGCGGGCTCGTGTCCACGAACCGGCGCTCCAGCCATAGAAAAATTTTGCATGCAGAGAAGGGGCGGCGAATGGGCGGAGAGGGATTCGGTCGCTAATCACGATCTCGACGGAGTAAAGAGCTTCTGGCGAGCAGACCGCGGAGGCCGAGCAGGAGCAGGCGCGGCTGGCTGACGCAGATGCGCCAGAGCATCCGAACCGCCTCATCGCGTGTATACAGGCTGAGGGAGCGCCGCGTCGAGGCGTTCAGCAGGTCCACCAGGCGGCTGTAGTCGGCCTGTTGGAAGCCGTGGAGCGTCTTGCGCACAAGCAGGTGCAAGTCCAATTCGCGGCGCAGGGCGCTCAGCTCGCGGCTGCGCCCGCCGTTCAGGATCGCTTCGGTGACACCCAGCGCGCCGCGAAAGCCCGTGACGATGCCGCCGACGGTGGTGACCTTCACCTGGCCGGCCGCATCGCCGACCAGATACACGCGTCCCGCCCCAACCTGGCGGGTCACCGGCACCCAGCCCGTGTACACCGGTATGCGCGCCCCCTGAAACGAAAGCGGATGGAACCCGCGCTTCTCGAGAAAGCGTTCCAGGCAGCGGCGCGTTTCCTGGCCGTCTTCGCCGATCAGCCCGAGCGCGCCGCGCGTGGGCGACTCAGGGATCAGCCAGTAAAAATACGGTGTGTCCTCAGGGACGAACCAGACGCGCACGGTCTCGGCGGGAAACTCCGCGGGCAATGGCACAATGGCCTGAATCAGCGGCAAGGTTTCCTGGCGCGGCCAGCCGGCGGATTGGGCCACCCTGCTCAGCGCGCCGTCGGCGCCGACGACCGTGCCGGCGCGAATCTGTTCCCGGGCGGCGTCGCGGCTGCGTTCCACGGTCAAGCAGAGATCTGTGTCGTTGCCCTCGAGGCCCACGAAGCGGCGGCCGAGTTGCACCTGCGCGCCCGCATGGTGCGCCTGCTCGGCAAGACCCCGAATCAGCTTGGCGCGCTCGATGATCAAATCGGGGCGATGGAGCGGCACGGTCGCCGCCCGGCCGTCGGTGAAGAGTTCAAACCGGCGGATCTCGTTGACCACGGAGCGCTCCCCCACCGGGCCCAGAAGGTCGCGCATCCGGCTGGTGACGATCAGCGTGCGCGGCGCGGGGTCGAGTTGTTCGGCGCGCTCGAAGACCTGGACCTTGCGGCCCTCGCGCGCCAGCAGGCAGGCAGTGAAAAGTCCGGCAGCCGATCCGCCGACGACGGCCACTTGCGGGTTGACTGGGTTCTGGGTGCGAGCCTCTGTGCGTCCGTGCAGTTTGGCCATCCTGTGCCGCTGCTGGTTCTGCTGCTCTCGCCCGGCGGGGGAAGCACCGCCGGTACGAAGTCACTGCGCGTCACTCGGGCGCCCTGCGGACCCGGTCGGGACGCCGACCACCCGAGTCCCTCGCCCGGCACAGGCGCCACTCGGTCTTCTAACCTGTGCCGTCGGAACGCTCTAATTGTGGCAGCAGTATAACCAATCGGATGGATTGCGCAAGCACGACGCGGTCGGGGGCCAACGGGGCCGGCGCGTCCTCCCTCGGAAGCAGTGTTCGACATCGCCGCCTGCGCGTAGCTGAGCCGCACGGATAGACGACTCACCACCAGCGCGGGCAAGCCAGACATCCAGGCTGTCCGCTTACAGCGGCTGACCGGCGAGGCGGGCTCGCCCGACGAAACGGCATGAACTGTGCTTGATGGCAGCTATTTTTACTTGACGGTAAGTATATTAAGCCTTATATGCTGCACCGTTCTCTGCGGAACGCATCTTCTCTGACTGAGGAGGACGTCATGGCACCCCGATACTTGCTCTCCATCGACGGCGGCGGCATTCGGGGCATCATTCCCGCCACCGCGTTGGTCGAGCTGGAGCGTACTACCCACCGCCTTGCCCGCGATACTTTCTCTTTCGTCGCCGGCACTTCTACCGGCGCGCTGATTGCCGCCGCGGTGGCCGCTGGCGTGCCGGCTCTTCGTATCCAGGAGATCTACCTAACGCGATCTCGCGAGATCTTCAGCCCCGGCTGGCCCTGGAATTTCATCAAGCGCGTGCTTACCGGCTCGATGTATTCGACGCGAAGACTCCATGACGTTCTGGCCAGCGAGCTCGGTGAAGCTCGCGAGTGGACTCTCAACCATTCCCCCATCGACCTGCTGATCACCGCCAAGCGCGTTGCTGACGGCATGCCCTGGTACTTTGTCAAGGACAAGCCGGGCAACTCCGGATGTACCGGTCGCCTAGGCTTGGTGGACTGCGTAACAGCCTCCGCCGCAGCGCCCACCTATTTTCAGCCATGGACGATCCGGGATCCGGCGAGCCTGCCTCCCCACTGCCAGGCGGTAGGCAGCCTGGTTGATGGCGGCGTGGGCGTGACGGGCAACCCGGTCTATCAGGCTTGCGTGGAGGCTTTTTATTACACCGGCGGGCAATATAAGCACGAGGAAACCACCGTAATCTCACTCGGGACCGGGCGCTTCGTACGCCAAAAAAGGCCCCGTGGTCTGTGCCAGTGGTTCAAGTGGACTCTCGACGAACTGCTCCGCTCACCCGGCGAACAGCAGACCGAGATCGTTCACCGCCACTTCCCGGAGATCTACTTCTACCGCTGTGACCCGGAGCTCCCGGAAGATGTGGCCTTGGACGACGTGGGCAGCATCGACCGGCTGCAACAGTATGGCGAGCAATTCGCCAGAAGCGTCGATTGGGAACGCATGTTGAAGGGCGCCGTTACGAAGTGCCGGATCCACCCGACGAATACCCTCTGGCACCAATATAAGCAGACTATTGTTCTGCCCGCGACACTTGGATGATTGGATTTACGGGGCCAAGAACAGGGAAGAGTAACTACGCTTCCTTTTGCTGTGTCTGGCGCTCGTAGGGGGCGCGCTCGAGCCGGGCGATGACCGCCAGCGCCGCCAGAGCGGTCGCGCCGGCCAGAGCATAACTCTGCCACACCGGAAGACGGCTCACCGCCAGCGCCACCAGGCCGAATACCATGCCCAGAGCGTAAAGGACGAGCACGGCGCGGCGCTGGCCGAGGCCCAAATTTGCCAGGCGGTGCGCGGCGTGGTCTTTGCCGGGCGTAGCGAAAGGCAGGAGTCCCCGGCGGGAACGCGAGATGGAAACCAGCGTGGTATCGAAGATAGGAACTCCGAGAACCAAAACGGGGATCAGCCAACTGTTCGCCTGCGGCGGCTCCGCCAGGCGCAACTTCAGGGCGAGCGTGGCCATCAGAAAGCCGAGAAACATTGCTCCACCATCGCCCATAAAAATTTTTGCCGGACTGAAATTCCAGCGCAGGAAGCCGATGGCTGCGCCCAGCACCGCCGCGGCCAGCGTGCCCACCAGCACTTGCCCGCTCAAGACGGCGAAAATGGCGAAGAACAGCGAAGCCATGGCCGCCACGCCGGCGCACAGGCCGTCCATGTGGTCGAGGATGCTGAACGAGGCGATGATCCCGACAACCCAAAGGACCGTCAGCGCGGCGTCGGCCAAGCGACCGGCTTGGCCGGGCAGCAACGCAGAAAAAACCTGCGCTCGAATCCCCGAGGCCAGCAAAATAAACGCAGCGAGCGGCATGCCCACAAACAACTTGATCTGGTGATGCAGCAGGCCGCGGTCGTCCAGGACGCCCACCAGCGCCACCAGAGTGGCTCCGGCCAAGATGCCGACCATTTGCGCGCGCGCCTGGCTGCCGATGGCCACCACAATGGCCAGGACGAATCCGCAGTAGATGGCCAGACCGCCGAGCAGCGGAATGGGAGCCAGGTGGACCTTGCGCGGGCCGGGACGGTCCACCATGCCGATGCGCAGAGCGAGCCGGCGGACGGGAACGGTCAAGCCGAGCGAGGCTACAAACGCGACAGCGAATGCGAGGAGGCTCGTGGGCATGCGGCTAACCGGGTTCAGCGCTCCGTCAGCATGCGGTTGAGTATCGCTTTCACCTGCGCGCGATCTTTTGTTTTGTAATACCAGTCCACGGTGCGGCGCAGACCCTCGCGAAACGCCGTCTCCGGCTCCCAGCCAAGTAGTTTTTTGGCCAGGGAGTTGTCGGCCACGCGGTTGAGCGGTCCGGTGGGCATGTCCGGCCGGAGCTTGATCTTTGCCTTGTGGCCGGTGTAGTCGCAGACCAGTTTGGCCGCATCGAGCACGCGGACGCGCTCCATCGTGCCCAGGTTGACGGCTGTGCCGTCGTCAATTTTTTCCCCCGCCAGCAGCGTGCCCGAAACGATGTCGTCGATGTAGGTCCAGTTGCGGATCTGCGTGCCGTCTCCCCAGACCTCGAACGGGTCTTGCCCCACAAAGGCGCGAGCGATCATGGCAATCACGGCGTGGTTTTCCACGCCCCGGGGGCCATACACGGTGAAGTAGCGGCACGAGGCCGTTTTCAGCCCGTGCTCGCGGGCGTAGGCTTGCAGGGTGAACTCGCCCATCAGCTTGGCCCAGCCATACATGTTGTCGGCGTCGTTGGGACCTTTGGTCAGGTCTTCGGTGAGATAAACTTCCTTGTTCGGGTCCGCTTGCAGAAAATTCGGATAGACGCACCCGGACGAGGCAAACACCACCTTCTTGACTCTGGCCTTGAGCGCTTCGGCGAAGACCAAGCCATCGAGAAAAAAGTTTGATGCCGGCCCGGCCTGATGCAGGTCCACGTAGCCGCGCCCGCCGTGGTCTGCCGCGAGATGGAACACCGTGTCCACACCCTGCATGGCGGCGCGCGCCACGCCGGGCTCGCGCAGGTCCCCCTGACGAAACTCCACGTGCCCGTTGGCCAGGTGCGAGCGGATGTTCTCCAGGCGCCCGCTGGTGAGATCGTCCACAACGCGTACCCGGGCGCCGCGCTCGACGAGCCGGTCCACCAGATGCGAGCTAATGAACGAGGCCCCGCCGGTAACCAATACGTTCTGATCGGTCCACACCGTTTCCCCAAGCTTCACCGTCGCACTGCCTCCTCGATGACGCGAACAAAGATTTGAAGCTGCTTCACTTTATCATAAGTCGGCGCAATCTCCCGGGCGCGCCGGCCCATCTCGACCACGCGTTGCGGGTCGCGAGACACCGCGCGCACCGCCTCGGCCACCGCGGCGGGGTCGTCGGGGTCCGCGGCGACCCCGCAACCGGTCCGGCGCACGATGCGCGTGACGTCGCTTTCCTCCGGCGCCACGGCCAAAACCGCCTGACCCGCCGCCAGAATGGGGTAGAGCTTGCTCGGCACAACCACTCCTTCCAAACCGCGGCGCACGGTGACCACGTGCAGGTCGCCCGCCGCCAACACGCAGGGCACCTGCTGGGACGGCCGGAACGGCAAAAACCGCAGGGCGGGACTTCCCGCGGCCAAAGCCTCGATTTCCGCCCGCGCGGCACCATCGCCGACGAAGACGAATCCGACGCCATCGCGTTCGAGCAGGCACGCCGCGCGAACCAGAGTCTCCCAAGCGCCGGAAAATCCGAGGTTGCCCGCGTGCAGCACGACAAAGGGAAATCCGCAGCGGATCTCTTGCACCACCGGGTCATCCGCGGACGGAACGCTCTCCGGCAGGGACACGCCGTCGCGGACGATCTCGACGCGGGCAGGGTCCACGCCCTTCGAGATGATGCGGTCGCGCATGTCCTCGCCCAGGACAATCACTCGCGTGGCTTGCCGCAGCGCGCGCCGGTGCAGATTTTCCCAGGCCCGCACCCAGCCGCTCGGCCGGACAATCCCGCCGCCCAGCGCCATGTCCGGGTAGAGATCGCGGATGTTATAGACAAATGGCCGTCCGGAAAGCTTGGCCACCAAGGCTCCGGCAATGCCCGCAACCGGCGGGTCGGTCATGGCCAGAACCACATCGGCGCGGATGCCCAGAGCGCGCGGTACGGCCAGCGAGAGATAGGTCAGATAGTTGCTCACGCGCCCGGGCATGCGCATGCGCGGGTAGGCCGTCGAACCAACTCGCTCCACAGTGATGCCGGCTCGCACTTCGCGGCGCAGCAGGTAATACGGATGGCGCTCGGAGGGATCGTACGACGGCCGTCCGGCCAGCACGGTTACCTGGTGGCGCTCCGCCAGCGCTTCGGCCACCAGGGCCGCAAATTTCGCCGTCGCCGAAGTGTCCGGCGGGAAGTACTGGTTCAGCAGAAGGATGTGCACGGCGAGACCCGGGAAGCTTGCATCGGCGGCTCTGCGCCACGTCGCGGCGAGTCCGGCCGAGCAAGTCGAAAAACGGTGCGCGTCACCTCGCTCGCAGCCCTTCCGCTGGCGGCGCAGAGCCGGCCGGCTTGCGAATCAGGAGGTTGCCGAGCACCAAAACGTCCATCTTTGTGCGCAGAAAACAGTCCAGGGCTTCTTCGGGAGAGCAGACGATGGGCTCGTTGTCGTTGAACGAAGTGTTGAGCACCACCGGCACGCCGGTCAACTTGGCGAACTCGCGAAGCAATCGCCAATAGCGCGGGTTTGCCGCGCGGCTCACGGTTTGCAGGCGCCCGGTGCCGTCCACGTGTGTCGGCGCGGGGATCACCGCCCGCTTCTCCGGGCGGACGGCATAGGCCAAAGTCATGAACGGCGACGGGTGCGTGCGCTCAAAATATTCTCCGGTGGCCTCCTCAAGGATGGAAGGGGCGAAGGGCCGAAACGTCTCGCGGTGCTTGATGCGCTCGTTCAGGATCTGTTTCATCTCCGGGCGTCGCGGATCGGCGACGATGCTGCGGTTGCCCAGCGCCCGCGGGCCCCATTCGGCGCGCCCCTGGAACCACCCCAGGATTCTTCCGTCGGCAATCTGCTGCGCCGCTGCTTCGGCCAGCGCTTCCTCCGGCAATTCCTCGACTGGGTGGCCGGAGCCAGCGATGCGACTGCGCTCCACCGCGTGGCGGACCTGCTCGGCGGAGTATTCCGGGCCCCAGTAGGCGTGCTCCATCAGGAACGCACGCGGGTGGCCGAGGACTTGATGATAGACGTAGTAGGCTGCACCGACCGCCAAGCCCGCGTCGCCTGCGGCGGGCTGCACGTACACCCGCTCGAAGGGAGTGCGGTCGAAGATCTTGCCGTTGGCGACGCAGTTGAAGGCCACGCCGCCCGCCAGACACACCGCCTTCTGCCCGGTGCGCGCGTGGAGCGCATTGAGGAGCTCGAAGAGCACCTCCTCAAGCCGCGCTTGCATGCTCGCCGCCGCATTCCGGTGGCGCTGTTCGACCGGGTCGCCCTCGGCGCGGCGGGGCCCCAGCCGCTGCTCCATGTAATCGGAAAACATGCGGCCGAGCTCCGGTGTTTTGTCCGCTTCGCGCCAGGTCATGTCGGGGCCGGTGCGGTGATGCGAGAAATATTCCAGGCCCAGGCGAAATCCCGCATTGCCGCGGCTGTGCACGATGCGGCGAAACTCCTCGAGATACACCGGCTCGCCATAGGCGGCCAAGCCCATGACCTTATACTCATCGCCGTATTTCCAGAAGCCGAGGTATTGCGTGACCGCGGTGTAGTACATCCCCAGCGAATGCGGGAAGGCGATCGAGCCGTGGACACGCAAGCGGCTGCCTTGGCCGGTGGCCCACATGGTGCTGGCAAAGTCGCCCAGGCCATCCGCCGAGAGCACCGCGGCCTGCTCGAACGGCGACACGAAAAAAGTGCTGGCCAAGTGTGCCTGGTGGTGCTCGACGCGGTGAAAGCGGGCGCGGATTGTCTGTGCCGGGACGTCCAACGCGACGCTAAGCGCCTCAGGGATGCCCACAAACCGCGCCAAAACTTTGGCGCGCTCGCGGGCGAAGCGCGGCATGCGCAGGGCGTAGAGCAGCTTGGTGCCCAGCCGCGCCCAGGGATCGCGCGGGATGGCGATGTGGTCCACCTCGGCGAGCGTGATCCCGGCCTGCGCCAGGCAATAGCGGACGGCCTGCGCAGGAAAGCCCGCCGCGTACTTGACCCGGTTGAAGCGTTCTTCCTCGACTGCGGCGACCAGGCGGCCGTCGGCAACGATCGCGGCGGAACTATTGCCGTGATAGGCGTTGATCCCCAGGATGTACATGCAGAAAAAAGGCCCTCGAACCGTCCAGAATAAGCGCCCTTGCACGTCCTTCGGAGTCTCGACCTTGTCGGGAAGAGGAATCTCTCTTTTGTGAAAAGCGAAAGAGAAGAGGGATTCTTCGTCGCCTTCGGCTCCTCAGAATGACCCCTGAGGAGTTTTTCGACAAGCGGCTACGCGCCGGGCGGCCGTCCCCCCGCCAGCGCCACTGCCGGCCTTGCGGCCTCCGCTTCCACGCCGCGGCCATCGAGGTGGCGCCTGCACCATTCGTTCAGCACGTAAAGGCTCCACGGCCGCGACCAGCTCGTCCGACCGGCCAGGAAATCATGCCACACTGCGGCGACGGCGTCGCCGGTCAAAACGCGCCGCAGCGACGTGGTCATTTCCCCCAGCCCCGCCGCAACCTGCGCGCGCAGCTCGCGGCGCAGCCAGCGCTCCCAGGGAAACGTGAACGTGCGCTTGGGTTGCCGCACCACTTCGGCGGGCAAGAGTTCTTGCAAGGCTTCCACGAGCAACGCCTTTGCCCGGCCGCGGCGTTGCTTCACGCCTCCGGGGAGTTGCGCCACATACTCGACCAGCCGATGGTCGAGCAACGGCACGCGCACTTCGAGCGATTGGCTCATGCTGACCGCGTCGGTATCGCGGAGCAGGGTGTTGACCATGTAGGAGCGCATCTCCAAGCAGGAGACGCCCGTAAAACTGTCCAGCCGAGCCGCTTGCCGAGCGGTCTCCTCCAGCCAGGCTCGCCAGGGGGAAGCGGGGGACGTCCGAGGGCGCGTTTCGCGGCCCGCCGCGGCGTCCGCGGCGAGGAGTGTGGCCACTTGCTCGGGAGTGAATAACGCCCGAGCGTAAAAATACGGATGCGGCAGATCACCGGAATCGCGCCAGAGCGCGGCCAGCTTGCGCGCCGCGTCGGCGCGCCCCCAGCCCGCGCCGGCCTTGGCAAGCGCCGCGGCCGCAGCCGAGCGCAGGCCCTGAGGCGCGAGATTTCCCAGCGCCGCCAGCCGCGCCGCGCGCGGCGCGGTGCGAAACGTGCTGTAGCCGCCGAACACCTCGTCGCCGCCCAACCCCGAAAGCGCCACTTTCAATCCCACCCGCCGGGCCGCCCAGGAGACAAAGTAGGTGTTGATGCCGTCCATGGTCGGCTGGTCGAGCGACGTGATGGCCTCCGGCAGCCGCGCCAACATCTGCTCCCCGCTGAGCAGGAGCTCCTCGTGGCGCGTGCCAAAGCGCTTCGCTGTCCGCCGGGCCAGCTCTGCTTCGCTGAATTCCTGCTCCGGAAAAACCACTGTAAATGTGTGCAGGCCTGGTTGCTCACGGCTGGCCAGCGCGACGATGGCGGTGGAATCGAGCCCGCTGCTCAGGAAGAGTCCCAGAGGCACGTCGGCGATCAGATGACTCCGCACTGCATCTTCGAGCAAGGGCCGAAGCGTCTGGACCGCCGCTGAGCGATCACGCTCCGCGGGCTTTTCCGGGTGCAGGGCGGAATCGGCAAAATTCCAATACGCTTGGGGATGCGCCTGACGAATCGGCGCCTCAAGCGGCACACTCAAGCGATGGCCCGGCGGGAGCGAAAACACGCTTTCGATCAGGGTGGTCGGCTCCGCAACGGAGCCAAAGAGCAGATAAGCCTCCAGCGCGGCTTCGGAAAGCCCGGGCGAAACGCGCTGGCTCGCGAGCAGCGCCCGAACCTCGGAAGCGAACAGGAAATCGCCATCGGCGCAGGCATAGTAGAGCGGCTTGATGCCCAAGCGGTCCCGCGCCAGGAACAGGCGTGGCCCGCCGCCCGCGGGGCTCCTCCGCATGTCAAGCACGGCGAATGCAAACATCCCGCGCAGGCGGTGGACGCAGTCCTCGCTCCACTCCTCATAGGCGTGGACAATGGCCTCGGTGTCCGAGCGAGTGCGGAAGACGTGGCCCTGCTCTTCGAGAGATTGCCGGAGTTGCTGGAAATTGTAAATCTCGCCGTTGAACACCACGGCGATTGTGGCGTCTTCATTGAAAACGGGCTGGTGCCCGCCGGCCAGGTCGATGATGCTGAGCCGGCGCATGCCCAGGCTCGCGGAGGGCGCGCCGGGCGGGGCGACGAGCAGGCCTTCGTCATCGGGGCCGCGGTGCCGCATCGCAGCCATCATCCGACGGACAATGGCTTCCGCTTCTTCCCTGCGCTCGACGCCAACAACGCCACAGATGCCGCACATTCGGTTTACCTTAGATAGCGGAAAAGCGCCGCGGCCGTCGGCGCCAACCGCGTCTTCAAAACGACTCGGTTGTGCTCGAGAGGCCGCTCGCAGATGGCATTCCAGCCAGGATGGAACAGGGGGTTGCGCCTCATGGGCGATGGGCCTCCGCCACCAGCTCGGCGTACAGGGCTTCCATCAGCGTGAGTGGCTCATCCCAGCCGAGCGCGCGCGTCACCTCCACGCAGCCGGCGCGAAGACGCTGCCGCAGGGCTTCGTCGCTCAGCAGGCGGGCCAAACCCGCCTGCAAGGCGCCCCCATCGTGCGGCACCGCCAGGCCGGCCCGCTGGTGCACCAGGGGAGCAATGCCGCAGCGATCGGTGAGGAGCACCGGCGTGCCGCAGGCAACCGCCTCGGCCGCGGTGTTCCCGAAGTTCTCGTTCTGAGAGGGCAGAACAAACAGGTCCGCGTCCCGATAGGCTGCCCACTTGTCGTCATCATAGAGCGGTCCGGTGAACAGAACTCCGCCGTTCAATCCCAAGCGCGCCGCAAAAGATTCGAGTTGCCGGCGATATCCGTCTCCCTCATCGGGACCTACCAGCACCAACAGCGCAGGCGGCGGCTCGCCAGCGGCAGCGCGCCCCCGGGCGAAGGCTTCCAGCATCAGCTCAGGACTTTTCTTCGACACCAGCCGGCCGAGGAAAAGAACGAGTTTCGTGTCCGGGGAAATGTTCCACTGCCGGCGAAACGTTCCCGCAGCCGGCAGCCGATCGGGCACCTCGATGCCATTGCGCCGCACGGCGATTTTTGTCTCCGCTATGCCGCCCTCGACCAACTCGTGGCGCTCCTGTTCGGACGTAGCGATCAGGCGACTCGCACCGCGCAGCATCTTCCCTCCAAGCAGCGCATGGTAGAGTCGCTTGAGACGAAGACTGCGGACAATGGGCTGGAACATCCCCATCGGCTCGACCACATAGGGGATGCGCCGGCGGTTGCAGAAGAAAGCCACCGCCGGCCCAAGTAAATCGTAGAGGCCGTAAATGTGAACGAGGTCGAATTGCGACAACCTTTGCCGGCAGAAACGGAACACGCGGGGATTCAACGTGAGGGCGCGGTAGCGCGCGCGCTGCGGGAGGTAAATGGCCTCAACGTCGTTCTGCTGGCATCGCCAGCCCCACGGGCTCGACTCCAAGCGTGCCGACGCGGCTGCTTCGTCGGTGAACCCCAAGTCAGCAGTCAGGACGGTCACGCGATGTCCCCGCCCGGCCAACGCCTTGGCGATGGCACGCACCTTGACAGTCGGACCACCTCTATCGAGGAACGGATAATAGGCCTGCGAGACTTTTAGAATCCGCATGGACGTGAAGCTTTGACAGCGGTGAACCAAATTTCGTAGGCCAACCAAGCGAACCTTTTAACGGCCCACTGATCGGGCCAGCGCACGGCGGCAAAAGCACCTGCGGGAGGAAAGGAAAAGCGGCCGATGCGGAGCGGCACTGTGGCGAAGAGGCTATCTCCGGCAACGTGGAGCAGCTTCAGTCCAAGGCTTTGCAAATAGCGCCGGTAGGTCGCCGGCAGTCGAAAGTTCTGGATAAAACCTTTCTTGAAGCGGTTTCTCAAGCGGACAGCGGGGGAAAAGGGCGAAAGCGCGTTGTTCATGCTACAGACGAGCAGGCCGCCCGGCCGAAGCAGTCCTACGATTTCCTTCAGTGTGGCGAATTCATCGGCCACGTGCATCAGAACACCCGAGCAGAGCACTTTGTCAAACGATTCGGCCGGAAACGGCAGATGGTAGGCATCCCCCACAAACGCGTGGGGCTTATATTCCGCAAGCGAGGCGCGCAACTCCCGGATCATGCTTTCCGAAAGATCCACGCCGACCCAGCGAATCCTTGCCGAGCCCAGTAACGCTCGCGTGATCCAACCGTACCCGCAGCCCACTTCTAGGACGCGGTCACCCTCGCGGAGCTGCAAGGCCTCCAATGCCAGGCAGCGATCTCGCTCAGATTTGAACTGCCGATATGGGTTGGGCGCCTCGCGCCAGCCTTGCCAGTAGGTGGGTGTCCATGCGAACACGAATCGGCCCCTTAGACAGACAACTTCAGCTTCCAGGGAAGCGTGCCGCACAGAATATTACACTGCCGAAGGCTAAGACCCCAGCCAACTCGACGAGTAGTTTCGTAAATTCCACTCGGAAATTCTCGAAACGATAAGCACTCTGAACGCGGCTCTGGGCGCGCTGGCCCATTTGCCGGCGCAGCGGCTCGTTGGTCAGCAGCTTCTCGAGCGCCTGTGAGACGCGCTCGACGTCTCCGTACGGCACAAGCAGGCCGGTCACGCCGTCCTCAACGATTTCGGGCGTGCCGCCGTGCGTTCCCCCCACCACGGGCTTGCCGCTGGCCATGGCCTCGAGAAAAACCAGCCCGAAACCCTCACCGCGGCTCGGCAGGGCGAATACATCGCAATGGCGGTAGCAGGCCAGCAACTCTTCCTGCGTCAGCTCCCGCAGGAAACGCACGCGCGCGGCCACGCCCATCTCCAGGGCCAACTGCTCCAGACGCCTGCGGTCGTCGCCATCGCCCACGGCGACCAAGTAGAGGTCCGGCACGGCGGGCAGCAGGCGAGAAACCGCAGCGATCAGTGTGTCCACACCCTTGTAGCGTTCCGTTGCCGCCCAGCGCCCCACGCTGAGGACCACCCGGCCGGAAGGAAAACCAGCGGGCAGGTGGTTCGCCCCGGGGGCCGCCAGCAAGGCGGTAAATTGCGGGTCAAGACCCCACGGCAATTGGCGAATCTTTTCTTGGCGGACGCCCTGCCGGGCGACCAAATGACGCGCCGTGTCCGCGCTCGGCGCCAGCACCAAGTCGGCGCGGCGCAGCGCCCATCGCCCGAGTCGCGAAAGCGGCGTCCACACCTCAATCCCGTGGGCCACCACCACAGCGGGGAGTCGCGGCGAGAGCATCTTCATCGCCGCAACTACCGGCGCGAGGTGAACGTGTGCGGCCACCACAAGCGAGGGATGCCTCCGCGAGGCGCCCAGCGCCGCCAGTGTAAACCGCAGCTTCGCCCGGCGAAAGCCGGAGACGACGAATTCGCATTCCCCCACACGAATGCGTTGCAAACCAGGCGGGTCGTTCAGGCTGAGGAACCGGTAACCCAGGCCGAGGTGTTGCGCGAACTCTGCCAGCACCGCTCCGGCGTGCCGGCCCACTCGCTGGATCCCCCCGGGGGCGAGCAACTCCGGAAATAAACCGATCACCACGCCCATTGAGTCTGCCAAGCCCCTCCGCGGATTGCAAGATGCCCGCACACATGCGTCAACGCCTGCGGACGGGGCGCGTTTGCACCGGAGGCCCTGCGCACGGCCATTGTTGCGGATCGGGACGCAGGCCGACGGCGCATGCACCGCCGAGCTTGCGGCATCCGCGATGGCGAACTTACGGCTTCCCAAAGTGGGGAGGACCCGCGGGGGCGGCCACCAGCCAGTGATTCAGCTCGCAGGGTCGCAGCTCGGGCAGAAACACGCGCCACCAGGCATTGCGCACGACGATGGAATGGTATCCCGCGGATCGCAGGATCTCGAGGCATCTCTGCCCCAGCTCATTCGAATGCACCTCGATGATCCAGCGCACTTCCGGCAAGCGGAGAAGTCGAGGCGCGCCCTCGAGCAAGGCCACCTCTCCGCCATCAATGTCCACTTTGACCAGGCAGGGCGGGGTGATGGACTCAAGGAACGTGTCCAGAGAAACGCATGCGTCCCCCGACGCGATACCCACAAACTTGGGCACGAGTTCGAGCCGGGGATCGGAGCCGAAACGATTGCGCTCAAGGTTGCCGCGCAGTCGAGACAGGTTCTCCGGAGAAGGCTCGAACGCCAGGACTTTCCGGGCCGGGGTTTTCGCCAGGAAGTAGAGGGTATACCGGCCGTCACTCGCACCCACGTCCACCGCCGTTTGGATGTCTCGCGACAGCTCTTGGAAAGGGCCATCCAATTCCCGCTCCTCGAGGCCCAGCCAGCGCTGCGATCGGTGCGCAAGATCCATCTCCATGCGCAGCCCGCGCAGCAGCCCGCTGCGAATGACGCGCGGCGAGCTGCCCCTGGGCAGCAGCCACCGCTTGAGGCGGGCCTTGACCGCGAAATCCTTCTCCGCTTTACGCCGCATCATTGCGACTCTTTCGCCTGAACGAAACCCCAGGAGAGGCCACTCTCATGCTATCGCGCGCCGACCTTTTCTACGGGCGTGGCGCGCGATCATCGGCACGGGCAAGCCTCAGACTCGCCGAAAGACTCGCTGCGCTCGTCTCGAGCGAGCGATTTGCCAGTACGCCGGGTCATTCTTGCCGTACGCCCCCCTTCACTGCTTCTTGCGGCGCAGCGCTTCTTCGAGCAGCACCCGAGTCTGTTCGGCATTGCGGTCCCAACTCCATTGATATTGCCGGGCCGTCCGCGCGGCACTCTCGCCCATCCGCCAGCGCAGGTCGGCGCGCGTAAAGAGCCGCCGGATCCGCTCGGCCAGCTCTTCGACGTTCTTGGGGTCGCGCAGGACAAACCCATCTTCGCCATCCGTGATCATTTCCGAGCCGCCGTTCGAGGCCGAGGTAATCACCGGAAGCCCGCAGGCCATTGCTTCACTTGGCGGCAAAGCGAAGGAATCGTGCAGCGAGGGCCCCACGTAAGCATCCGCAGCGGCGTAGAACTGCACCACGTCCGGCGAGGGCTCGGCGAAGCCCACTCGCCCGCGCAGGCCGAGGCGCTCGATGGCAGCATGGTACGGCGCGCGGTCGTCGCGGCCGACGACCAGCACCTTGAGCGGCAGGTCCAGGCACCGGGCGACCGCTTCGAAGAGATAGATCAGGCCCTTCTTCTTCCAGTCGTTCCCCACGAGCAACAGGACGAAATCCCTCTCCTCGTACCGCATGCGCCGCCGTATTTCCGGGCGCCGCGCCTGGCGCACTTCGGGGTTAAACGTACCCACGTCTATGCCATTGGGGATCACCTCGACGTCCTGGCGGCCGAAAAAACGCCGGACTTCCCCAGCCGTCAAGCGCGACACCGCGGCGAGAGTGACGCGCGGATTGGGGTAGATGCGCCGTTCCAGCGCACCGATCAAGCGATAGTAAAGCTGGCGGTGAATGGCCCGGGGCCAGGCGCGCAGCGGGAGAGCCTGCAGGCGAATTTCGTCCCGCACCAGCCGGCGAAACTCATGGAACACGATTTGGATCATGATCGCGTCGGCGTCCCAGCAATTGATGCCCGGCGAGTACACCAGATCGTAGCGCAAGCCGCGCGATTTCAGGTCGCGCCGCCGCTGCCATTGATTGGCCAGCAGCCACCAGAGATATTTCACGAGGTGCGGGCCGGGGATGTCGGAGACTTTGTGCCAGAAAATGCGGCCGGGCGCGGCAATCGCAGGCCCTGCGGCGCCGCCGTTGTCGGCCGGCAGGGACGCAGCGCCGTCCTGGCTGAACTTTTCCAACGCCGCGATGTCCTCGACCCTCTGGGAATAGATGTGGACCTCGTAGCCGTACTGGCGCGCCAAGCGTTCCACTTGTTCCACCATGTAACGCTCGGTGCCGTGCCGTTTGTCGAGAAACGGAGAAACAACGGCGATGCGGGGCTTAGCGGCCATTTCCAGAGGATGGCTTTACGGCGGGCATGGAGCGGCGACCCGCAGCCGAGACCGAACCTGCCAGGGGCCTTCGCCGGGGCAACGTGCAACGAGCCTTCTCGTCGCGGACAGCCGCCTGCGACGCTGCGCTTGTCATACCCGCCCGGCAGGCTGGGCCCAATTCTCTTCAGGCCCCGGGAGCAATGCCGGCAGACGATAGAGCACTCCCACCAAAATCCATAGATAGGCATTCAGGACAAAGTTCTGGTAGGGCGTCATGGACACGTAGGTGAATGCCAGTAGGAGCAGGGCAACAAACCAGAGGATGGAAAAACCCAATGGGAAAAGCGACGTGGCCTTCAGTCGCCGCACCACCTGCCAGCCGGAGCGGACCAGCGATAATACCCACACCAGCCAGAGCACGAGTCCCGCAATTCCCATTTCCACGATCAGAGTGCCGAACCCGCTCTCCACACCCACCGGCGGGCGATGCTCTCCCAGCAGGCGGCTGACGTACTGCACGCCCAGCGAGGCGGTGCCAATCCCGTAGCCGTAAGGCCATTGCGGGTGGGAAAATGCCAATTCAAGGTTCCTCAGGGGGTAGTCCCCGGTGCGCCCAGCGAGCTCCGATTGGGGGCTCCGCGGCGAAAGCGTTTCTGAATAAAAGTCCCAGCGCGCCCCCACGGCCGAGGGGAACAGGAGAATCATCAGATAAACGCCGAGTCCGGCCAGCAGGAACACCCGGCGGATGGCCTGAACCAGCCGTTGGCCTTGCTGCCAGCGCCACGGCGTGCCCCAGAGGAAAGCCGCCGCAAGGACGCAAGCGCTGCCTCCCGTCCACATCAGGGTTCCCCGCGAGCCGCTCAGCAGCACGGCCACGGTCACGAACGCCATGGAAAGAAAAACGATCTTGCGCCCGCGGTGCGCGCGCAGCAGCAGATAGGCAGCCGACCCGAACCCCAGGATCCACGCCAGGATCAGATACCAGGCAAATCGTCCATCGCTGACGAACACGGAGGTTGGACGGTACAGCTTCTCGCCCGTGGACGGCACATTCCGGTAGAGCGCGCCCAGGGTGCGCAAATCCGGCTCCAGCACCGCAGGGTTCAGAAAGGTCGGCCCCTGAATGGCCTGGATCGTTCCCAGCAGCGCGACCACCCCGGCCAGGCCCACATTCACCATCAGGAAGCGATGAAGATCCTTCTCCGTTCGCAGCAGCGCGTAGCCCACGAAGAGCAGCGGGACATAGTAAAAGTAAAGCTTCAGTCCCAGGAGCCCATACAGCAGGCTCGGGGAACTCGGATTGAAGACCTGAGCCACTCCCAGCCAGAAGAAAATTCCCAACGGAAGCAGAAAGCGCGGCCGGAAACTCGGCACTTGGCCGCGCCGGAGGGCCACGAAGAAAGAGATGTACGTCATTCCCACGATCAAGTCCTTCCCGAAATAAATCACCAAGTTATTGCCCAGATATTTGCGGGCCAGGTCTTCGAACAGCAGCCAGATCAGAAACAGGTAGAAGCCGGACCGCCAATCGTTCAGGATGGCCAAAAGGATGCCCGCCACTACGACGGTCAAGCCGCCCAGCACGAGCGTGCCGGATTCCTTCTCAACGATCCACCCGGTCAAGACCCAGATGAAGCCCAGGATACTTGCGCCGAAGGCCAGGGCCTTCAACTTCCCTTCCTGCCGGTATCGGGTCACTCTCTCAAGCAAGGGCCTCAACTCCCAATTGAAGAAAGTCGGAGGTAATTATCTTCCATGAGACTACCTCCGGCAACCGACGCAGGCCGCCTCACCTTGCGCCGTTTACCGCATAATGGGGTTTCGATTCCATGGGCCTTTCGATGGCCCGCACCATGGCCTCGACGTACTCGCGGGGCGACCACGTTTCCATCCGGCGCCGCGCCGCCTCGCTCAGCGCCTGTAACTGCGCCGGATCCTTGAGGACGCCGGCAAGGATTGCCGCCAGTGCGTCCACATCGCCGCAGGGAAAGACCAAGCCGGTTTGGCCCGGCCGCACGAGATCGAACCGCGCCCCCACACGATCGCTGACCGCCACGGCGCAGCCGCAAAGCATCGCTTCGTTCACCACCACGCCGAAAGGTTCGGACTCCGAAGGCAGCACGAACAAGTCGGCGGCGCGGTAAATCGGCGGCAACTGCGACTGATTGATAAAGCCTAACATGCGCACGAGATTCGAGACGCCAAGCGCGGCGGCCTCGGCCTCGAGTTGCGCGCGCTGAGGCCCCTCCCCTGCGTACACCAGATAGGCATCGGGCACGCCGGCCTTGGCAAACGCCCGCAGCAGATCCAGCGGGCGCTTCCACGGCTGCAGCTTGGCGCAGAACAGCACCACCGGGCTCGCTTCGGGCACACCCCATGCGCTCCTCACCGCAGCACGGTTGACTCCCGCCGCCTGTTGTGTCCACCAATCGTTGTCCACCACAAAGGGAGCGACGCAGATGCGTTCCTCGGGTATTCCCAGACCACGCAGGAATTCGCGGCTCGCGGACGAGGCCGGCGCGATGATCGTCGGGACGCGGAACAACCGCGGTACGACCCAGGGCTTGATCCACACCTTCCACCACTTGCCATCCCGCGGACGCAGTGTGGCCGCGTCGGTGGCAAACAGCAGGGGAGTTCGGCTGGCCTTGGCGGCGGCCACCAGGATCCAGTAGCTCAGATAGAGATACCCGGTGTGCGTGACCACCGCGTCGAACCCGCCCGCGCGCACCAGCTTCCACAGGCCCGGATTGAGGAGCCCCAAAAACCGCCCGAGGCCAGGGCGGGGCGATTTATTCGGAATGCAGACCCACGGATAACCTTCCAGCAACGGCAGGTCCCAACTCACTTCCACGCCAAACTCCGGGTCCATGCCGCCCTCGGCGCCGTACAGACTGCAATACGCCACCAACGGGTCGAGCTTGGGGTGCTCGGCCATCCGCCGGAACAGCGGCGCAGAGTATTGAACGGGATGAGTGCTCACAAACAGTACCCGATAGCGGCCGTTACGCATTTCCGATCACCCCGAGCAGGCGCCCGGCAATACATGCTCGTCGTACTAGGCTGGTGGGTTTCACAAGTGGTATGCGTAAATCAACATGTCTTGAAACTCACCCTTCAGAAAGGGGCGACGGACCGGGGCAAACAACTGGTACCCGAAGTCTGAACGCTCCAAAACTTGAAACAGGGTGGACAGGCAATTCGCGCCGGGGCGTAGATGATGATGGTACTCTACGACCAATTCTCGCACCATAGTCAGTTTGTTCTCACGAGCCAGTTCCTCAATGACGCCCAATTCGGCTCCCTCAATATCGATCTTCAGGAAATCGACCTGCGATTCTATGAAGCGAGAAAGCCTGACTGCTTTCACGCGATTCTTGGCTGCTGTGTGGCGCTTGGGGCCAGGAAATCTTTCTTTGAAGGCACTCATCACGAGCGAACCCGGCCGGGAAGGATCAGAGTAGAAGTCCACGGTACCGTCCACGGAAGAGACAGCGCAATTGTACAGGGTTGTGTCGGACCATCCATTCGTCTCCGCGTTCTTCTTCAACACCTGAAATGTCAAAGCGTCGGGTTCGAACGCGATGATTCGGCACTTCGGGTAAAGACGCTTGAAAAAGGCAACACTGACACCGATATTGCTACCGCAATCGATGATCACAGGCGATTCGGAAATCGATTGAAAATGGTAGTCCCGGCGAACAAAAACCTCTGTGAAAACCGCTACGAAGGAGTAGTAGTCCAACACCCACAGGGGGAGGCCAACAACCTTTTCCAGGTAAGGCCAGGCAGGCGGGCGAACTGTGAATGCTGCAAATTTCAGAACGATTTTCAAATAAGACCAGAGAACCTTACTGCGGTAACTTCTAGGGGTGATTTTGGCAATGGCCCACAGCGCTGAGGGGATTTGCGTTGCATAGCCAGCAAGTTGTTCAGTTGCTGGATTCATTAGCGAGACAGCACCTGCAAAATGTGGCATATTCACCCGCTGCAAGTCAACGACGGCGGAGTTGTGCCAAGTCGGACTCGGGACAATTGATTTTAGTAACATAGGGAATCATCCGTGGTCGAATGAGAATCCTCGTCCTTTGCAAGGAAAGCGAACTGCCCTGGTATGGGTGGGGCTACGCAGACGCCTTCCGCAACCTTGGCTGTGCCCTTTCGTTTGTACCGGAGGAGGCTTCGCGCCATGCTGATCTCAGCGTCTTGCTTGCCAGCTGTCCAGAAAGACCCTCGCTAATTCTCAAGCCCGACTACCATTGGTACGGTATACCGTGGGGACTGACTTCGGTGGACATCCCCACGGTTATCTTCCATGATGACGTATACAGATTCACAGAGCGACGCATCGTCTGGTCCATGCTGTTCGACTGCGCTGTGGTGTGTCACACCCATTTCGAGGCATCGTTCCGGCAAGCCGGACACCCGAACGTCATGACACTACCCATTGCTCTATCGCCGAAGCTATTTGTCGGACCAGAATTGGAGCGAGACATCGAAGTCGCCTCTGTGGGCAGAGTAGACTCAGCAATCTACGTTACCCGTCAGCGCATCTTGCTCGAGCTAGAAAAACACTTCCAGATGAACGATTGGAGGAAGCGACCTTACACGCCTGAAGAAATGTCTGAGGCCTACCGCCGAGCGAGAATCGTTGTCAACGTCGCGCGGGATGACTGTCCGTATGAGGCCAACATGCGAGTGTTTGAAGTCATGGCTTCCGGCGCCTTACTGCTCACCCGAGCGCCAAGCGAGCTGACAGAAATAGGATTTCAAGAAGGCGTGCATTTTGTCGGCTTCCACACAGAAACGGAGGTCGTGCCGCTTGTCAAGAAATACCTCAGCAACGAATCCTTGCGCCGCCAGATGACCCAGGCGGCCCGCGAAAGCGTCATCCACGAACACACATTTGAGTGCCGAGTCCGAACACTGCTGCAAAGGATACAGGAGAATCCCGCTCTGTGTGCGCCGGCCCGCCGTGGGCGTTGGCACCAGGTCAGGCTTGCCTACCTCGACTACTATTCCGGGCAAGACAATCTGGAAGGAGCCGTCAGATACTTCAGACAGATCCTCTACCACAGCCCACATCGAGTCCTTCGGGGTGCGCGGCTTTTGCTGCCTTCGTACCTGCGGCGATTGCGCAAGCGTTACCGCACGACCTGGTCCTTTAGGTGTCCCGGGTGCGGGGGCACGCGGATCAAACCGAGCCCGCGAACAGGAATTCTTGAGACGTACTTCTTGCCGCTGCTAATGACGAAGCCATTTCAATCCGAGGTGTGCGTTACGCGTTTCTTGCACTTTGGCAGGCGTAATTAACATCGCCACTCCCGTTGCTTCCCGTTTTGGCACTGTCCTCCTGACCCGACCCCGACTTATTCTGGTGCCAGGGCGTAAGGGGAAGTCTGGTGCTCCCCGCGCTGGTCAGTGCGACTGCCCGCCAGGAGCCGGGCCGCGCGATGAACCGAGGCAGATTATATTTGCTTCATGATAATAGTTGACTGCAGTGGATATTAATGGTATGTTAACTACTCCCCGCAATTTCCTACCGGGAGGTGCGCTTCCATGGCTCCGTATGCGGTGTGCATCCGTCTCGACTGTGGATTCGTTTTCGACCTGCGCGAAGATAATTGCAACGACGCGAGGCCCACACTGCTTCCGCCGCGCTGTTGCCCGAGGTGCATGGGGATCTTGCTGTTTTATTGCCGGGGTTGTTTCAAGTCCATCTCGCGTATCCCTACGGCGAGGAATGCGTTCTGCGAGGATTGCGGAAGGCGTTTAGTAGATCCTAAGGCTTCGCAGGCTTTTGCCAAAGGAGCGTGAGCCAAGCAGGGGCAGCTGCTTGGCTCCTTCCGACGGCTTGATGGACCTGGGGGTGGGGCTCCGCCTCTATCTTGGCAGGGGTTTAGTCGCGTACCCCTCGGCGCGTCGCGACTTCGAGGTGCAGGGTGGATGCCGATCTACCCGACTTCGAGCGGCACGCTAATGAATTACAGGCCGGCCCTTTGCCTGCACGAAGTTAGCAATGCCCGCCCCAAAATTCCCAGCAGGCCAAAACAGCGCCACATGCCACCACTTCGGCGCGGTCATCTTATTTCCCATATAGGCGTCTTGCATATCCCACTTCTTGTACTTGTAGAGCAAGAAAGAGTTGAGCGCGTTGAGGCCAAGCTTGATTCCGTACGCGCGACCCCGGTGCTGCCCCAGGATGGGGTTACCCTCCCCGAGGCCACGGCGGATCCCGTACTGCATGGATTCAACGTCAAACACGCTCGACCCGACGTTCAAGCCCACGGCCAGAATCCAAAACTTCTTATCGGCGATTTGCCGGGGAGCAAACCTCGGCACGGCCCGTTCATAGCGATCCCACTTTGGTTCGACGCCCATGGGCTCTGGCCCTTTGTATTTTTTGGCACGAACCAAGTCGCTCAGAGTCGGCCCATTGCGGTGTTTGCCCAGGCCTTTCACGTCAACGATGCCGGCAGGCGGCTGGTTGTTCCTGGCTGGAGGTGGCCATTCGATTCCGGTGCAGGAAATACCCGTCCGGTTTTCCGATTTAGCGTCCAGGCGACAGTCCAGCTGTTGAGGTTGTGTTCCGGGAAGTCCCTGCGCGGTTGCTGTTAGCGCCCCGAAAGCAAGCAAGGTCAAGAGCTTCTTCATATCGACTCCTCCTCGTGTCAGCGGCTAAGGCAGAGACCTGACCGATGTGTTCATCGGGAGAACGTGCCTCTGCTCGTAGAAAGTCACACTGCAAAAGGCTTGCCAGCGCACAAACTCCGTCAAATCAAGAGGAGGGAAATCATCGAAGCAAAGAAGGGGGTGCGAACCATCCTTGAATGGGAATCGGCCCATACTCTATATCCATGCAATTCCCATTTAGGTGCGACTGGGTATCTACTGAGGTTCGTAAAATAGATGAGCCGCAAATGTGTCGAAGTACTCCGTGAAAGGGTATGGGCAACTCGGGGAGTTGGCGACGATGCTGAATCCAGGGTTGCACTCCCAGGTGCAGGTGGCCTGAAGTGCAACCTAGTGAGAGCCACCAATTTCAACTAAATCTGGGACATACTCCTTCCAGTAACCGTGGAGTTTACATAAGAATTCTGCGCAATCTGGGTACTCTTTTCGAATCACGCAGTGGAGATACAAGACTGGCAGAGTATGAAAAAAATGCGCCAAACGCGCAATCGCTGGCCGCAACTTGTGCTAGCCTGAATCGCAAAGGGCGCGAGGAGCTTTGCAGCTTCGCTCCACATTTCTTCTCAAGGAACTGTGTCCGCGCTTGCGAACCCCGTGCTTTCAGGGACCGACCCTACCTTCAGGGCGGTGATTTCTGCCTTCCACTGCGTAAGTCCTTTGCAATGCACTGATACGAAAAGCGCGCCCGCAAGTCCTTTAGAATGCACTGATACAAAATCATTGGACTTAAAGTCCTTTAGATTCCACTCTTACGAAAACAGTAGGGTGAGGGGGCCCGCCCACCGAAGCGCGCCGCTCAAGCCCTGCTGTACACCTCCGCCCCGGCCGCTCGTGGCCGCAACTCAAAGAGGAAACTTGTTCCGGCGACCAACCCGTCTCAACGACCCCATACCATCATCTCGGATGACGCCTCACGTCCCCGAGTACTCCAATGTAGCGTTCCGCGATCGCATTCCACGAGAAATGCTCCCCGTGGGCGCGCTGGCTGCGCTCGCGCAGTTCCCATCGCCAGGCGTCCTCGCCCAGAACGCGGGTCAGCGCCTGGGCCAGCGCCTCCCGGTCCCCCTGTGGCACCAGCGCGACGCCGGCCTCGGTGATGGGGAAGCCCGTCTCCGGGCCGGAGTAGCCGACCACGGGAAGCCCGCAGGCGATGCCGGCGATGGCGCTGCTGCGGCGAGTCGAGATATGCCCGCGGACGAACAACAATGCATCCGCCGCCGAAAGGATCCGGGAGATTTCCTCCGTCGGAAGCACTCCGAGCACGGAGAGATGAACTCTGGCGCCACGGAGGGAGCCGGCCAGCGCCTCCCCGGCGTCTTCGGAGCCGCGCCCGAACACGACGAGTCGAATTTCCGGGCCATGCTGCGTCGCCCGGTTCACGGCGTAGGCAATGTCGCCCGCTTCGCGAGGGGTGTGCTCGCCACCGGTCACGCCATATACGGCGACCGTTTTCTCCGTGTGCGCCGCGGGCTCCGCGGCATTCGCGCTGGCCCGTGGCTCGGGAAGAATCGCACCCACAGGAATGAAAACCGCCTTATCGGGGCGGGCGGGCAGCCAAGGCGCCTTCTCCAGCGGAATGGTCAATATGGAGAGGTTCGCCCAGCGATAGGCCCTGCGCATCACCCAGTGCTGGCAGGCGCGCCGCAGACGGTCCACGAGACGTTGGCCGCCGTATGCGGTCGGATCGTGAAAGACGATGGCGCACCGTGTACCACCCCTTCTGAGCTCGTGCAGCACGGCCAAAAAACCAAACGGAAAGCCCCACCGGGACCAGGTGAGCGCCGTGTACTGCACGATCACCCATCGGCCGCGCCATCCGGAGCGCTGCTGCCGGAGCCAGCGGAGCGAAGCCATCCACCCGCGCTGGGCCCAGGGCACGCGCGCCGGCTCGAGCGTCCAACCCCGCGCTTCCAGCGCTCGTCCCAGCCAAGAACAGTAATTTACGACTCCGTCGGTGGGCTCGTCCCAACGCCCCAGAAGCGCAATCAGCCGACGGTCGCCGGATCCCCCGCTCATTTCTCGACCAGGAACGCGCCCATCACCAGCGCGTCCATCCCGGAGCTGAAAAACGTGCGCACCGCGTCGGTGGGTGAGCTGACAATCGGCTCGCCACGCAGGTTGAACGAAGTGTTCAGGACCACGGGCACGCCGGTGAGGTCGCCGAACTCGCGGATCAGCCGCCAGTAAAGCGGATTCACTTTCTGCTCGACGGTCTGCGGGCGCGCGCTGCCGTCCACGTGCGTCACCGCGGGGATGACACTGCGCTTTTCCGGCTTCACCGGATTGGTGAGGAGCATGAAGGGAGAATCGGTGGCCTGCTCGAGGTAATCGCCCGCCGCCTCGGCCAGCAGCGAGGGCGCGAACGGCCGCCACCACTCCCGGAACTTCACCGCGCTGTTCACCTTGGCGTTCATCTCGGGGTCGCGGGGATCGGCCAGGATCGAGCGGCTGCCGAGCGCCCGCGGCCCGAACTCCATCCGCCCCTGGAACCAGCCGAGAATTTTTCCCGCGGCCAGCAACTGAGCCGCCGTTTTCGCCGGATCGGCCAGGCGCGTCCAGCGCAGCTTGTAGGTGCTCAGGACAGCCTCGATTTCGGCATCGGTCGATTCGGGGCCCAGATACGCGTGCCGCATCGGCGCCACGGGCAGGCGCTTGCCGTGGTCGAGGTACGGGGCCAGCGCCGCGCCCAGCGCCACGCCATCGTCCGCAGACGCGGGCTGGATGAAGATGGCGTCCACCAGGCCCGAGGCCATGATTTTCCCATTCGCTTTGGAGTTCAGCGCCACGCCGCCGGCCAGGCACAAGTTGCGACACCGCGTTTTTTCAATGGCCAGGCGCACCACGGTCAGCATGGCGCGCTCGCAGGCGTCTTGCACGGCAAAGGCGATGTCCTTGTGGCGCGCGTCGATTTCGCTCTCCGGTGCGCGCCGCGGCCCGAGGCGGGGCTCGATTCCGGAAACGTCGGTCGAGGCGCCCTCGGCCAGCCGGCGCGCGTTCACCCAGTAGGGGTCGTCATCGGGAACGATGAACTCGCGCAAGTTCACTCCCGGCCCGCCATAGGGCGCGAGCCCCATCACCTTCCACTCATCGCTATACTTTTGAAATCCGAGGTAGTGGGTGAACTCGGCATAGAAAAGGCCGAGCGAATTGGGCCAGGGAATGGTTTCGACGTGGTCGAGCCGGCCGGCGTGCCCGTACCAGACCGAAGTGGCCTCCCAGGCGCCGCGGCCGTCCATCACCACCACGGTGGCGTCGTCGAAGCCCGAATAGGCATAGGCGCTGATGGCGTGGGCCAGGTGGTGGTGCACAAAGCGCACGCGCGCCCTCGTCGGGCCGAAATGATGGCGGAAGCGGCTGGCGCCGCCCCCCTGATGCCACATGCTGAGGAAGTGCCGGGTGGAGTTCAATACGTTGAGATAAGTGATGGGTTGTTTGCCGAGAAGGTAGCACTTCAGGTCGTGGACATAGCTCGCGTGCGGCGGCGACCAACCAAAACAGATTTCGTCGAGCTGGTCGGGACGGAGTCCGGCGAAATCGAGACACGCCTTGATGGCCCGGTGCGGGAAGCGGGGGTCGTGCTTGGCGCGGCTCAGGCGCTCTTCGGCCACGGCAAAGAGCAGCTCAGCGTCGCGCACCAGGCACGCCGAGGAGTCATGCATAGAATAACTGATGGCGAGACTGATCATATTCCCAGCCGTGCTCCGCCCCCTCCGCGTGTGGAACCGCCCCGCCGGTCAGAAATACAGGACACCCAATTTGTTGAAAAGAACCTCATGGCGCAAATCATGAGCTCTCACGAATTCCTGAAACGCCTGGCAGGCTCCACCGCGACGACGCCGGGCATGCAACCATCCACGACCAAAATTCCTCCCTTGGCCATCTTCGAGAGAACCTGTACGTCATCTCGTAGAAGATTGATCGCAACACCTTCTTGATCCTTATCATGACCCGGCCCCAGGGCGCCGGCGGTGCCGCAAGGCTCTTTCTTCGGGCTTCAGGCGCACCCATGCCACCGCGCTGCATGCTTTCGGAGAAGCTCATGTCTCCAGCCTGCGTTCGACGATGGGAGCCGCCGGCGTGGGATCGCCCACAATCCTGCGCAGCCTGTGCAGGCTGTTGTCCGCATACCACCGCCGTAGCCGGTAGAACTGCCGCGGCGGCAGCAGCAGGGTCAGCCCGAGCACCAGCGCGTTGAACAGCCGGTAGGCCGGGCCGGCGTGCTTGTAGCTCAGGCGATACGCCGCGCGCTCCAAAGCAAATGTCTGCGACGGCCTGCCGCCGTCGAGTCCCAGCCGGATGCGCTCTGCGTCAACCCACACAGGCTCGAGCAGCGTCTGCGCCACCTGGCGGGAAACGCCCAACGCCTCCAGCCGCGGCGGAAGCGCGCGCAACAGGCCGGCCAGCGCGTTGTGCTTGCGGCGGGAGTTGGCCACGTCATGCGACTGGAACTGGTAAAGATTGCCGGAGTGCAGGCGATAGTAGAAAAGCGGCTGGTCGAGCACGATCGCTCCACTGATGGCCACCGCCAGAGTGAAGATGAACTCGTCGGCTTCGACCACCAAATCCTCGGGGATGGGCAGAATGCGGTCCAGCACCGGCCGGCGCACGGTCAATCGGCTGGTGCCCAGAAAGCAGCGCATGTGGCTGAACAGTTGGGCTCCCCGCACGTCGCCGAGTTGGAGGCGACAGCGTTTCTCCGGCAGAAGCAGAAGGGGTGGCTGCCCGTTGGCATAGACCTGGTAAAAACCATGCCCTATCGCGCCCGCCTCGGGGTTCTTTTCGAGCCACTCCAAAACCGTGCGCAGCTTCTCCTTGGCCCACCAGTCGTCACCGTCGAGAAAGGCCACAATCTCGCCGCGAGTCTCGGGGATGCCTGCGTTAAACGCCGACGCCTGGCCTCCATTTTTTTTGCCGAGGTAACGCACGCGAGGGGCGAATTTACGCACTACCGCGGCCGTGTTGTCCGTAGAGCCGTCGTCCACGACAACCACTTCCCGTTCCGCCGGCGAGACGCCCTCCTGTTCGAGGACGCTCAGAATGGCCTGCTCGATAAAGCGCTCGTGGTTGTAGGTGTCAATGACGACGCTGACGAAAGGTCTCGCCATGGGCGCTTACACAACCTTTACCTTGTGCTGGTAGCTCTCAATGAACCAGGTAATGGTCCTCTGGAGCCCTTCACAAAACGGCGTCTTGGCGCTCCAGCCGAATTCTTGCTGCGCGCGAGTCGTATCCAGACGGCGACGCGGCTGGCCATCGGGTTTGGTGTGGTCCCACTCGACCGGACCTTTGTATCCAACCTGCTCTTTCACCTGAGCCACCAGATCCCGGATGCTGATCTCCTCTCCCGAGCCCAGGTTGACGGGCTCCGGCTGGTCATACTTTTCGGCGGCGAGCACGATGGCTTCGGCAGCATCTTCCACGTAGAGAAATTCCCGCGTGGCCCGCCCCGTTCCCCAAACGACGACCTTGGACGCCCCGGAGTCCCGCGCCTCGACGCACTTGCGGACCAGGGCGGGGATCACGTGCGAGCTTTCCGGGTCGAAATTATCCCGAGGGCCGTACAGGTTGACGGGCACGAGATAAATGCCGCGGAGACCGTACTCCTGCCGGTAGGCCTGCAATTGCACGAGCAACATTTTCTTAGCCAGACCATAAGGGGCGTTGGTCTCCTCCGGGTAACCGCTCCAGAGGTCATCTTCCTTGAACGGAACCGGGGTGAATTTGGGATAGGAACAGACCGTGCCCACGCAAACGAACTTCTGCACCCCGCGGCGGCGGGCACACTCAACGGCGTGCAGGCCCATCATTGCGTTTTCATAGAAAAAGAGGCCGGGATGCATGCGGTTCGCACCGATGCCTCCGACCACGGCGGCGAGGTGGATCACCACGTCCGGGCGCGCCTCGTCAAACAAGCGTCCCACCCGATTCGCATCACGCAAATCGCAATCGCTGCGGCGCGGCAGAAAAAGCTGCTCGCATCCGTGTCCCCGCAGTTTTTCCACCACGAAGGAGCCCAGAAAGCCGTGGCCGCCCGTGACCACCACGCGCTTGTTGGTCCAATATCCCATCAGGCCGCCCCTTTCACTCGGACGCCCGCCCCGGAATGGCATGCGCCACCCTGGCCACCGAGTCGTGCCACTGGTGCCAGTGACCCAACTTGGCCTGCAAGATCTTCTTCCCTTGGCCCGGCGCCTCGAGTCCATCTGCTTCCAGGTCGGCGTCCACCATGATGGCCACCAGCTCGCGGAACGTGATGCGGGGCTCCCATCCAAGCTGTGCCCGCGCTTTGGTAGCATCGGCCACCAGGCGCTCGACCTCCAGGGGACGAAGATAACGCGGGCTGATCTCCACGTACCGCTGCCAGTCCAGACCGGCATACCGGAAGGCTTCCTCGACGAATTCCCGAATCGAGTGAGATTCGCCCGTGCCCAGCACAAAATCGTCCGGTTTGTCCTGCTGCAGGATGCGCCAGATACCTTCCACGTACTCCGGTGCGTACCCCCAGTCTCTTTCCGAGTCCAAATTTCCGAGAAGGATTTTCTTCTGCTGGCCGGCAAGAATCTTAGCCAGGCCGCGCGTGACCTTGCGCGTAACAAAGGTTTCACCCCGCCGGGGGCTCTCGTGGTTGAATAGGATGCCGTTGCAGGCAAACAGGCCGAAACCTTCCCGGTAAATCCGCGTCATCCAATGCGCGTAAAGCTTCGTCGCCGCATAGGGACTGCGCGGCTGAAAGATGGTGGTTTCATTCTGCGGGGCCGGCGCGGACCCAAACATCTCGGAACTGGAGGCCTGGTAGAACCGCGTCTTGATCCCGCTGCGCCGGATCGCTTCCAGGAGCCGCGTGGTGCCCAGGCCGGTGACGTCGCCGGTGTACTCCGGGATTTCAAAGCTGACCTTGACGTGGCTCTGGGCAGCCAGGTGATAGACCTCGTCGGGGACCAGAGTGTAGATCAGATTCAGAATCCACTCGGTGCTGGCCAAATCGCCGTAGTGCAAGAGCAGGCGAGCGTGGGGATTGCTCGGGTCTTCGTAGATATGGTCGATGCGCCGGGTATTGAACGTGCTGGACCGGCGGATAATGCCGTGAATTTCATAGCCCTTGGAGAGCAGCAGCTCCGCCAAGTACGAGCCGTCCTGGCCCGTGATGCCGGTGATCAATGCGCGCTTCATGCGAGTTGGCCTCCCTGGCGGCTTACTATTCCCGGCGGTCCAGCTGCGAACTCAGCCGGTACCCGGTGACTACCTCTGTTTCGTTCCCGAACCCGCCAACTTTTCCTGACGCAAGCCCAGCGCGTGTCGAACGGGTCGCGTGATGGCGAGCAAGGCAAACCAGACGCCGCTCACCGCCCGCGCCGCCGCGCGTCTGCCCAGCACGAACCAATGTCGCCAATTCCACCGCAGGCCCCCGGGCGTGAGCCGATAGGCGGCATTCTCGATGGTGTGAAAATGCCGCCATCCCCCCATCAACTGATAATTCCTTTGTGTCTCCTCCCCATCCCAGAAGCCTTTCTGTCCCTGGGGAAGGTGAGAATAATCGTGGTTCTGGTGCACCGCGAGCACGGCCGAGGAAGCGTCCACCACGGGGACACCCAGCGCTCGTGTTTTCCAGACCAACCAGTTGTCATAACCCGGCCGGCCGACGGCGAACGGCAGAATCTGGTCTTGGTAGAGACCGCGCGGAAAAGCAAAATAATCAATCCACTGCGCCGGGCGCTGCCGGCCGTGTTGCAAGACCCGTGCGCGAAGCCGCTGCTGCCAGTCCGGCTGGGCAAAGTCCACCGACTCGCCAAGGTCGGTGTCCCAGCGGCGGCCGACCATCAGAAAGCGTTGCCGGCTCGCAGCGACGCGCTGGACGGCCTCACGAAAGTCGTCCATCAGAAGGATGTCGCAGTTCAGGAAGCAGAGCACGTCGTGCCGGGCGATCTCCTGCGCCCGGTCGAAGAGAAAGTCCAAGCAGGGCGTTCCGTAGGCGTTCCGCCGGACTTGGGCTTCCTGGCGCACGTGCAGGTCTCGCGCCGCCTCGGTGGCCCCGTCTTCGTCGCCAAACAGAATCACCTCGACATCGGAATGAAGCAGGGTCCAGCTCCGGATGGCGTTGCGCTGGATCACGTTGATGTGTCCTCGGAACGGCTTCGGTGTGGAGAAAAACGTGAGCATGGCGTCGCTAACGCACCTCGGCGCTGATGGGGTGTTTCCTCTCCGCCTCGATCATCTCCGTCAAGATGGATTTCAAGTCGCGCGTGATCTGCCAGCCGGGATAGTGGCTCTTGAACTTGCGCAGGTCCGTGATGTAGCAGACATGGTCGCCCTTGCGCGCCTGCGCTTGATAGGTCCAGGAGACCTTGCGGCCGGTCATATCCTCGACCAGGGCGATGGCTTCGAGGATGGAGACGCTATTAGCCCTGCCGCCGCCGAGGTTATAGACCTCGCCGGCGCGCGGATGCCGCGCAAATTCTTCGACGCCGCGGATGACGTCGTAGCTATGGATGTTGTCCCGCACCTGTTTGCCCTTGTAGCCGTACACGGTGTAGGGCTGGCCGGCGAGCGCCACCTTCACCAGATAGGAGAGGAATCCGTGCAATTCCACGCCCGAGTGCGCCGGCCCGGTCAGGCAACCCCCGCGGAAGATGCCGACCTTCATGCCGTAGTAGAGGCCGTATTCCTGGGCGAGGACGTCGGCCGCGGTCTTCGACGCGCCGAACAGCGAATGCAGCGTGCGGTCGATCCGGCAGCTCTCGCTAATCCCGTCGTAGTCCTCCGGGTTTGCATAGTCGTAGCGGGTCTCCAGCTCGCGGAGCGGCTTCTCGTTGGGCGCGTCGCCATAGACTTTGTTGGTGCTCATCAGCGCGAATACGGCGTCCAGGCAATGCTGGCGCGCGGCCTCCAGCAGGTTGAGCGTCCCCAAGGCGTTCACTTCAAAGTCGAGCCGCGGGATCTCTCCGGCCCTATCGTGGGAGGGTTGCGCCGCGCAGTGGACGATCAGGTCGAAGCGATGTTCCCGGAACAGGCCTTCCACCCTGGCCGCATCGCGGATGTCCATGTCGTGGGCCTCGAAGTTCCGCGCCACGCGCTTCAGCCGCTCGAGGTTCCAGGAGGTGTCGCCGGGCGGGCCGAAGAACAAGCGTCGCATATTGTTGTCCATGCCGATGATGCGGTGCCCCTGGCGGTCGAAATACTCCACGGCCTCCGAACCGATCAGCCCGCTGCTCCCCGTCACCAGGATTTTCATCGCCCGCGCCCACCCTGAGCCGCCAAGACTCTCTGCGAGAACGCCCGGTTCGTGCGCTTAGAATGCAGTGCTTCCTCCAGCAGGGCCAATTGTTCTTCCATGAACTTTTTGCGCAGCGCATCATCCTGCCAGGCAAGAATTTCTTGTTGCAAATCGGGAGAGGAAATCACCTTGCGCAACCTCGCCGGCATTTCGGTCATGTCGGCACACAGGCACGAGGGATGGCAGATCATGCGGTGGTACGCTTTGTCCTGCTGGCCGATGCAAATGCAGCCCAAAGAAGCGGCGTCGCCCAGGCCGGCGCCGGCCCCGGCAATGCGCCCCACAGCGACGTAGTATTTGCAGCTCCCCACCGCTCTCAGATAAGGCACGGCATCGCCCCACATCGGCGGGTCGCAGACTCCGTACGGGTTCACGTGGATCTTCCCCTGGTACTGAATCGGAAGCGGCAGCAGCTCCTGCAATCTTTCGGCGGCGTGTATACAGCCTTCATTCCACGGGTCGGAGAAGTCGGCGAAGCTCAGGGTCATCAGTATCCGCCAGTCCAGCCAGACCTGTTCCTGTTTTTCCATGGGAAAAACCGACCGCATCACGTCCGGGGCGCGCAAATACGGAAAGGAGATCGCCTGCGGCAGGCGCGTCAGTTGCGGCTCAGCGTCCATCATGTGCGCGAGGAACAGATCATAATTGCCAAGGGGATTGCGCAGCGACTGAATATAAGTCCGATCCCAATGTTCCTGGGCATAGTAGGCGAAAAAGGTGGACGAGCGATCCGGCACATTCAGTACGGGATCAATCGTGATTACCAGGTCGTAGTTTTCCAGCGGGATTTCCGAGGGAAGGAAAAGATTGGTCGAGTATTTCTTGATGATTTCCTCGCGGCCGGGGTATTTGAAGACCGCTTCGCGAGCGTAGCCGCTCAGCATCTGCTGGGGAATGACGTACCAGTCCGCTTGGAGCAAGCAAATGGTCTCCCAAAGAAAGGCTTTGCTGGGCCAAGCGTCAAACAGGCGCGAGGGGCTGGTGTCTTTCCAAAGGACACTGGACCACGGCCCATACACGTCCAGGACCTGTTTGACCAATGCGGTCTTCATCGGACGCTCCCCGCCAGACGGCGAGACAGGGGATGCCCCGGCTTGGCGGCCACGACCATGGCATCGTACTCGGAGCCGGGCGGGCGTGGCGCCACCTGCCCGGTTTCAGTGTCCAAAACGAACAGGGAATAGCCGTATTCGTTCAGCAGCCACATCGTCTCAACGGGGTGATAGCCGAATCGCTTTGTCTTGGAGCCATAGCCGCCATAGAAAATCAGCGGCGCGGCGTCCTGCGCGAGCAGATTCCTTGCGCCGCGAAACATTGGAAGTTCCGCCCCGCCAACATCCACGCGAATAGCATCCACACTGGGGATGGCCCTGGCCTCGAGAAACGCGTCCAAGGTGGTGACGCACACCTTTTCCCGCCCCGGCGCCTGAGAATCCATCGGGGCAACTCTCTCGCCGGCCTGAAGCCCATCCGTGCACTGGGTGTTCGCCGGGAGCAACATCTCGCCCGTGAACTCTCCCAGTGCCACGCGAATCGCTTCCACGTTTTGGACTCCGTTGAGATGCAGATTCTGTTCCAGAACCTGGTAGGCGCGCCCACGGGGTTCGAACGCATAGACCCTGCCTGAACCCAACTTCTTCGCGGCGGTCAAGGCAAACAGACCCTCGTTGGCTCCGGCATCGAAAAAGGTCATGCCCGGCTCGAGGATGGCCAGCAAGAATCTAAGCTCCTGGCTATCCGACCGCAGGCCCGACCAATATTCGGCAGCCCGCTCGCTCCGGGGAGCCAGCCAAACGGAAACACCGTCAATGGCGACCGAAACCGGCGTGCCGCGAAGCAGGCGATTGCGAATCGGAAAGAGGAGTTCGCGCTTCCAGCGCTTCAGCTGAGCGGGCCCGAGCCGATTGCGCAGTGCCCGCACCGCCCGGCGGGCGACGCGAAGAGGGAGCCGGGCAATGCTCTGGCCTACCGAGTAGCCGATCGCCGGTATCCCGTTCATGGGCGTCGAAACCCCTCCGCACCAAAATGGCACGGCCGCAGGTGCGCGGGAGATCGAGGAGGCATCATGGTCATGGCGCCGCCCGTCCCAAACGTCGGCGAAGTGTTTCGAGCTTCGCGTTCCACGGCTTGCGAAGGAAACGGCTGAAGAGATAGAGGGGCCGCAATGCCCTGGCCCCGGCGTTATCCCAGGGGTCCGTGTGCGCCGGCTTCTGCGCCAGGGCCAGAGACGGATGGTTCAGCGGGAGCTTCGCGCATGCCAGCATGGTGCGGCGCCGTTTTCGTCCCCAAGTTGCCTCAAATTCCTCGTGGTTGGGCAAGCGGCTCAGCCGATAAACGTGGGGAAACCCGACGTGGCCGGCGATCTTGATCAGAGACGCTTCGGTGGGATAGCACCCGATGGAAGTCACGCTCTGATCTTCCAGCGGCGGTTCGTCCTGAAGATGGAGGATCGGTCTTTCCCCCGGTACGGCCATGCTTTCGACGAGCAACAACTTGCGGGTCAAGGCGAAAAGATTCCGGAACGCTCGCAGCGGGTTTTCCAGGTGATACAGCAACCCGAAACAGAAAACGAGATCAAAGGCGCCGTGCTCCTGGATCGCCGGGTCTTCCACATTGGCGACGCGAAACGCAATTTCCGGATGCCGCTCGGCGGCCTCTTCAACGTTTCCCAGCCGCGCGTCCAGGGCCAAAACGTCAAAGCCCATCTCCCGCAGGAATGTCGAAAAATAACCGACGCCACATCCCACGTCCACGGCGGTGTGCAGGCCCAAATCGCGCATTAGATCGGGCAAAAACTCCCGAAGCGCCGCCTGGCGCGCCTCGACGTAGCGCGTGGCATACGGCTGGTCAAAGATCAATCTCTTCGACACGGCTCCTCCCGCTGCTGAATCGCGAAGCCACAGGGCACATTCAACACGCCGCCCCATTCGTCGCTCGGATGCTGATAGATTTCCGTGGCGATAATCATTTCCGGCAAGCCATACCAGAGATCGACAAGGCCGTGCTCATCGTACAGGCTGACCTGCCAGTTATACAGGCCGGGGCGCAGAGGCAGCATGGGAAAGGTGTAGCAGAACTCGTGAGTGCCGACGGCCAACTCGACGTTGTTGGTGGCCCAAGCCCACATCAATTGGCCTTCGTTGTTGAACAGGGCCACGCCGTGATGCCCAATGTGCACGGGTTCGTTCACCTGCATGGAGAACCGCACCGTAAGCGGCCCGGAGGAATTCAAGAGGTTCGGTAGCTCGGCGCGCGGCTCGACCACTTCCCAGCTCAGGAAGCGCGCTTTCACCCTCTGCGCATCAGGACGCTCGTCCCCCATCCACTTTCCGGAGCTCATCGCCGATTCATAGGCGGCGACCACCTGGGCCGTGGGCCCACTTTCGCGAATCCCGCCGCCGTCCACCCACATCACCCGCTGGCAAAGCCGGCGGATCTGGTTCAATTGATGACTCACGAAGAGAATGGTACGTCCGCCCTGCGCGACTTCGCTCATCTTACCCAAGCATTTCTTCTGGAATCCCAGGTCGCCCACCGCCAGGACTTCGTCCACCAGCAGGATGTCGGGCTCCAGATGCGCCGCCACAGCGAAGGCCAGGCGCATGTGCATGCCCGCGGAGTAGTGCTTCACCGGCGTATCGATGAATTTTTCGAGTTCGGCGAATGCCACGATCTCATCGAACTTGCGGTCCATCTCCTTCTTGGTCATCCCCAGGATGGCGCCACTCAGGTAAGTGTTCTCGCGACCGGTGAGCTCGCCGTGGAAGCCCGTCCCGACCTCGAGCAGACTGCCGACGCGACCACGGATTTCGGCGTAGCCCGCCGTCGGCCGCGTGATGCGCGCAAGGAGCTTGAGCAGGGTGGTTTTCCCGGCCCCGTTGCGGCCGATCAATCCGACCACCTCACCTTCGCGCACTTCGAAGGAAACATCCCGCAGCGCCCAGATCTGCTCCGGCGCCCGCCGGCGAAAAGGCCTCAGGGGCGCCTTCAAGAAATCGGTCAGCACGTGACGCAGGCCGACAACCGGCGCGCGCCCACCCAGCGCATAGCGCTTGCTGAGTCCCTCGGCGTGGATGGCAATCTGGCTCATGGCTCACACCACGTCGGCAATGGTCGTCTCCATCTTCTGGAAGTAGACCAGCCCGCCGAGCAAGACCAGCAGCACGGCTCCGGCAGAGACCGCCAGCAACAAGCTGGGAGGCTGCCCGCGACCCGTCAGCGACCAACGGAAGCCTTCGATAACGCCGGCCATGGGGTTGAGGCCGTACAGCCAGCGCCAGCGCTCGGGAACCAGGCTGCTCGGATACACCACCGGGGAAGCGAACAGCCAGAATTGAACCAGGAAAGGAACAACGTAGCGCACGTCGCGGTAGATAGCGTTGAGCGCCGATAGCCACAGCCCCACACCGAGCGCGGTCAACACCGCGAGCAGCAGGAAGCCCGGCAGCAGCAAGGCCGCCACGGTGGGCACAATGCCGTAGTAAAGCATCATGACCAGGAAGAGCAGCAGGCCGATGGCGAAGTCCAGCAGCCCGGAAATCACCGCCGCCAGCGGCAACACCAGCCGCGGGAAATAGACCTTGGTGATGACGCGCTGCTGTTCGACCACGGTTGCGGTGGCGTTTTGCAGCGCCCCGGCGAAATAGGTCCACGCCAGCAGCGCGCTATAGTAAAAGACCGGATAGGGCAGGCCGTTCGAGGGCATACGGGCCAGCCGGCCGAAAAACAGGCTGAAGATCACCATGGTCAGGAATGGCTGTAGGACCGCCCAGGCGGCGCCGATGACGGTCTGCTTGTAGCGGATTTTGATGTCCCGCCAAACAAAAAAGTAGAGCAGCTCGCGAAAGGCCCAGAGCTCCCGCAGGTTCAGCTCGAGCGCGCGCCCGGGCGGGGCGATGCGCAGCAACGGCTGCGTCTGCGACACGGGTTGTGACGTCACACCCATGCGATCCTAGTGACCCTCCGGCGTTTGTTCCCGCAGCTGCTTGATGTCCTCGCGTTCGATTTCTCCCATGAGCGCCCGGCGGGCCAGCAGATAACTCTTGGCCGCCTGCAACGCCTTTCCGGGCACGACTGCAAACTGGTTGTAGGCCGCCTCGCGCCAGACAATCGGGCCGCGGACGGGGATCAGGTGCGTGCCCCACTGAAAGATCAGGCCCGCGTTCCACAGAATGAAAGCAAGTCCGAGCGAGCCGGCCACGGCAAAGGCGCGCCGGGGATGGGCAAATAAGCTGGCGAAGGCGGCCACCGATGCGGTCAAGCCCACGACGAAGATGGGAGTGAGGGATACAAAGAAGCGGTTGCCGAACGAGGACATGCCATGCCACATGTAGAAGCTGGCAATCGCATAGTAAAAGAGTGCAAAGGCCACGAGCAGATACGCGGCCAAGCCTCGGTCGCGCCGGCGCAAAAGAAAGAGTCCGAAAATTGCGGGAATCAGGATCGGCGTCCAAGAGAGGAGGCCGTGCTGGGAAGAAAAAAGGACATCGCGCAGCGCGGGCGAGGTCCAAAGCCAGGCCTGAGGTCCGGTATAGCCGGACCCAAATTGTAACGCGCTGCCGTAAATGATGTGCCGTGTCACCAGGGTGGGCAGGAGGGCGAAGAGGAAAACGACCATGAAGAGCAAATGGGCCGCAAGCAGCCGCAGCACAGCCGCCCTTCCCGCTGGCCACGCCCGCCAATAATCGGCAAATGCCTCGAGGAGGGGAACCACAAGCAGGAAGCCGTTCGGATAATAGATATTGATCATCAGTCCGGAGAGCGCACCGAGCAGCACCCATTGGCGCAGCGTGCGCTGCCCGCGCGTGCGGTGCCAGTACCACAGAAAGAGCGCCACGCCAAAAACCGAGTGCGCGTGGGACCACGAGGGATTGAAGTACATGTATACCGGCAACGAGCTGCCAAACCAGATGCCCACGGTGGCAAGGAACGCCCAACGCTCGTCGAAGTACTTCCGCGCCAGGGAAAAGGCAAGGCAAAGCCCAGCGAATGCGTAGGTCGCCGTGGCCAGGGCCATAGCCACACGATAGGGCCGCGAGTAACCGTCGGCGGGGATGTGCACCCCCAGCCTGTCCAATCCCACCACGGTCAGGTGCACCGGCACCAGGAAAGGCGCCCACAGAATCGCCGGGCCGATCGTGAAGTGATTGTCCAAGTGGCCCGTGGAAGTGTACTGGTTGGCGCGCAGGCGGCCTTGCTCGTCCACCCGCCCGGCTCGGAAGGTCGGGTTGGCCGCCAGCCAATCTTTTTCAAAGTGCAGGTCTCGTTCAATCAGCAGCGCGCGGGCATAGGCGTAGTAGCCCACGCCGTCGCCGCGCACCCAAGGGTTCACCAGCGGCAAAGTGAGAACAAAGAATAGCAGGAGCAGGCTCGGGTAAGTCGAAAGCGAGCGCCACCGGCTCCAGGGCGCGGTTACCGCGGGGCAGCTTTGCGGCGAATCGAGTGTCGCGCACGATGCAGTGGGGAGTTTCGCTGCTGCCTCCCCGAACGATCTTCTTGCCCTCATCATAATCTCGCCCCGCGTGCGCGGCCCGTCAAACCGTTTGCAAATTCGCTGCTACGCCGCATCATCGTCGGCCACACCGTCACTTGCGGTCTTCCGGAAAATAGCGATTAAGGAAAGAGGTGGGAGTGGAACCCACGAGTCCATCTTTCGGAACAATGGCGTAAGCAGGTTCAACATCCTGATTTGCCATAGGCCGAAGGTTCTGCGCCGCAAGACGCGGCCGTTCAGCCACCAGGCCGGCACACCCATGCGATTGAAGTCGAGCATAGCCTCCACGGCAAACCCGGCCTTCTTGCCGGCGGAAGCGAGCTGCTCCCGGGTGTATCGCCGGCAGTGACCCAGGACTTCGTCCAAGCTCCCGTAAAGGCCGGGACCGTGGGGCACCAGCACGATGGCACGACCGCCTTCTCCCAGTACATTGTGGAGATTGCGCAGCGACCCGCTGTCGTCCTGGAGATGCTCGATAACGTTCAGGCAAATCACGGTGTCAAAACGCTGCCCCTTGGGAAACGACTCAGGGACAGTGGCGTCGGTGAAGCAGACTTGCAGGTAGGGCCTGGTCTGGCCGAGCCTACGCAGATACTCCACATACATTGGATTGACGTCGCTGGCCCAGTAGACCGACCGGGGAAGCAAATACACGGTCATATTGCCGATCCCCGCGCCGATTTCCAAAACCCGGTCCCCGACGTAGGGCAGGAGCGCCTCGGCCATCCAGCGCGTGAACCGCGGCGCCCGATTGAGGCGGCCTAGAATCTGGCTGCCGTATTGATCGGCGGTGTAGATCCGATCAGAAGCGGCATACTTGAGAATGGCTGCCAGCGCACGCAGGCCGTCCTTCCAATTAATTTTCTTGCCTTCCTGGTAGGTCCGACCCGCGTAGCTGATGGGCACTTCAAAGATTCGGGCGCCCCGCTTGGCTAGCTTGATGGTCAGCTCAGGTTCGATGCCAAAGTCGGAGCTCTCCAGTGGAATGCTCTTCAGCAAATCCGTGCGCACCATTTTGTAGCAGGTCTCCATGTCCGAGAGGTTAAGGTCGCAGACCAGGTCGCACAGGAAAGTGAGCAAGCTGTTGCCGAGGGCATGCCGGAAGAACAGCACGCGTTTGTACTCGCCGGCCAGGAAGCGCGAGCCAAAGACCGCGTCGGCGTGCTCGCGCAGCAGAATCGGGGCCATGCGCAGGATATCGCGGGGGTCATATTCGAGATCCGCGTCGTGAATCACCGTCAGCTCGGTGTCGACGTGTTCTAGAGCCGTTCTGAGGGCGGCGCCTTTCCCGCGGTTGCGCTCGTGGCGGAGAAAGACCCATTCGAACTTGCTACCCGCCAGCTCCCCGTCGAGGGATTCCCGGAAATGATCGAGCGAGAGCTGCGTTTGGTCGGTCGAGCCGTCGTCAACGACGATCACCTTGACCCGCCGAAGCAAGGAGGACCCGGCGAGGATCTCCAGGCGGGCCAGGCTAGCCTCGACCAAGTATTGCTCGTTGAAGACGGGGACAATCACGGAGAGCGTTGTGCTCGCCTCGGTGTGAGGCTCGGCCCGCTCGGCCAACAGGGTGGACAGTTGGAACGGCGTGGTCATCGCCGAGCTTGCGCTCCTCTGACCATGCTTATCGCTGGGCAACCTGCCCCATTACTCCGCATAGCCCCGCCGGGACTTCCCTGCGGCGGTCCCCACGCGCCGGACTGAATCTGAGCCTCACGGAGACGGCTGGGTAGCTGCTCGCCTAGGGCGGTGGGAACTGCCAAATGCGACGATCGAGCACAGCGGGGAATGCGCGACGCGGAGCGGACCAGCGGTTCCCAGGGATTCAGTTTCCGCTGCTCCCCGCCGCGCGCGGCGCGCCGACCAGTTCTCTTTTCTTCCCAAAATGCGCAATCACGCGGTCGATGATCTCCGGCAGCGTCTTCCTCGGCCGAAAACCCGTGAGGTCCTCCAGCTTTTCCAGCGACGGCACGCGCCGGAACATGTCCTCAAAACCCTTCTCGTAGGCCTGGTCGTAGGGGACATAGCTAATCGGCGAAGCGCTGTGCGTCCTTTCCTTCACCATTTGCGCCAGGCGCTCGATGGTGATCTCGTCATCCGTGCCGATGTTCACCACCTCGCCGACGGCGCGGTCGGTGGCCACCAGGCGGAGGATGGCCTCCACCGCATCACTGACGTCGCAGAAGCAGCGCGACTGCTGGCCCGTGCCGAACACGGTGATGGGCGCGCCGTCCAACGCCTGGCTGACAAAACTCGGCAAGACCATGCCGTAGCGCCCCGTCTGCCTCGGGCCCACGGTGTTGAACAGCCGGCCAATCACCACCGGCTGTTTTTTCTCCTTCCAGTACGACAGCGCCAGGAATTCGTCCAGGGCCTTGGAAGCCGCATAACTCCAGCGTCCCTTGGTGGTCGGCCCCAACACCAAGTCGGCGTCTTCGTGGAACGGCACCTGCGTATTTTTTCCATACACTTCGGAAGTCGAGGCGGCAAAGACCAGCTTGCGCTTCTTGCACGCGGCGTCGAGCACGAGTTGCGTGCCATTCACGTTGGTTTCGATCGTGCGCACCGGGCTTTCCACAATCAGTCGCACGCCGACGGCGGCCGCCAGGTGAAAGACGACGTCGGCCTCGTCCACCAGCTCGGCTAGCAACTGCCGGTTTTCGATGGCATCGAGGAAGTAGTGCAGCCGGTCGGACTTTTTCAGGTGGCGGATGTTCTCGATGCTGCCCGTGGAAAGATCGTCGAGCAACAGGACCTCGTCACCCCGGTCGAGCAGCCGCTCGGCCAGGTGAGAGCCGATGAAACCCGCACCGCCGGTGATCAAGTAGCGCAAGCCGCCTCCAGTGAGGGTTGCCTCGTCGAGTTGCTACACCGCGTCATGCGACTTCCGCTCCGCGTCCTTTTCTTTGCCGTAGGAATACGGATAGTAGCGATAAGAGTAGTAATAGTCGGGCGAGCTGGAATCCACCGCATTGATCACCACGCCGAGCATGCGGCACTTTACGCTGGCGAGCAGGTCCCGGGAGCGCTGGAACGCGTCCTTCGGGGTCTCCCCGCTGCGCACCACCAGCAGGACCCCGTCGGCGAGCACCGAGAGGATCACCGGGTCGGTGGCGGCCATGATCGGCGGCGAATCAATGATGATGAACTTGTACTCCCGCCGGAGCGCCGCGATGGCATCGCTCAGCCGGCGCGAGGAGAGCAGATCGGCCGGGTTCGGCGGGATGGGCCCGGTGGGGATGGCCGCCAGATTGGTGATGACCGGGTGAGGCACGGTCACCAGCTCCAGCGACGATACACCGGCCAGATAAGAGCTCAGGCCGGCGTATTTCCCTTCGACCAGGCTCAGGGCGCGGCCGATCCCGGGCTTGCGCAGGTCCGCGTCCACCAGCAGCGTGCGGTCGCCGAGCTGCGCCAGGGTCACCGCCAGATTCACGGCGGCGGTGGTTTTTCCTTCCCGCGGCAAGGCGCTGGTCACCAGGATCACCTGCGGGGGATGTTCGGCGAGGGAGAGCAGCAACGAGGTGCGCAAGGCGCGGAAGGCCTCGGAAATCTGCGATTGGGGCAGGTTGTGCGACACCAATTCCACCCGGCTGTCGTTCCCATCACCGAGCGGGCTTTTCAGCAGCTTGGGCACGCGCCCGCGGCCGTTCAGCGTGGCGTACGCCGGCACCACCGCGAGCGAAGGGAGTCGCGCGAGTGTCTCCACGTCGTCCGGGGTCTTCACCGTGTTGTCCAGATACTCGCGCAGCAGCGCCAACCCCACGCCGCCCACCAGCCCCACGAGCACGGCCAGCATGATGTTGCGGGTCTTCTGGGGTCGCGAGGGCGCCCCGGGAACCATGGCGGGGTCCACAACCCGAAGGTTGCTCGAACGCAAACCCGCCGAGATCCCCGCTTCCTTCAGCTTCTGGAGCAGGCCTTCGTAGAGTTGTTTATTGGCCTCGGCCTCGCGCTTCAGGATGTTGTACTGCACGAGTTTCTCGGCCATCTGGTTGGCTTCGAGCTTCTGTTTGTCCAGGGCCTGGCTGAGCAGCAGCTCCCGCTGGCGCGCGGCGCGATATTCCGCCTCGACACGATTTACAATGTTAGTCTTCTCGCGCGTGACGAGTTGTTCGAATCCCCGGAGCTGCGCCTGCAAGCGCAGGACCTTGGGGTAGTTGGGGCCATACTGGTTTAGCGCTTCGATGTACTGGTTGTTCAGGTCGGCTTGCCTTCTGAGCACGTCCTGGAGGATGGAATTGTCGCGCACGGCCGGAAGGGCATCCACATTGCCCGAGCGCACCAGTTGGTAGATGGCTTCCTTGCGCACGCGGTCGCTCTGGGATTCGGTCAACTCTTTGTTCAAGTCCGCGAGCTTCTGGGTGGTGATGTTCTGCTTCTCGTCAATCGTCCAGATCTGGTTCTGGCGCTCGTAGGTAATGCGCGCGTCTTCGGCTTTTTCCACCTTGGTCTTGAGCTCGTTGAGCTGGCTGGCCAGGAAAGTCGACGCCGCGGTGGTGGCCTCGTACCGGCTGCGCAAGTTCTGTTCGATGTAGTTTTCCAGGTGGGCGTTCACGATGCGGGACGCCAGGACCGGATCGGAGGCTTCAAAGGTCACGTCCAGCAAGCGGCTGTTCAGCACGCGCTTCACCCTCAGGCCGTTCAAAAATGCGCCCAGCACGGGAGGCCGCTGCTGGTTGGCCACGCTCCCGGGCAGCAGGATCGGCTTAGCCACCTTCCCCGGTTGCCCGCCGAACGCAGGATTATTGACCAGGCCCGTGGAGGCAATGGTTTGCAGGGCCAGCGTCTCACTCTGCAAGATCTTGGCCTGGGTCTCGATGTAGTTCTCGGTCTCAACGTAAATGTCGTAGGAGTCCACGCCCTGGAAAGGAAGGATGTTGGCGTTTTCCTTGCCGATCTCCACGCGCGCCGTGGCCTCATAGACCGGCTGCATGCGGAAGGTAGCAATGCTGACGATGGTCACTACGGCCAGCAGGAAGAACAGGATCAGCCACTGGTGCTTCCGCAGCACCATCAGGTAGTCGAGCAGGTGCGGCTCCCGCGGGAGCATGTCCCAGGGGGGGAGCGAGGGATGAACTGGGACGACCTCGAGTGGGCCGCCAGGCCGGCGGTCGCGAGGAACAAGATTGGTCAGCTCATCCATGATTTGCCTGGCACCCCATCCCTTCCCATCCGCTGCCTGGCCCGGGGAAGCGGTCTAGCGCCCCAAGCGGAACAGGGCCACGCCCGAGGCTAACCCGATGGCGATTTCGCCGGTCCGGCGAAGGGCCTTCTTCCCGCTGCTGTCGGGCACGAAAAAGATGTCGTTGGCTTGCAGGCGGACATCTTCCGCCTTGCGCTCCAGGATTTTGGTCACATCCACGGCCACTTCCTGCCGCTGCCCGGTGCCCGGGTCTTTCCTCAGGATCACGGTCTGTCTGCGCTTGGCCGTCGACTTCAACCCTCCGGCGAGAGCAATCAACTTCAGCGCCGTCAAGTGCTCACGCTCATTGGTAAGCACGAATCCGCCCGGCCTCTCCAGCGCGCCCACCGCGTAAACAACTCCGGCGCGGGGCACGCTGACCACATCGCCGCCGATCAGCGGGATGTTGAACCTCATGTCGCCGGTCTCCAGCAGGTCATTCAGGTCCACAGTGATGATCTGCGCTGGGGCGGGGTCCGCGGCGACCTGGCTGGAGCCGTCGGCTTCGCCCGTGGCGGCCGGATGGGAGCGGCGAGTGACGATGACAATGCTCCCGGCGTCGTTGGCAATGCCCCCGGCTTCCGTGAGCACCTCCAGCAAGGTCACCGGGCGGATGGCTTGGTACACAAAAGGATGGTTCACCGCCCCGGTAATCGTGATCGGCTGGCTGCGCTGCTCTTTGACGGAAACGGTTACCTGCGGATGGGATACCAACCCGTTGGCCTGCAACAACTCGACCAGCTTTTCCTCCAGTTGGAAGGTGGTCAGCCCACCGGCGCGCACCCGGGTGGGCAACAGGGGCATGGAGACGTAGCCGGAACTCCCCACGCGCACCTCGCGCGAGAGCTCCGGCACATCGAACACCTCGATGCGCAGCAAATCGCCCGTGCCGATCAGGTACTCGCCCTGCTTCACCTGCATGGCCGCGGCGAGCTGTCGCAGGCGGTCGTTTGTCTCCTGGGGGGTCTCAATCCTTTGCTGGGCAAAGGCTAGCGAAGACCCCAAAAACAGGAGAGACGCCAGACACACACTCCTCCCGGCTTGCCGGCGGAGCACACCAAATCTGTCAAAAAGCTTTGGATACATCATCCCCCACGCGGCAGCCATTATACAGGCAGCAGCGGCTGTCAACCATACCAATTAAGCAAGCTTTCGTGACGCAACGGGCAACGCCTGCGGCGCGTTTAAGAGCGCGCTTCTCGAGCTCGAATAAAACTTGAGCCGCGAAGGCGAAAAGCGCATGGTTTTCGCTTAGAGATCAAGTTGAAGTCGGAAATTCCAGATGTGGTTTTGTTCGCCGAGACGCCAAAACAGAAATCTCAGCTCAGAATATCAGAGCGGCAGGCGCTAACGCCTCTGTGCGAAACGCTCAAGCCATATGGTATTACATCCGACCTTTTGCACGAGGCTGTAGTTATTGTGGATTAGTAAAGCATACTTAGCGGCATGCTTCTGGGGCTCCCATTCGTATTCCTCCGTAACAATCACCGTTGGACGGAACCGCGAGAAATCCAGACCGAGGAGAACCTCATAATCCATCCCCTCGCAGTCGACCAGGAGTATGCCCGGACGGCTTGGAGCTTGTTGCTCCTTGAGGATGTTAGTAAGGGTATCCGTCTTCACTTTTGCTGTCTGCGAGCTGCGCGCCTTTGCGAACCAGTCGTTCTCCGTTTGGCACAGAGTTGACAGGATTCCCTCCTCTCCGTCTGATCCGAAGTACAAGTCCGCTTCACCCGTCTTGTCGGAGCAGGCAACTTGAAGGCACCTGACATTTTGGCTATGGCCGTGATTCTCTATCAGCTTCTTGAAGACAGCTGGAGCCGGCTCTATCAAGATTGCTTGCCACCCTGCATTGAGAAAAGGAAGTGAATTGGAAATAGTGACTCCATCGTTGGCGCCCACATCCACGATGAACTTCTGACACACAAATTCGGCGACGAGTTGTCTTAGCAGAGTCGCTTCGCCGCTTTGGGACAGGTCGGGGTTCAAAGCCGCGCTGAAGGCTCTTTTCAGCGGGGCGGGTATAAGTTTTCTTACGAACCGAGGTATTCTCTCTAAAGGCATTCGTTATCCAAGGTGGAATAGTACAACAGAACCAGCACATCATCGCCTCGCTGCCAAAAACGCAAGTGGACGCTGAGCGCTCTGGAAATCAGTCCTTGAATTCTCTCGCCAGCGGAATGAGAATCTGCACGACGGCGTGGGGCCGGTCGCAGAGGCTTGTTCCGTTTGACCAAAGCACTCACTCAAAACCGCCCGGAGCGGTCGCCACCCCGGCGTTGCGCTCGGAGGCCGACGCGTCCCTGCCGCTGGGCACGAGAAGTACACCTGGCGAGACTAGGACCAGCGAACGGGTCGCCAGCGTCGGGCGTAGAGTCATGCGCGTAAATGCCATTTAGCAGTGCTCCCGAGGCGCAGAATTTAGGAGTGCCGCGTGCTGTAGGTGGCGAGCCACCAGGCAGGATTCAAGTTTGTAGGTGCCATGCCGGCGGAGGCAGGATGGGCATCTGTGCGGAACGATCTTTCTCTCCACGATCAAGAATCCCGACAGTTGTCCCAGAGTGAACTTGTAAATCACGACGCTGAGTACGGATACAAAAAAATGGACAAGCCCAAGATTACAAGAATGTTCTTTTTATGAATGAAGTAAAGGCGCGCCCTGGAATCGCAAACATCCGTTCACGGCTTGAGCACTGTCCCAACGAGTATCGCCTGGCCCTACTTGTGGCAACAGGCTTCTGGCTGATCTACCTCGCATTCCTGCCCCCGGGTATTTACTCGCTCGACGGCAACTCCATGCTTGCTGTGGCGGAATCATTGGTCACGCATCACAGTTTTGAGGTCCCGAATGAATTGGGAATCCCTGGAGCCGGGGGACGGATTTACTCGTGGTGGTACCCGCTTCTCTCCATTCTTGCGGTGCCATCCACTTACGCCGCCCTCCTGATGAGCCATCTGACAGGGTTGCCCTTCCACTATCTGGCCGCCATTCTTGCACTCCCGCTGACAGGAGCATTGACTGCGGCGACCGCGGGCATGGTTGCTCTGCTGGCTTTCCGAATGGGAGCCACTCTGGAAGGCGCATGGCTTGCCTCGCTGAGCTTTGGGTTTGGGACTGTGGCACTGGTGTACGCGCGAACTTTTTTTGCGGACCCCTTGCTGGCTTTTATCACTGTCTCGGCTTTGTATTTCGCACTGGGCCGAACACGCATCTCTGTCCTCACTGCGGCCTGCTTTGCAGCACTCGCTATGGTGGCGAAGCCGGCAGGAATCGTTGTCGGCCCGATTTTGGCGGCATACCTCATCGCCAAGCGAGTTCCATTATTCAGGAGTATCCTGCCGCTTGCCGGAACGGGTGTGGGCTTCTCAATTTACGCGGGCTACAACTTCGTGCGATTCGGCCAGCCGTTGAATTTTGGAATCGCCTGGCCTTTTCGACTCGTCCACATTCTTCCGGGTTTCGCCGGACTTCTTGCCGGTCCGGGCTGGGGACTCCTATGGTATTGCCCGGCGGTGGTTCTTGCGATTTTCGGGTTTCGCAAGGCGGTTAAGGAACGGCTGTTCGAAGCCCTTGCGATTGTGATGGTCTTTGCCGCATTTCTGTTCCTCCACGCATCGGCATGGTATCGGTTGGCCGGCTGGTCGTGGGGACCCAGATATCTATTGCCGGGAATCCCAGGACTTTGCGCTCTGATTGGCCTGCTCGAGAGAAGCTGGAAGAAGGCCGTCGTCGTTTTGACCCTCCTCGGGTTCATGGTGAACGCACCGACGCTGTTTTCTTTCTACGAGCGGCACTATGCGGAATTGGCCGCGCAAGGCATTCCCGATTACAACATTGCCTGGTCCGTTCGTTACGCTCCCTTCCTTCACGCATGGCCCGCAGCTTTCCACCAGGTGCGGGATGCAAGGAGAAGCGACGTGAAACAAATTTTCGAAAGGAGAGGCATCCCGAGTAAGACAATCGAAGAATCGAGAGCATTGCGTGTTGTTGCTGTTTGGTGGTGGGTACTTCCATTGGTGGGGGTCCCCCGGTGGGGAGGCTTTGTTGTGGCAATGATCTTGGTTGCTCTAGGTTGCTTTATGCTTGTGAGGGCCGCACGCGCGACAGCTTTACACCAAGGCTTCGCACCGAGCCGCGGAGCGACCTAGGCCAGGGCGCACCCGGCCGGCCTGCGCCGCGTACGCGCGGGCCCCGGAGCTTGACCAGGCGCGCGGGGGGGTGAGAAATGTCGCCAACTGACAATTCCGAATCGGCCGTGGCGCTCGCGGAAACACACCGCGGCGAAGCGCCGGAAATAGAAGTCTCCGTGGTGATGCCCTGCTTGAACGAGGCCGCGACGGTGGGGAAATGCGTGGCCAAAGCCCGGCGCGCGCTGGAGGAGGCGCAACTCCGCAGCGAAATTATCGTCGCGGACAACGGCAGCACCGACGGCTCACCGCAGATCGCCGAGCAGATGGGCGCCCGCGTCCTGCACGTGCCCCTGCGGGGTTACGGCAGCGCGCTACGGGGCGGGATCACCGCGGCGCGGGGCGAACTGATCGTGATGGGAGACGCGGATGACAGCTATGACTTCGGCCAGATCGGAGTTTTTATCGAAAAGCTGAGAGAAGGCTACGACCTGGTGATGGGAAATCGCTTTCGCGGCGGCATTTCGCCTGGGGCCATGCCCCCCCTGCACAAGTATTTCGGGAACCCGGTGATGACGGGGTTCGTGCAATTGTTTTTCAAAAGCACGCTCGGAGACATCCAGTGCGGCCTGCGCGCCTTCCGCAGGGACGCCATCCTGCGGCTGGGCCTGCGGACAACGGGTATGGAATTCGCCAGCGAAATGGTTGTGAAGGCGACGCTCTTCCGATTGCGGATTGGCGAAGTTCCCACCACGCTTTCGCCCGACGGGCGCGGCTACCCGCCACACATGCGCTCCTGGCGGGACGGCTGGAGGAATCTGCGTTTCATGCTGTTGTACAGTCCGCGCTGGCTCTTCCTCTACCCCGGCGCAATTCTGATGCTCCTCGGCGGAGTGGTCGGGCTCTGGTTGTTGCCCGGATCTCGCACGGTGGCGGGAGTCACCTTCGACGTGCACACCTTGCTTTATGCGGCCATGGCGGTGCTGCTCGGCTTTCAAGCCGTTCTGTTCGCCGTCTTCACCAAAATCTTCGGAATCACCGAGGGTTTGCTTCCCGAGGACCCCCAGCTCACGCGGCTAGGTCGCTGGATCACGTTGGAAGTTGGGCTCGCCACGGGCGGCGTTCTGATGCTGGTCGGCCTGGCGGCGGCCGTGGGTGCGGTGGGTTACTGGGGCGCAAGCCACTTTGGCCCGTTGGATCCGTTCCGAATTTTGCGCCTGGTCATTCCCGGCGTCGTGAGTCTCACGCTGGGATTCCAGATCATCCTCTCGAGTTTCTTTATGAGCGTCCTGGCGATGGCGCGGAAATGACCACCGCGACCGACTTCGACCAGTACGCGGAATCCTACGACGACGCACTCTCCTCGGCGCTGGCGGCTTCCGGAGAGGACCGTGAGTATTTCGCTCGGGGCCGCGTCCTCTGGCTCGCCGAATGCCTGCGCTGGATGAACGAAACGCCGAGCGCGGTGATGGATTACGGCTGCGGCACCGGCTCAACCACCCCGCTGATGCGGGAGATCCTCGGCGCCCAGACGGCGGTGGGGGTTGACGTCTCGCTGCGCTCCCTGGAGATGGCCAGAAAAAACCAGGCCAGGGAGGAGATTCGCTTTCTTTCCGTCCGCCAGTACGCGCCCCGCCAGGCTCTGGACCTGGCTTATTGCAACGGCGTATTCCACCACATCCCGCCCCAAGGGCGCCGTCAGGCGCTGCAATACATCTACGATTCGCTTCGCCCGGGCGGCCTGTTCGCCTTCTGGGAGAACAATCCCTGGAATCCGGCCACGCGGTACGTCATGGCCCACTGTGCCTTCGACAATCACGCAAGCACATTGAACGCTCCGCAGGCGAAGCAGTTCCTGCGGGCGGGGGGATTCGAGATCTTGCGCACGGACTTCCTGTTCATCTTTCCAAGAATTCTCCGATGGCTGCGGGGCATAGAAAGGCTTGCCTCCCGTTTGCCGCTGGGCGCCCAGTATCAGGTTCTCTGCCGGAAGCCGATGAACGCGGAGTCAAGCCGCCCGACATCGCTCCGGGGCGCGGCATCCTAGTCTCCCACCCCAAATCCCAGGGTGGGCCAAGGGCGCGAAACGGCTATCCGATTCTCCACTCGCTCTGGAGCGGCAATCCATGCGAGCTAAAGCTACAAGACTGTTAGACGGTGCGTTGCGCAACCATGCGAATGTTCGAGGTCCTGCGCCCCAGCGCCAGCATGACCGAATCCACCAGCGTGAACACGGCCAACAGGAGCGGGTTCTTTTCGGAAAAGAGCTGCGCCAACCGGAGCCAGCCATGGTCCAGCAGGAAGTGGTGAAAGGATTGTATCCAAAACACCGGACTGCACATGTAGCTCACGCTGATCACACGCAATCCGGCCCCTGCGAGTAGCTCGCGCAAGCTGCTCTCATTGAACAGCCAAAAATGGCGGGGGATATGGTAGCCGCCCCAGTAGCGCTTCCGGAAAAACTGCGCGTCCAGACCATCGGTGGAAGGGGTCTCGATGAACAGATACCCGCCGGGCGCAAGCAGTTGCCGGAGCCGGTCCACCACCTTGACAGGGTTCTGCAGGTGTTCCAGTACCTGATTCAGGGAAATGGCCTGGAAACGTTCGGCAAGATCGAGTTGCTCGGCCTGCCCGACAACGGTTTGGAACCCCTCCCGATGCAACGGCGCGAGGACCTCCTCCGAAAAATCGTTGGCGTACAGGTTCTCGCGGCTGCCTCGCACACGGGCGAGCTGCCGGATCAATATGCCCGATCCGGTGCCCACATCCAAAATCTTTCCGTCTGCACCCGCCAGTTCGACAAGGGCCTTGGCTTTTCTCCCCTGCAAGAAATCGCGCCCGATGCGCGCCGGTCCGCGCATGCGGCTAAACTGAAAGGGAAGATATCGGGCCGGATAAATGATGCCGAGCGCCTCGCCCTTGGGCTGCGGGCTGAGGAAAATCAAGTCGCAATCGTTCGCTTTGCGCAGCTCGAAGGTGTTGGAACAACTCCGGTACTCGAAGTCATAGCCCGTGGCAATTACGGTTGACCCGGACTTCGGATTACCCATGCAGGCCTCTACGGGTTCCGCGGGAATCTGAGGTGCGCCCGCAAGCATCCGGTTCACGGAAGCGGGCGATTCAGGCATCGAACCTGCGCACTGGCCGGTAGACTCTACGGTTGCGTTCCCCGGCGACCAGGAATTCCGGATTCCCGACGCCGCGGAACAGGTACTCCGAGCCCATGTAGCTGACGATATAGGCATGCCGGTCCCAATCGCTCGTATTCGGATTGCTGGCATGCAGGAGCATGCTGTGGAAGAGAATCGCGCTTCCCGCACGGATGGGAAGGTTGGCCTCGCGGCGCTCTTCTACCTCACTGATTCTGGCGTGCAGTTCCTGGAGCTTGCCGAGCGAACTCACATGCTTGGTCCAGCCGCCCAGGATGCTGTTCTTCAGCTTGCGCATCGCGGAGAAGCCGGAAGCATCGCTGTCTCCGGTTCCCGAAAGGCTCGCCATTCTGCGCAGCAGGGAGGTCATCCAGTAGGGGAGCCGCAGGCCTTCGCCGAGAAAGAGGTCATGCCGATACCGCCGCTGGTGGCTGCCCTCAATCACGCGCAAGCAGCCGTTCTCCAACCCCACATCGCGGAACGGGATCCAGGCGGAGATGAGCGCCCGCGGTTCGACGTCCCAGTATTCCGAATCCTGATGGTAGTCGAGTGGACCGCCGTCTCGAGCGGGCTTCAAAATCAGGACATCTCGAAAGATCAGAGCTTGCTGCCCCAGGAGCAACTCCACTGCATTGACGACCGACTCGGCTGAGGCAAGCTGGCGAAACGCCTCATTGTTCTTGGCCAGATTGGGAATCTTCGCGAAGTCGACTTTGCCGGCCTTGTTATATCGGTCGCTGCGTTGCACGCCCCGCCGGCTGCCCTGGTTCGAATTCTGAGCCAGTTCCAAGGATTCGAGCGCGGCGTGAAGTAGCGCCGAGTCAACCACATCATCCAAGATGACGTAACCCTGCGCGCGAAAGCGTTCCCGCAGAGCATTGTTCGATGAGTCGGAAATGGTCTGGCTATCGGAGAAGGGGGTCACAGATAACGGATAATTTAGCACACGCTCTTGAAAATAAAACAGCCAAAGATGACCCGGAGAAGCAACTGGAAATCGCAAACCATCCCTTCGCGATCACATGTTGTTCCCGAGGGACTCGAAGCGCCGAGATCTGAGGCATCACGATTGCGAGAGTTTCAAAACTTGCGCAAAAATGTTACCGTGCGCGACACCTGCCCTGTGGCTTGATCTCCGGCAAGAATTACGTGCGCGTTTTGTAAGTAGGGGCGCTTACCTTCGCCGCGGGGATGGGCGTGCTGGCCAAGCCAGCCAGTAAGAAGAAAAGTAGGGCGTTGGAAGGGATGTGCAGGTTGAAATCGGCGAGGCTATGAGCCATCAGGCCGGCACAAGCCACAAAGGCTCCGACGTGGATGGCGAGGTCCAGGGAGTCATGGCTGGACCGCAAGTTGGCAAGGGCCGATCGAATGAGCAAGACGACGAAGGCCAAGCAGCACAGCGCCCCGGGGATTCCCGTTTCTGCGAACACTTCCACGAGGTCGTTGTGGGCATGGTCCACGACCTTTCCGTCGTAGAGGGTCTCGTAGCGCGGATAGACAGAGACGAGCGTTCCCAGGCCCGTGCCCAACCAGGGATGGTCCAGAAAAATCCTCCAGGTGTCTTTGATCATTACCAGCCGGCGCTGCTCGGTGACTTCCAGCGATTCGAACTTGGCAAAACGCTCCAGCGCGCGCCCCACCCCGAGCCAGGCAACCAGGACTCCCGCCAGAAGCAGGACTCCGGCGGCTGCGGTCAGGGCTTTCTTCTCCCCGCGGCGCGTCCAGATCAGAATGGCCAGCAGGCCGACCTCCACCAGGAAACTCACGATGCCGCCGCGGGAGGCCGAAAGGAACAGCGCGCCGATGGGCAGGATGGTGAACAGCGTGACCAGCGGCAGTAGATCCCGCCGCACCGCGCGAAGCAGCAGGACGGCCAGCCCCACCGGCACGATCAGCTCGATCAGCCCGGCGAAGTGGTTGCGGTTGACATACGGGCCGAACGGAATGCCGCCATAGCGCAGCTCGCGGACCCAGTACAGTTTTCCGTTGAAAGTAAAATGCTGGATGATCCCGAACACCGAGACCACAAAACCCAGCACCAGAAGAAACCACACGAAACCCTGCCACTCTTTTCGCGTGCGAAACGCTTGCAGCGCCAGAAAGTAGAGCACGAGATAGGCGCCCAGCTTGAGCAGTTCGATCTTGGTGAGATACGAAGAGACGCTGAGCCGCGCCAGCGCCTGAAGCAGCGCGAATCCCCCGAAGGCGAGCAAGGCCCAGCCTTGCGGGTTCCAGCGGATTTCGATCTCGTCGCCCCGAAAGACCAGCGCAACCCAGAGCAAGAGCAGAGCGGCCGCGCCAAGCTCCAGGACCGCCTCCGACCACGCCTCCACCGCGCCGTGGGCGAACGCGGCGAAGGCCACCAGCGCGCAAATGCCCACGCGAATCGCTTTCATGGCGACCTTCGGGCGGCCTGCGGGGGAAGAGGAACCAGAGAAACCTCATCCACCCAAACCGCGCCTTGAATTTTGTTGTCGAACTTGTGGCTGGGCAGCCGGCGCAGAACGATTTCAATCAGGCGGGTCTGCGGCCCGGTGGTGAAATCCATCTCTTCGAGCGCCCAGGGCTGCGTGCCGACCAGGTTCGGCGTCATGACGCTCAAGTCGCCGGGCCGCGCCGGGTCACGGATCAAGAAGCGGACACCGCTATCGGTGGAAATCCTCTCGATGCGCAGGAAGGCCGCGAAGCGATAGCGGCGGCCGGGCTCGACGGGCACAAGCTGCGTGGGATTTTCCAGATCCACGTTGGCTGTGCCGTCGAAGGTGACGCGCAACGCGCGCGCCCCCGCGTGGCGCGTCTGCGTGTCAAACTCCACCGTGGCGCCTTCCACATCCCTTCCCCGCCAGCCGAAGCCTCCGTTGGCGAAGGGCCCTTCGAAACCGCCGTCCCAAACCAGCGATCCGCTGACCAGCTCGGGCTGGCTCCAACCCGCCACGCCCAGGGCCTGCTGCCAGACGCGTTTGGCGTCGTCCATGCGATGATGCGAGATCAGCTCGTCGAGCAACAGGAAAGCGCGGCTGAGCTCAAAGGTGGGCTGAAGCGCCAGCAAGCGATTCCACACCGCCAGCGCGGCATCGTCTTCGTGTTCCCCGGCAAGATAGGCGACCGCCTGCAAGTAGACGTTCGTTTCCGCCGGCAAGACCTGGTCCAGGATGCGCCCGATGTCCCGGCTGCTGCGCCAACAGCGCGAAATCGCCAGCGGCGCGAGCTTGGGGTCTCTCGTCAGCCCGCGATGGATCTCCGCAAACGCCTCGGGGAGCTGCTCTTGCCGCAGAAGAAAATTGCCGTACCGCCAGGCCACTTCGGCGGAGATGGGATAGACGGACTTGGCGGCTTCAAACGCCTGGCGGGCCTGCGCGGGTTCGCCGGAGGTCTCGTAAGCCCCGGCCAGATCCATCCAGTAGTTGGCCGAGCGCGGATCAATGGCCAGCGCCCGGCGATAGTAGGTAATCGCCAGCGCCGGGTCCATGTGCTCGAAGTCGAACTGCCGGTAGCGGCCCAGGCGATACCAGTAGTCCGCGTTGCCCGGCTCGAGTTCCGCCGCGCGCAGCCAATCCTCCGGCCGCGAGGATTGCTCCCATGCATCCGCGCGCCAGTTTTTCCCCGCCAAAGCCGCAAGCGTCCCAGCCAAGAGCAGAAGGACAAGGAGAAAGGACCACCGCCAGAGAGGGTTGGCGAGGCGGATTTCCATCGGGCGCTAATCTGCTCCTAAGACGGTGCCCGGCGCAACAGAAAATCGTCCCAGAGTTTCGGAGCGCGAGCGACCACCGCCGGGGGAGACCCTGTCCGGCCGGGTCAATTTTGCCCCACGAGCCGGCGTTCAGCCGGTTCGCCTGGCTTTCCTGCGTCCGATTCCTGCTGCGCGGCGCGGCGCTCCCGCAAGAGGGCGTAAAAATCCGGTTGCGATTGAAACCAACCGGCAAAGGCAGTTTTCGGGGCGTCGCCTTCGAGAGGGGTGACGCGATGCTCCAGACGTTCGGCAACGCGAATCAGCAGCGCATCGCCCCAATCCAGCCGGCTCGACCGATAGAGAAATTCCTTCGACTTGGCGTCGCGAATCTCCAGCAGCCCCCCGGAGTACGCCTGGGCGCTCAAATTGATGCTCAGCGCCGCCATGCGGCCCGCCACCATGTCGTCGTGCCAGACGAAAGCATGGCCAGGGGTCGAAACCATGCGATAGATGCGGCCGGAAAAACACCCGACCCGGCCGCAGCCCGCCACCTGGCGCACAAACGCGTACAACTTTGGGTCGTTGGCAAGAAAATGCAGCAGGTCGTCGGCGACGTTCGGCTGCATGCGCAGCTCGGACCCGACCTCTTCGTAATGCTGGGGCCGAAAGACAGCGGCCTCGAGCATGGGCTGCAGCAGCGCGAGCACCTCCGACCCGACAAGTTTTGGCAGCCGCAGGCAGTGCTCGCGGTCAAATCGTCGGCGAAGCACCTCCAGATCCGCGGCCGAGCCGGAGACCACCGCGCCGTGTCGGGTGAGCTGAATCATCCCGGGGCCATCATTGGCCGGCGACCGCCGCCCAGGACGCGCCGAGGCGTGCGGCCGGTTGGTCCGATGCGGAGATGCTCGGCGCGGGGATGCGCCAGAGGTAGAGCGTAGTGCGGCGCCGGTCCGCAAGCTCGAACTGTTCTTTCTTCTCCGGCGGCCAGCCGGGCATTCCGAAATCGCGCGAGACCACACGCGCGCCCGGCCGCAAGTCTCGCAACCTCTCCCCTAGCTTCATGTTCCCAAGCAGGGAGAGGTAGAGCGTCACCACGCTGGCTTCGGAAAGGTCCACCGCCTTCGCGTCTTGGTGCACAAATTTGGCCAGGTGCTCGACGCCTTCGGCCCGCGCGCACGCCTTCGCTTCCGCGATGCGCCGCGGGTCCAGGTCCACTCCGATGCAGCGGATGCCGAAGCGCTTCGCGGCGGCGACCACGACCCGCCCATCTCCGCATCCGAGGTCATAGAGCACGTCGCCCGGCCCCACTTCGCCGAGGGCGAGCATGCGCTCCACCGCCTCGGGTGGCGTGGGCACAAAGGGCGCCAAGTCCGGCTCGGCCCGGCGAATCGCGCCCGTGCGGTATTTCCCCAGCAGGCGCAGTGGTCGCAGCACGTGATACAGCGGCCAGAGCGCCGTCGGGAGCGGGTAATGCGCCCAGTCTTCTTCGCTGGGACGCACGGCCAGGCGGAGACAATATTGCACGCCATCGAGAAAATGTTTCTGGGACTGCACGCGAAACCAGGAACGCTCGTAGAGCCCCGGCAGCCCGGCTTCGCCGAGAAAAAGCTGGCGGCGCACCAATTCGGCCAGCCGGGGGAAAGCGGGATCCACCTGGACCCGCGAGGACATCTCCACCGGCAAGGGCGCATCGAGCAAGCGCTGCGCCAGGTAGAGCCCAAACAGGAGCATGCGTTCGGCGCGCATCTGGGACGCGCGTTCCAAGGCGAGGCCCCAATCCACGAGGCCCGGGACTTGAACCAGCTCGGCAAGATCGCAAATCCACTGCACGCGACTCCAGATGTGTTTACTCCCGTGCACGCACAGCACGGCCAGCAAATCCTCCGGGGAAAACGTCAGCACCGACCGCCCGACCACAGAGGCGCGTACGAGGCGCTCTTGCAGACGATCAAAATCGAGCGGCGTGGGAAAGTAGCGCAGCGTGCGTTCGGTGTGCAGCTCCACCAAACTCATACCGGCTTTGCGCCGGAACAGGTATTGCCCGGGGACGCGACCCGGATGGCGCCGCTGCCCTGCCACGAGTTCTTCATCCGGCTGAAAACCCTCGGCGAGCAACTCCTCTTGCGCTTTCCCGATGTCGCGATGGCGCACGAGCAGGTCCAGGTCGCTGAACTCCCTCTGCGCCAGACTTTGGTAGGCCAGCGAGGCCAGCACGGGACCTTTGTAGGGAATGGCCAGAATGCCCTTGGCCTCGAAAATCTCCAAAATGCGAAACAGATGCGCGGTCAAAGAGAGATTCTGGCGGGTCGTGTTCTCAAAACTGATTTGCAAGAACTCCAGGAACGCCGGCGGGACGGTGTCCGCGCAAAGAGCCTTGAGGTGCCAATAGACCAGTGGCGAGACGCCCTGGCGCACGGCGGTCTCGACCAGCAGCAACCAGTCCAGTGCACCGCCGGCAAGCGCCCGGATGCGCTCGGCATCCTCAGGCCGAAGCCGCGTGCGCGCGCAGCGCAGGATTAATTCGTGCTCGGCGCGCAGAGGCTCGGCCGGCGCGCTGCCCCGGCTCATTGCGGTTCCGTTTGCGCGGCAACGATGGATCGGTCGAAGGGAGAGTAGTGCCGGTGGATGTCCTCGCTGTCGTTGAGCACCAGGCCATCGTGCACCACCCAGGCGTGGGCTTCGAAGCGCGCCGCTTGCTTGCGCACGCCGATGCGCAGCTCGGCGGCGAGGTCTTGCCGGCGCAACAGCCACCATAGCACCAGGGATTGCTCGAGGCAGTTGGCCCTCCGGAGACCCTCCCGCGACGCCGCTCGGACCATCCTCGCCGTCAACGCAGCGCGCGCGCGGGAATTCTGCGGCTCCTGTTCCGCGGGCGCCGGCACCAGACGCGCCAGCGCCGCCCGCCAGCGACGAAAGCCGAGCAGCCGCAGCGCCACGGCCGTGAACGGCAGCATCATCAGCGCGCACAAGAGCAGGCCGCGCGCCTGCGGCGGGAGCCTCCGATATCTTCTCCACCTACCCACTGCGGACCTCGACCAAGCCGTTCTCCACGAGCTTGCTGACCAGCTCCTGAAGATTTTGGCGGAGCTGTTCGGCGCCCACTTCATACTCCGCCAGGAGCGCATCGAACGCCGCCTGGATCGACTGCGCAGTGGTCAGAACGCTCCACATCCGCGTGCCCACTGCGTCGAGCCCAAAGTAGCGCTCGCTGTTCAGGTTGAGCAGGACGGATTCGCCGTCCACCTGCCGCACCATCACGTGCGTGGGGACCGCGAGCCGCGCCGTAAAAGGAGGGGTCACCGTTTGCTTACCGCCAATCAGAAACACACGTCCCGCCGCCCCAATCGGGCCCCACGCGAATCGCGGCACGGGGGAATGGAGACTCCCTCATCCAGATTGGGTGAGCGGCCACGCTCGGTTCGCTGCGCCGGAAGAACTTAGCCTTTGAGACGCCATGATGATAACAAAAAGCAAAAGCTCCCCATAGGGCGGTGTATCGAGTCCACCAATCAAGCCCGCAGCCGGAACCGGCGGGGGAACTCGGCCGTGGCCGACCGGCGGGCGCGTGGCGGCGAAAAACGCCACCTCGGCAACGCCATCGGGGTTTGTCCATCTTTTCTTGGACGCTAGCGGCTGTATCTTTGCGAGAGTTCGGTGACTCGAGTGAGCGCATCCTCCCAGCGAGCGAAGCGGTCCGAAAAGCGCTGCGCCACTTGTCGAGCAATGGCTTCCTGCGAGGACTGCCCATCCATCAACGCGAGGATGAAGCGGTCTATCTCTCCCTCCGCGCTGAGCGCCGGCGCAAAGTCTGCCGCGCGCTTGCGAAGCTGTTGCGGCGACAAGGGCGCACCGAAGAAGGTGGACTGCTTGAATTGGGCTTTGGGCTCTCCCGCATCGGTTCCCTGGCGAACCCAGGTTTCCCAGCTCCACACGTAGTCCTCGCCGACCAGACTCGCCTGCAGGGCCACGCAGACGGTGTCGCCGGGGGAAACGCCCACCGGTCGTTGCCACGGGAAAAACGCTCGGTTGTAGATGAGGGGAGGCTTGTCCGGCGCGTTCGAAAAGCCAACTCCTTCGGCCAGTACGGCGTCAAACCAGACCACGATTCCATGAACGGTCCCCGGCCGGGTGACCGTCCAACTCAGTCTGCCCGCCTGGTCCGGGTTCTCGATGGTCGTGTAATCCAGAGTGGTCCAGCGCTGCGGCGGCAACAGCACCTGGTCAGGCTTTACGCGTCCCTTGCAGAAAGAGTTGGCCGCCATGCGCCGGGCTGCCTCCATCTCCAACCCGTGGCGTTTGTCTTCCCATGGGCCGACGACATCGGCGTAGAGTTCCGGCGCATCCACGCCCGCCGCCCACAGGATGTCGCGCAGGGGAATCATCTTGCCGCCAGGCGCCAGGAAACGCCGGCGGGCATCGGCAATCGCAGGGATGTGCCGGCCAGCCAGGGGAAGCAAGCCGTGCAGATCGGAGACGATGACATCGGCTTTCTCCGGAATCGTCGCCTGCAGGGAGACGCTCTGAAGGAACTCGATGCGATCGGCGCAGCCGTTGGCTGCGGCGATTTCGCGCGCCACCTGGATGGCATCGTTGGGCTCGATGGCGTAAACGCGGCGCGCGCCGAACTGGCATGCCAGCAGCGCAAAAATGCCGGTGCCGGTGCCGAGGTCTACGACCACCGAACCCGGCCGCACGGCCATGCGCAGCGCCTGCGTGTAGGCTTCCATGCGCGCGCGGTCGGCGATCATCTGGCCATAATCGGCGACGCTATACATGTCAAACGGAAGAGGCTTTGGTCGCGAGCTGCGGCGTGGCGGAAAACCCGGCGAAATCGTTGGCAATCAATTCGCAGAGCCTGGACAGATAAGCGGGCTCGGTGTGCGACCACGCCTCCCGCAACGGAACCCGCTCCAGCAATCGGCCCAACAAATCGAACTCCTGCGCGCGCCAGTCCTTGCTTGGCAGGTAATTCATGTAGGTGTGCCGCACAAGCGCCAGCAGCCCGGCGCGAGGAGAGGCGGCCCGGACGCGCGGCGCAAAGGCATCGGCAGAGCGACCGCCGAGCAGATAGATGGCTCCCAAAGGCAGGGGCTCGCGCTGGAACGAGTGCAGCGGGCCGTCCAAGGCCAGGTAGCACTTCTCCCAATTCGGCGTCAGCCGCGGCAACGCCTCGGGCGCGCCGTAGAGCGCATGGACCGCCTCCGGCCACAGGCAGAGCCGCGGATAGCCCGGCCGCACCAGAAAGCAGTCTGCTTGCGGCTCGAGCGGGAGCACATCGTCGCAGAGCACCGCGTAGCCGCGCTGCGCGAACGCCGCGGCGGTGGTTGATTTTCCCGCCCCGGCGCCTCCCACCAGGGCAATGGCCTGGTTCCCCACGGCCACCGCGCTGGCGTGCAGGCAGGCGATCCCACGCAGCCGCAGCACAAATCCCATCACCGGGCCGAGCAGGTACGTGGCCGTGTAATCGAGAGTCAGCGGCGCCGGCCACGCAGCCCACAGCCGCGTTGCTCCTCGGTCTATGACAAAAGTTACGCCGTCGAAATAATCCAGGCGGAAATGCGTGCCGGAATTGAGTTGCGCCACCGTCAAGGATGGCCGATCGCCGTCCTCGCGCTCAGGGCTTACGTACCAGACTCTTTCTGCTGCTGCGGAGCACTCGGCCAGCCAGGCGGGCCGGGAGCCAAGCCAAATTTCAACGTCGGGACTAGCTTTTCCCGAGGAGGCTAACAAGCCCGGAATTGGAAGGTCGGATGTAAGTTGGAGTCCGTAGGCGAGGTAGCGGAAGTTCACGGCGCCGATGGGAGGAGTGGCAACGCAAAGCCGGCACCACTTACCCGGTCATCATCGAACCTCTTACCGGGCCGCCGTCGCCCGCTGATGCGATCGCGCTCGTGCGCGTCATCTCAGCGAGGTTGCCGTAGATCACCAGTCGCGGACTTTGATAAGGCCTTTTGACGGAGGTCGGAGACGCTGGCTTCATAATTCCTCCCGGCAACGTATTTATACCGAAGTGGTACACCATATTGCAACCATAAGTTCAGGCTGTGAGGCCTAAGATTAAGCCAGATTGTGTCTGAAGATTCATCCCCGATGATTGGGGGAATGTTCTTCAGATCAACATAGCGCTCAAGGCCCGGCGCGGCGACGAAGTGCTCCTCCGGGCTCCACCCGGTTCGCCGTACGATCTCCTGCAGAGGGTCTGCCGCCAGGGGCGACTTCCGCCGGCGCCGGACCGGCTCCGGAAGCACGCCGCGCATTGCCACGCGCAGCAGCTCCTTGTCCGCGCACCAGGGGATGACCGGGAGGGCGAGCAGGAACCGCGCCAGGCGAAGGTCGAAGAAGGGTGAGCGCACTTCGAGCGGCACGCCGGTCACGCCGGGGTCTTCGCTCTCGAAGATAGACGGCCAGAAAGTTCCTTCCAAGATGCGGTAGGAAAGCGGTCGCGTGGGATGCCGGGGCGGAGGTGGCCGGTTGAACTCCTCCCAGCGCGCCCGCAATCCCAGGCGCTGTTCCAGGTCGCAATTGAGCCAGCCAGGAAACTCCCGCTGCTTCTCGTCCCCGCCCAGCAGGCGCCGGAACCGGGAACGAAAGCCGGCGAGCGGTGGGGGAATCCGGCCGTGGGTTAGGACGTAGCCCCCTACCTCCCGAATCATCCGGCCAAACTGTCGTTGCCGGCAGAGCCACGCCAGATAGGGCCAGCTCTGGCTGTGGAGGAACACATCGCCACCGTCGCCCGAGAGCGCCACCCGGCTGTGCTCCGCAACCAGGCGGAACTCGTCGTACTGGAGCACGGCGAGCGGTTCATGCCCGGGTTCCGGCTTGGGCAGTTCGGCCAGCTCCATGCGCTCGTAGGGCAGACAGCGCGTCGCGTCAAAAAACTGAATGGGGATGCCAAGCGTTTCCGCCGCCAGGCCGGCGTAATGGCCCTCGTCGTCCGGAATGAGCGGCTGATAGACGACGGTGTAGGCGCGGAGGTCGTACGGCTCCCCCTGGCGAGAGAGCAACTGCTTCGCCGTTGCCGCCATGGCGGTCGAGTCCAGGCCGCCGCTCATCAGAACCCCGACGCGGCGAGTGCGCAAACGATCCGTCACCGCCGCTTGAAGCAGCTCGTGGAATTGCTCGACATACTCGCCGGAACGGTTGTACCGGAGGGGCGGATCCACGGGCAGCGTCCAGTAACACCCCACGCGAAGCGTTCCCTGCGCATACTGCAGCGTGTGCGCCGCCGGCAGGCGCTGGATATCTTGAAAGCTGGTGGTGCCGGGTTCGCGGTTCCAGGTGAACAGCAAGAGATCAGCGATGGCCAGGTCGTTCAGCTCGTCGGAGATCTGCGGATGTAGGCGCAGGCAGTCCAGGGTGTTGCTGAAAATGAGGCCGTGGCCGAGGTGAGCATAGAAGAAGGGCTTCACGCCGAAGTGGTCGCGGGCGCAGAACAGCCGCCGCCGGCGGCCGTCCCAGATGGCAAAGGCGAAATCCCCCAGCAAGTGTTCGACGCACGCTTGGCCCCAGGCGTGATAGGCATGGAGGATGAGCTCTGCATCGCTGGAGCCTGCGGGGACCTGGCGCCCCCGCGAGGCCAGCTTTGCCGTCAGCTCGGCGCGGGCATCGACGCGGGCATCGGCGGTGATCCACACTTCGCCGTCCAGGCTGGCGGGCTGCGCGCTGGCGGAATCGCCGGCGGTCTGGAGCGCCGCATGCCCGAAACCCACTGAACCCGCGATCCAAATCTTCTGGGCATCCGGGCCGCGATAGCCCAGGAACTCCGTCATACGTTGCAGGAGGAGCGGGTCGACAGGGGCGCCGTCGAGGTTCAGGATTCCGACAATCCCGCTCATGGCAGCTCAGCTTGCAGGGTCACGGCGGATGGGGTCAAAAGAGCCTTCTGCTGGGACAGCAGACACCAAATCACGGACGAGGTGTGAAGATGCATTTCCTCACGCAGGTCGGATAGTACCAATAAAATTGCGGATGCCCGAAGGGGATTGTTCGCCTTCGGTGAATCGGTCAAGCCAGATTATCTATGGAGAAGTCACCCGCGGCGGGGAAGTGCGTGCGCTAGGGGGCCGGGCCGGCTTGCACTTCGATGAGCCCCTCCACCAGCAATCTTTCGAGCAGCGTGATGAGGTCGCGCTCGCAGCGTTCCGGCTCCACGTCGTACTCCTGGACGACGGCATTGCGAAGCTCTTCCACGCTCCGCGGCTGCTGGATCAACTGCCAGATACGCGCGCCGACGGGATCCAGCCCGTAGTACACGCCGTTTTTGATGCTGAGGATGGCGGCCTCACCGCCCAGGTCGCAGGAGACCTGGTCCCGGGCGGCCACAACGACGGAGCATGCCAGCAAGGTCGAGCTCATGCGGCAGAACCTCAGATTGGCGATGCGAAATTGAAAGGAGCACAGCGGCCAAGGCATTCAAGCCTCCGGGCCCGCTGCCCCCACGCCAAATCCGCAGCGCATTGTATCCTGGCGCGCCGCTGGCGGGCGCGGAAAAAATGATCTGCGGCTGCCCGTATTCCGCAGAGCAAGCCTGGCGGGGTTGCGCAGCGCCATTCAAGGCGGGTATAACCACGCCTGATGGCGGAAGACGCAATCGTCGTCGAGAATCTGGAGAAATACTTCCCTCCGACGTACACCGGTTGGCGCACCCTGCTGCTGCCGCTAGCCCGGCTGACGCTGCGGGCGCTCGCTGGCGTCTCGTTCCGCGTGCCGCCCGGCGAAGCCCTGGCACTGATCGGCGCGAACGGCGCCGGCAAATCCACGCTGCTGCGCATTCTGACTACGCTGCTGATTCCGACGCGGGGCCGCGCCGTGGTGGCCGGCTACGACATCGAACGCGAACCCGCACGCGTCCGCCGGCAGCTCGGCTTCCACACCGGCGTCCAGGGCGGCTTCTACGGGCGACTGAGCGCGCGAGAGAATCTGGAGTTTTTCGCGGCACTCAACAACCTGGGCCGCGCCGAGGCGGCGCGCAATATCGTACGCCTCGCAGACTTGCTCGGACTGGGCGGGGCGATGGACCGCCAGGTGCGCACGCTTTCCACCGGCACGGTCCAGCGGCTGGGGCTGGCGCGCGCCCTGCTGCACGCGCCGGCCGTCCTGCTGCTCGACGAGCCCACGCGCAGCCTCGACCCGCTCGCCGCCGCCGAATTCCGGCGCTTCCTCAAAGAGGACCTGATCCGGCAGCACGGCACCACGCTGCTGTTCGCCTCGCACACGCTCAGCGAGGTCGAGCAGCTCGCCGACCGCATTGCCCTGCTCGATGCCGGCCGCCTGTTGGCCTGGGATACGCCGCGCGGATTGCTGGCCTCGGCCAGCGCCGCCACGCTCGAGCAGGCCCTGGAGTCGCTCACCGGGCGCGCACACGCCGAGGTCAGGCCATGAATCTGGCACGCGCCCTACGCATGATCGGGGTGTTCTTCCGCCGCGACTTGATCATCGCGCGCAGCTACCGCGCCGCGTTCGTACTCGAGCTGATCGAGGCGCTGTTCGGCGTGGCCGCCTTCTTCTACCTCTCCCGCTTCGTGCAGAGTCCGGAGCTCACCCGCGCCCTGCCGCAGGGCGGGAGTTACTTCGCCTTTGCTCTGATTGGCATCGCCTTTTTCGACTATCTGAGCGTGGCCATGGATATCTTCGACCGTAGCCTCCAGGAAGCGCGCCAGAACGGAACGCTGGAGACCCTGCTGGTCTCGCAAACCCCGCTGCCGGTGATTCTGGCCGGCTCGGCGGTGTATCCATTCGTGCTGACGGCGATGCGCACAGTGGTCTATCTCGCCTGGGGGATCATCCTGTTCGATTTCCCGGCCCGGCAGGCGAACTGGGTGGGCGCGCTGCTGGTGCTCGGAGCGTCGGTGCTGGCTTTTGCCGGGCTCGGGGTGCTCTCGGCCAGTTACCTGCTGCTGTTCAAGCGCGGGAATCCGGCCAAGTGGCTCGTGGTCGGGCTCTCCGGAGTGGTGGGCGGGATGATGTACCCGGTCTCTGTGCTGCCGGAGTCGCTCCAGCGGCTGGCGCGGCTGGTGCCGCTCACCTACTCGCTCGAAGGCATGCGCGCTGCGCTGCTGGGTCGAGCTCCGTTCGCCGAGTTGTGGCCTTCGCTGGGCGCGCTGCTGGCGTTCGCGGCGGTGCTGCTGCCGGCTTCCTTGGCCGTCTTCTCCTGGGCGCTCCGCCGGACCAAGATCACCGGCACGCTCACACATTTTTAGCCGGCGGGCGCCGATCCTCTGGGCTCCGCTCCAAGGCAGTCCAGCGCTAGAGGTGAGCTTTGAAAAACGAGAGGAGTTCCTGATCGAGGCCGACGCCCGCCTGGAAAATTTCCGTGCCGTGGCCGCCCCGGGAAAAAATCTTGACCGCCTTGGAGCCGGGGGCGAGCCTCTCCAGGCGGCGCACGGTTTCGGCGCTGTACAAGTCATCCGTGCTGGCCACCAGCAGCACGGGGCGCCTCATTTGCGTGATGGCGGGTTCCGTGGTGATGCCGTGGTAGTCCAGCCCCGGCGAAAGTAGCGCGGTGCAGCGCACGCGCGACTCCTCTACAGCAAACCACAGCGCGCCGTTTGCGCCGATCGAAGCCCCCACCACGCCGATGCGCGCCGCATCCACCTCCGGTCGCCGGACAAGGTATTCGTAGGCGGCACGCGCGTCGCCGACCAGCTTCGCTTTGCCCGCATCGCCACCGCCGCGCAGGTCCAAAGCGATTGCGGCGTAGCCGTTCTTTTCCAGGAAATCGCCGAAACCGCGCCAGTCTTCCTTCGAGCGGCCGAGCATGTGCAACAGGATGACGGCGGGCACTTTCGTAGCGCCGCTGCGCGCGGGCGACCAGTAGAGGGCAGCCAGCTGCTGGCCGGCGACGCTCAGAGTGACGCGGGTGGGGACGGCAGCGGCCTCGCGAGCGGCGGGGCCAAGCGCCGCGGCAAGCAGGACCGCGAATCCGAAAAGCCTTCCCGCGGGAAATCGCTTGCCGGATGCGCCGCGCATGGCAGAACTGCGCCTCCGCCGCAGGGCTACTTCTTCGTTCTCGGCTTGACCTTGGTCTCGATGCCCGCGACGCCCATCAGTTGCAAGCCTTCCAAACCCTGCTTGGCTTGCTGGCCGTAGGGGCCGTTGGGATCAAGCTCGATCGCCTTCTGGTAGGCCTCAATGGTGCCCGGTTGAAGGAGGGGAATCATCTTGCTGCCCTCCTGCTTGTAACCCATCGTATTCACCAGGCAGGCACCCAGCAGGTACCACGCCTGCGCGCTCTTCGGATCGATCTGCAGAGATTTCTGCAGCGGCTCGATGGCCTCTTTCATCCTGTTGGCGTTGAAAAGCACGATCCCGGCATTGCGCCAGGCGTTGGCGGCGTTGGGAGGGTCGAGCGCGGCGCTCTTCTCATAGGCCGCCATGGCCTCGGGGATCTTTCCGAGCTTGGCCAGGGCATTGCCCAGGTTGTTGTAGTAGCCGGCCTCGTCGGGCTTCAAAGCGATGGCCTTCTGATACGCTGCGGCAGCCTCTTCGAAGCGCCCGGCCGCCTCGGAGGCTTCGCCGAGCTGCGCGAGTACGATGTGGCGGTTCGGGTCAATCGGCCCAGTGGCCTGCTCCGCGGCCTGGAATTCGGTGACCGCCGTCGCCGCGGCTCCGCTGAACTTCTCCTGCAGCGCGGCGCGCTGGTCGCCCGTCGCACGCCCCATTTCGTTGCGGATCAACTTGGCCTGCTCGAGCGCCGCCCGGCCGGCATCGAAGTGCGCCTTCATGCCTTCAAACTGCTTCTTCTGCTCTTCCTGCCTTTTCTGCTCCTCGACGGCCGCGGCGCCCTGCTTGGCGCGCAATTCTTTAATGTTCAGGTCCACCTTTTCCTCGCCGCCGGACTCCAGGCGCCTCTTCTCCTCCCAGATCACTTGGTCTTTGACCTTGAAGGAAATGGTGTAAATCGTGTTGGCGCCGCGCAGACCGCTCTGCGAGTACCGGCCGTTCTTGTCGGTCTTCAGCTCGTGGGTCTGGCCGGTATCGCTCTTGATGATGACGGTCATATCCGGGTAGGGCTTGCCTTCGCCGTCGATCACCTGGCCGTAAATTCTTCCGCTCGACTGCGCCGCGGCGCCCTCGCCCAGCCACCCCGCGACACCTGCCAGCGCCAGCGCGATGGCCAACACGGTCCCGACTCTCCTCGCTCGCTTCATAACGATGCCTTCCTCCTCTGCCCTGCCTCCGGCAGGCGCATTATCGCGCAACTTCGCTCCGCTGGGGCGCCCGATAGGAGATAGGGTCGGCCTGGCCGGCTTCGGCAAACGCCCGCAGCCGCAGTCGGCAACTATCGCATGCGCCGCAGGCGGCGTCCTCGGATTGGTAGCACGACCAGGTTAGATGCAGCGGAGCGCCCAGCTCGATGCCCCGGCGGACGATCTCGCCCTTGCGCAGCTCGATCACCGGCGTGACGATGGCAATGCGCGTCTCCGGCCGGGTGCCGGCGCGCACCAGCTCGGCAAACACGCGGTAATACTCTGCCCGGCAATCGGGATAGCCCGAGCTGTCTTCGGCCACCGCGCCGATGAAGACCGCTTGCGCGCCGATCACCTCGGCCCAGCTGACGGCCACGGAAAGAAAGTGGGCGTTGCGGAAGGGCACGTAGGTCACCGGGATGGCCCCGCCGCGCCCGGGCGCCGCTGCGGGCCCGCTTTCGGGAACGGGAATGCGCGAGTCGGTCAGCGCCGAGCCGCCAATCTGTGAAAAATGCTCGAGCCGAACGACCAAGCGCTCGGAAACTTCATAAAAGTCGGCGATCTCCTCGAACGCTTTGCGCTCCCGCCGCTCGGTGCGCTGGCCATAGCTGGCATGCACCAGCGCCAGGCGATGCGACTGGTGGGCGATGGCCGCGGTGACGCAGGAGTCCATCCCGCCGCTCAGCAGCACCACCGCTTTGGGTTGATCGCCCATCCCTGGCCTCGCGTTCCCGGTTTCGCTCTTCAGCTTGCGAATCTCAAACGCCTCGCGTCGCCGGATCCCAGATAAACTTGTGCAACTGCAACCCCAGCCGCACGGGCAAGGCGTCGGCCAGGATCCACTCGGCCAGCTCCCGCGCGCTCATCCCCGGCCAAGTGCCTTCCGGATCTGCGGCTACGGGCGAAAAGATCACTTGATGGACGCGCTCGGTCAAGCGGTGCTGGGCGAGAAATTCGCGGGCGAACTCGTAATCGCGCCGGCTGGAGATGACAAATTTGATTTCGTCCTTGCGGTCGAGCACATCGAGGTTGGCGGGGTCGAACGTGTCCGCCTCGCCCGAGTCGGGGCACTTCACGTCCACGATCTTCACTACCTCGCGAGGCAGCTTGCCGACGAAGCGTTCGCCGCTGGTTTCGATCAGCACGGTGTAGCCCGCCGCCAGCAGTTTTTCGCTCAGCGGATAGACTTCCGGCTGCAACAACGGCTCCCCGCCGGTGAGCTCAACCAGCGAAATGGCGGGTCGCGCAGCAGAGGATTTCCCGTTGCCCGGGCGGGCGCCGGCGGGCGGGAACTTGGCCAGCGCGTGGACGCGGTCGAAAACTTCCTCGACGCTCATCTTCGTGCCGCCGTAGAACGAGTAGGCGGTGTCGCACCAGGAGCAGCGCAGGTTGCAGCCGGTGAGCCGCACGAACACGCACGGGAGTCCCGCATGAGTGCTCTCGCCTTGAATGGATTTGAAGATCTCGGTGATGACCATGGCCTAGCCGCCCGAGGGTCTGGCCTTGCGGCGCCGGTAGAAATAGACCAGGCCCGCGGCGCCGAGCAACCCGACGCCGGCGCCCAGCAACCGGGCGAAGTCCAGCCGCACGCCGAGGTGCCTGGCGACGCCGAAATAGGCGGCCGCGGCCAGCGCCGCCGGCACAATGATGATCAAAAACGCCCGGTTCATTCCCCCGCCTGCGTCCCGAAGCTTCGGGACTTTCCGAGTAGGCGCGTTACGGCCAGTAGGTCGCCGAGGTGGCGTCGGTTTCCCAGACGGTGATGCTCGCGATGCGCGCGCCGTTGGGATGCTGGCGCATCTGCTTCGCCGCCTCTTCGTATAAATACTTGGCGATGTTCTCCGCCGAGGGGTTGAGGACGTCGAACGGCGCCAGATCGTTCAGGAACTTGTGGTCCACCGCCTGGATCACTCCGTGGATCACCTGTTTCAGGTGCACGAAGTCGTACAGCAGGCCCACCGAATCGAGCGCCGGGCCCTCCAGCGTGACCCGCACCTTATAGTTGTGCCCGTGGGGGTTCTCGCACTTGCCCTTGTATCCGCGCAGGGCGTGCCCCGCGGAAAAGCTTTCCTCCACGCTCACTTGAAACATTTTCGGCCTCGATAAAATCCGCCCCCGGGAACGATGTCCCCCGCCGTGGGAACGCCGTGAGGCGCCTGCCTACGCGGGTTTGTGCATGAACCGCTCGACTTCGGCGATGTCCCGGGTGGTCGAATATTCCGGCAGCGACTCGAGGAAAATTTTACCATATTGCATTCGCTGGATGCGGTTATCGAGGATGGCCAGCACGCCGCGGTCGGAGCGCGAACGGATCAGCCGGCCGAAGCCCTGCTTCAGCGCGAGCACCGCCTCGGGCACCTGATATTCGGCGAAGGCGTTGCGCCCGTCCTCTTGCAGCGCGCGCACGCGCGCCGCCACCACCGGGTCAGTAGGCACGGCAAACGGCAGCCGGTCGATGATCACGCAGGAGAGCTGCTCACCGGGCACGTCCACTCCCTGCCAGAAGCTCGCTGTGGCAAACAGGACCGCGCCGGGGGTTGTGCGGAATTTATACAGCAGGAGCGAACGCGGCGCAGTGCCCTGCACCATCAGCGGGAAGCCCACCTGTCCGCGGACTCGCTCGTACACCTCGTGCATCTGGTTGTAGCTGGTGAACAGGCAGAACGCCCGGCCGCGGGTGATTTCGAGCAGGCGCACAATCTCCTCTGCGGCCAGGGTCACGAAGCGCGCGTCGCGCACGTCGGGCATCTGGGTGGGGATGTAGAGCAGCGCCTGGCGGCGGAAATCAAATTCGTGCGGGAGCACGCGTTCGCGCGCCGCGGCCACGCCCAGCCGCTGCTTCAGAAAATCGAACCGTCCGCCGACGGCCAGCGTGGCGGAAGTCAGCACCACGGTGTCGAACACTTCGAACAGCCGCTCACGCAGAATCCCGCTGACGTCAATCGGGGTGGCCGCCAGAAAGACGCCCTTGCCGCGGCGCTCGAACCAGTAAACGTAGTTGCGCTCGCTGGACTCCAGCAGAAACGTCAATTCCCCGCGCAGCTCGAAGGCGCGTCGCGCCGCCGCAAGGACCTCGTCCGGCTTGGTGGGCAGCGCGGCGATCTCGGTCTCCAAGTTTTTCAGCGCGCGGACCAGCTCGTCGTAGGCTTCTCGGTTTTGTTCGAGGAAGCCTTCGCGTTGCGGCGGCTCGAAGGCGAAACGGCCCTCGCGGGGTGGGAATAGATCGAAAAAGCTGTGCGCGCGCTCCCGCAGCCGGGCCACGCGCTTCAGGACGTTGGGCCGGGCCAGGCCCTTCAGCCGCAGCGCGTGTTCGGCATCGCGGGCCAACTCGTCGAAACGATAGTTGGACACCTGCCGGCCGAAGTATTCGCTGGCCACGTCTTCGATCTCATGCGCCTCATCGAACACCACCGCCGAGTATTCCGGCAGGATGCTCCCGAAATCGTCCTTGCGCAGCGCCAGGTCGGCGAAGAACAGATGATGGTTGACGATGATGATGTCGGCCTCGTGCGCCCGCTGGTGCATCCAGGTGAGGAAGCAGCGGTGGAACTCGGGGCACTTCTGCCCGGTGCAGGTTTCGCGCCGGGCGTCGAGCCGCTGCCAGAGCTCGGCGTCGTCGGGCAGAAAGTCGAGCTCGGCGCGGTCGCCGGTCTCGGTCAGCTTCTCCCAGTCGCGGATCTGCGCGAACCAGTCCACCTCGTCCAGGCCCCTCAACATCGGCTGGCCTTCCATCAGGTGGACCTTCTGCCGGCAAAGGAAGTTGCTGCGGCCCTTCATCACCGCGACCTTCAGCTCCGGCGCAAAGTGCTTTTGCAGGAAGGGCACGTCCTTATGGAAGAGTTGCTCCTGGAGCGATTTCGTCGCCGTGGAAATCACCACCCGGCGACCGCTGCGGATCGCCGGGATCAGATAGGCCATGGTCTTGCCCGTGCCGGTGCCCGCCTCGACCAGGGCGTGCTGCTTGCGCTGGAAAGCCTCTTCGAGGATCTCCGCCATCTCGAGTTGCGATGGGCGATGCTCGTAGGCTCCAGGCAAACATTTCTCCAGCAGCCCGCCGGGCCCGAACACCTCGGCCATGGTGGGCAGAGGCTTACTGGCTGCCGCGGCGGCTGAATCTGAATTGTTCGGGGTGGCCTTCTTCGGCAAAAGGATTTCCGCCTACATCGTGTAGCCGAGCGTTGCGCGCAAGCGGCTAAGATAACACAGGCCGGCCGAGCCACCGCGCGGAACGCCCTCAACACTGTGCCGCCGCCACGATTTGTTATAGTGGGGCGGCCATGCCTTCGGCGCCCACCAAGAAAATCTTCCTGATCGATGCGATGGGTTACATCTTCCGCGCCTATCACGCCCCGATGGAGCGGCTGCGCAGCCCGCAGGGCCTGCCCACCAAGGTTCCCTACGTTTTCGCCAACATGCTGCGCCGGCTGGTGAAGGATTGGCAGCCCGACTACCTCGCTGTGGTCTTCGACGTGGCCGCGCCCACCTTCCGCGACAAGCTCTTCGCCGCCTACAAGGCCCAGCGCCCGCCCATGCCCGAGGACCTCTCCGCGCAGTTGCCTTACGTGCGCCGCTTGTGCGAGGCCATGCGCCTGCCTATCCTGGAGTACGAGGGCTACGAGGCCGACGACGTGATCGGCGCGCTGGCGCGCCAGGCCGCCGAGAAGGGCCTGGAGGTCTTCATCGTCACCAGCGATAAAGACATGCTGCAACTGGTCGGCGGGGCGGTGCGCGTGCTGCGTCCGGGCCAGGGCGCCAAGAATGACCTCGTCGTGGAGGAAGCCCAGGTGGAAGAACTACTGGGCGTGCCGCCGGAAAAAGTGGTGGACGTGATGGCACTGATGGGCGATTCGATCGACAACATCCCCGGGGCAAAGGGCATCGGCGAAAAAGGAGCCCGGGAGCTGATCCGGCGGTTCGGTTCGGTGGAAGCGGCGCTGGACCACGCCGCGGAAGTGGAAAACAAGCGCTACCGCGAGGCGCTCGCCAGCCAGCGCGAGCAGGTCTTGATGTCCAAGCAGCTCGCCGCCATCGCCACCGACGTGCCGGTGGCGCTCTCCCTCGACGCGTTGCGCCGCGCCGAGCCCGACGCCGAAGCGCTGCGCAAGCTGTACATCGAGCTCGGCTTCACCTCGCTGCTGCGCGAGCTTGCTCCGGCCGCCCCGACGGACCAGCCGCCGGCGGACTACGCGCCGCTCCATTCCTCCGCGGCGGTGCGCGAATTCCTCGCTGCGTTTCCGCCCGAGCAGGAAATCGCACTCTGGCTCAGCGTTGCGCCGGGAGAGCGCGAAACCGAGGGATTCGGAAGCCGCCCGGCGGCGGTGGAGCTTTCTCCGCAGATCGGGATGGCACGCACGGCATGGCTCGAGGACAAAGGCGATTCGTCTTCGCCCGCGGCGGACGAAGTCCTCGCCGCGCTCGCCCCGTGGCTCACCGATGCCGAGCGGCCCAAGATCGTCCACGATCCCAAGCTGGTCGAGTTGCTGGCGGGGCCTCTGGCGGGCGTGCACCACGCCACGATGCTCTATTCCTATCTGCTCCGGCCGACCACGGCCAAGCACGACTTGGGTGAAGCGGTCGCGCGCCAATTGCATGTCACGCTCGCGGGCCTGCCGGGCGAACGTGCGGATTACCTCCAGCGGCTCGCGCCCGTATTGCGCGCCGAAGTGGAAGCCCGCGGGCTCGCGCAGGTGTACGAGACGATCGATTTGCCGCTGGCCCCCGTGCTCGCCGCCATGGAGCGCCACGGCGTGCGCGTCGATCCCCAGGCACTCGAGGCCATGTCTGCGAAGATGGCCGACGAAGTGCGCGCGCTCGAGCGACGCATCTGGGAGCTGGCCAGAACGGAATTCAACGTCAACTCCACGCAGCAGCTTGCCGAAATCCTCTTCGACAAGCTCAACCTGGGCTTGCCCCCGACGCGTCGGGGCCGCAGCAAGCCGCGCTCCACCGCCGCCGAAGTGCTCGAAGAATTGGCCCTGCTGCACGAGCTGCCGCGCAAGGTGCTCGAATACCGCGAATTGGCCAAGCTCAAATCCACCTACGCGGACGCCCTGCCCAGGCTGATCCACCCGCGCACCGGCCGGCTGCACACCAGCTTCAGCCAGACCGGCACGGCGACCGGCCGCCTGAGTTCCTCCGACCCCAATTTGCAGAACATTCCTGTGCGCACCGAACTCGGCCGGCAGATCCGCGCCGCATTTGTGGCCGAGCCCGGCCAGGTCCTGCTCTCGGCGGATTATTCGCAGATCGAGCTGCGCATCCTGGCGCATTTTTCCGACGACCCGGTGCTGATCGAAGCGTTCCGCGAGGGCCAGGACATCCACTCGCGCACGGCCCAGGAGGTGTTCGGCGTCGGCCCGCTGGCGCAGACCCCCGAGCACCGCCGGGTCGCCAAGGTGATCAACTTCGGCATCATCTACGGCCTGTCGCCCTTCGGCCTGGCGCGGCAGCTCGGCATCGAGCAGAAAGAAGCCGCGCAATTCATCGCCGCCTATTTCGCCCGCTACCGCGGGGTGAAGGAATATCTGGACCGCGCGCTGGCCGAAGTCCGCAAGAACGAATGCACGCGCACGCTCTTTGGCCGCCTGCGGCCTATCCCGGAGATCAACTCGCCGCAGGTGAACCTGCGCAACTTCGCCGAGCGCGCCGCGCTCAATACGCCCTTGCAGGGCACCGCCGCCGACCTCATCAAGCTCGCCATGATCGAGATCGCCCGCGGGTTGGCCGCCGAACACCTGCGCGCCAAGATGATTTTGCAGGTGCACGACGAGCTGCTGTTCGAAGTGCCGCAGGGCGAGCTCGAGCGCGTCCGCGCCGTGGTGAAGCCGGCCATGGAGCAGGTGCACGCGCTCAAGGTGCCGCTGGTGGTGGACCTCAAGGCCGGCCCGAATTGGCGCGACATGGCCTGATGGCCTCCCGGCGCGTGGGGACATTTTGACTGGCGAACTCTTCGGCCTCGCGGCGCGCTCTCTGGTTCACTCGTTTTCATCTGTGTTAATCTGTGGCCACCTTTTCCCGAGGGATGGCCATGTCACACACGCCCGGCTTCCTGAAACTGGTGCAAGACGCCAAGACCCGCGTCCCCGAAACCAACGTCCGAGAAGTGAAGACGCGCCTCGACGCGGGCGAAAAGCTCCTTCTTGTAGACGTGCGCGAGGAGAGCGAATGGGCCCGCGGCCACATCCCCGGCGCCATTCACCTCGGCAAGGGAGTCATCGAGCGTGATATCGAGCAGCGCATCCCCGACCGCTCGGCGCCGCTGGTGCTCTACTGCGGCGGAGGCTTTCGCTCGGCGTTGGCCGCCGACAACCTCCAGAAAATGGGCTACACCAACGTCGTCTCGATGGACGGCGGCTGGCGCGGCTGGACCGAAGCCGGCTACCCCGTCGCAAAAGACTAGCGGCGCGGGCCTCGAGGCCCGGCCGCCAGGACTTCACCGATGACGCAGACGGATTCTGGCCACGCCGATGATCCCGCGAAACACGGATCAGCCAAAGCCGGGGGAATGCACAGCCGCCTGCTGGCGCGGCTGACCCGCCCGGGGATTCTGCTGGTGCTGGCGATTGTAGCGCTGTGGGCGTACTACGTCGATTCCATCCAGAACACATTCCCGTTTCTGTTGACTGCCCAGCTCAAGTTTCACCAACTCCTGTCCAACCTGGAGCCCTGGCAATCGCGTCTCAAGTGGGTGGCGCCTGTCGAAATCGATGATGCCGCGTTTTGGAATCCGCCCCTTTCGGGCACCCAGCCGACGAGCCGCAGATATTTGGCCGACCTGGCACTCGCGGCGGCCAAGGCCGGAGCGGCGGTGATCGTCATCGACTTCCAGCTCAAGAGCCCCTATTCCGCGCCCGGCGACGATGCAGTGAGAAAACAAGACAACGAGTACCTGCTCCATGCCGTGCGGGAGATCACTAAGAAGGGAGTCCCGGTGATTCTGAGCTGCGGACTGGTGGCCACTGAAAAGGAAGAGTGGCAGCGGGAACCTAATATTTTCCCCGACGACGCGCTGCCGCAGGGCGCGCGGATCGGATACATCAACGTGCCCTTCGATCCGCGTCACATTCCCCTGCGCGTAAGAGCCCGGGAATGGGACGGATCCTCGATGAAGGAGTTCTCTTCCCTGGCGCTCCAAAGTGTGGACGCTTATGAGGTGTCGCGGGGCATGACGCCCAGAACCGTACAGAACGAGAAAATCAAGCGGGCCATGGAGGAAGGCAAATTCGTTTACGGACGTTTCGTAAAAGTCTCCGAGTTCCATAAGATCGGCGCCTCAGACCTAGTCCGGGGCCGAGTGGACAAAACGATCTGTTGCGGCGATCACATCGTCCTCATCGGCGGGACTTGGCATCAGTTCGGCGTGAACCGCGGGCCGATCGTGGACGCACATCCCAGCCCGGTGGGAACGATTCCCGGCTTATACCTGCACGCAAACTATGTCGAAGCCCTGCTGGACGAGAAGTACAAACACGAGGTCCCACACTGGTTCGCCATCCTGCTCGATCTGGGTCTCGCGCTGATGATGTACGTTGGATTTGATCTGGCTGACCCACGGGGTTGGCGAATTCCGCTGGTCTTGATCGTCATGATCGTTCCACTTTCGGTGGCATATCTTCTATTCGCGACTTCCGGGCTGTATTTGGATTGCATCATGCCGCTGGCAGCTTGTATCTTCGACCTCGCTGTCGAGCACTACACCGAATTAAGGCGCCGAGCAAAGAACCACTAGGAGGCAGCCGACCATGCTCTCCATGCCGACCGCAAGAAAGTTTCTTGACGGGCGCGCCGCCCTGCTCTTCGTCGCGATGCTGCTGGTCAGCGGGCTCGCCAGCGCTCCGCTCCGCTCGGCAGTGGGCCGGGAAGAACAGCAGCCGCAACCCCCCAAGGGCCCGCTGGGCCCGAGTCAGGCAGGGCCAAGAAAGGGAGAGGAACCCCGCGCAACCCTGGGTCGCCCAAGGGGCGCGACCTCCAACCAGACTTACCAGGCCACGGGCACGATTCGCTCGCTCAGCGACACTTCGCTGGTGCTCGGGGTCCGGGCGAATGGCAAAGAAACGCGCAAGGCCTTCGTCGTGAATGCCGACACGAAGAAAGAAGGCACGGTGAAGGTGGGCGCCCGCGCCACGGTGACCTATACTGCCGAGGGCGACAAGAAAGTGGCCACCCGTGTCGCTCTGGCGGTGCGCCCCCCGGCATCCTCCAAGAGCAAAATGTAGAAGGAACATCTGGCTGGGGCGGGAGGACTCGAAGCTCCACCTTCTGCATCGACAGTGCAGCGTCCTACCAATTGGACCGCGCTCCAGCATCGCTTTTTTGCGCGTGGATTTTCAAGAATCGCGGGTGACTGCCAACGGTGATTTGCTGCTCGTTCGCGAACTCGATGAACGCCTCCGCTTGACGGAACTCATGCAGGGTCACGTGGTAGATTCCCGCACCGGGTGGAATACACAGTTTCCCTTCGCGGATCTGTTCCGGAAGTCCGCCTACAGCCGGCTGGCGCGCAAGGAGAATTTGCCCGGTTGGCGAGGCTTAGTCGGAAGCTGGTGGCCTGGGCAGGGGGAGTCGGCGCGTGGCAGCGGGTAGTGTTAGAAATGGACAGCAGCGAGAGCCCGGTGTATGGGGAGACGGAAACTCCCACTATAATGATGTCGTGAATCTTAAGACGGGGCGGCAGTGCACCTTGAGATGTTGGAGGCCGCTACGCCAGAACTCTGACTGGTCAAGGATTAGCGCCTGCGGCGTTGGTCCCCGCCGCCCGTCGCTCACTGACCAGTGATATGAATGTGAGGAGGCGGCATGAAGCGCAAAGTAGGGTTCCTTCTCTTTCTTCTAACGCTGCTAACGAGTTGTATGACCCCTCCTCGGCGCACAAGTCGTCGCGGCCCAACTCCGCCGCCGGCGCCGACCTGCATTGCACACGATGGTTGGTCGAATACAACCCTTGCCGTGAAGTACGACTTCACGTTCGACTATGCCGCCCGACACTCCGATCGAGGGGAGCACGACGCCGCCTGGTTCGAGAGCATAATCAACAGTGCCATGAATGATGCGGCTAAGCGGTCTGGGAGTGGGCTGGTGTTAAGGGATGTCAAGACGTCGGGGGAAGTTCCGAACTTTAATCTATACGTTTCGGTTCAGGGGGAGAACTACAGGGCCATGACTGCATTCGTTAAAGTTACGGGATTGAACCAGGGACAGCTTTTCAGCTTTTGGGGCGACCGGAGCCAAGGGGTGTTTTCGGGGTTGTTTGAGGGTATGGGAACCAAGCTGGAGAGCTTCTTCCATAACGGCTGGAACTGCAATTGAAAGTCGGCATGGCCGGCGCTCACCGCCTTCCGCTTGACGGTCCCCTTCAATCGGTGCACCGTTTCGTTTTCCCCGGACGGCTCTTTGGCAATCGAAGCCGTAACCAGGGCCAAGATAGTCTCAAGGGACAACCAACAAGAGTCCATGCTCAAATCTGAGATTGTAGAGAGGTACCCAGTACAGCGAGCCGTTTGTTTCGTCAGCATTGTTGGTGGCGTCTGCGCTTCTGCAGTCGTGCTGCTTTCGGTAGGAATCTTATATGCCCAGTCCAGGACCGTGGGAGCAACGAAGGTCAATCACCGAGATGGGTTGAGGTACGTCTGGATTTCACCCGGCAAGTTCATGATGGGCTGTTCGCCGGGAGACGGCGAATGCGCCGACAACGAGAAGCCAGCGCATGAGGTAACGATCAGCAGGGGCTTCTGGATGGGACAGACTCTGGTGACGCAGGCGGCATACCAGCGGGTGGCGGGCCGGAACCCCAGCGACTTCCGCGGACGCCAGTTGCCGGTGGAGACGGTGACCTGGCACGAGGCGCGGTCGTACTGCGCGGCGGTAGGGATGCGGTTGCCGACCGAAGCGGAATGGGAATATGCGGCGCGGGCGCGGAGTACGGCGGCGCGCTACGGGGAGCTGGATGCCATCGCGTGGTATCGCAGCAACAGCGGGAAAACGACCAAGGCGGTCGCGCAGAAACGGCCGAATGCATGGAAACTATATGACATGCTGGGGAACGTCCAGGAGTGGACGGGCGACTGGTACGACGACAATTACTATGCGCGCAGCGAGTCACGCGATCCGGCGGGGCCATCGAGTGGCGGAGAGCGCGCTGTGCGCGGCGGTTCCTGGCTCAGCGTTTCGAGCACGGTCCGCGTTTCGCACCGTTACAAGTACGCTCCGGACTATGGCAACGTCCACATCGGTTTCCGATGCGTGGGAGAATAATTTTCCCTTTACTCTTTTCTCTCTTTCCTTTTCGCCGTCAGGGCGAAGCGCCCTCTAAATTTGTCACCTCGCCACACCTGTCGCTGTGGCGGTGCGCCCCCGGCGTCCTCCAAAAGCAAAAAGTAGTAGGAACATTTGGCTGGGGCGGGAGGATTCGAACCTCCACCTTCTGCATTAACAGTGCAGCGTCCTACCAATTGGACCACGCCCCAGCGGGTCCGACTATTCTACTTGGATGGAAACAGCGGGTGTGAGGGGTGTTGTCAAACCGAACGGATCGGATGGGGACGCGCCCTGCAACCCATGGGGGCGATTGGAGTGCGTCGGGCGCGCCGGCGCGGGCGAATACACTTCCCCCAGCTCCGGCAAGGTAGTTTGGGTTTGGCGAATGGTGGGCGGCGAAAGCGGAAGGGGGGAAGTAGCGGGCCGGCCCAGCCCTCAATCCCCTGAAAGGGATCCTCGGCTCGCCTTCCCCCGAGGCCTGAGCGAAGCACTCAGTTCTCCAAATGTAACTCACTGTAAATACAAAGCTTCAAGGCACTCCTGCCGGGTAAAAACGTCTGCTGTCGGCAGAAAATTCCGGTTCTAGAACCCTCAGCGCTGCTAGGTAAGCGTGCGCCCCCGTCTTGACCCCCCATGCACAGCTTGCTATGGTGGGAGGTTATGCTGGGCGTATTCTACCCACTAGGTGACGGCCCGCGCTGTGGACGCACCTGACCCCTCCCATGGGCCTCACCCACATCGTCGTCCGCGGCGCCCGGCAGCACAACCTGAAAAACCTCAACCTGGAAGTCCCCCGCAACACCCTGACGGTCATTACCGGGCTGTCCGGTTCAGGCAAATCGTCGCTGGCGTTTGACACGATTTACGCCGAGGGCCAGCGACGCTACGTCGAGTCACTTTCCGCCTACGCGCGGCAGTTCCTGGACCAGATGGAGCGCCCCGAGGTGGACTCGATCGAGGGCCTTTCGCCCTCCATCGCCATCGAGCAGAAGACCACCACGCGCTCGCCGCGCTCGACGGTCGGCACCATCACCGAAATCTACGACTACTTGCGCGTGCTCTACAGCTCCATCGGGACGCCGCACTGCCCCAACTGCGGCAAGCCCATCACGCGGCAGTCCACCGAGCAGATCGTCCAGGCCATCCTCCAGCTCAGGTCCGACGAGCGCATCATGATCCTGGCGCCGATCGTGCGGGGCCGCAAAGGGGAGTACAAGAAAGAGCTCGAAAGGCTCGCCAAGGCCGGCTTCTTGCGCGCGCGCATTGACGGCGACCTGCGCCCGCTCGACGAGCCCATTCGCCTCGACAAGCGCAAAAACCACACCATCGAAGTCGTGGTGGACCGCCTGCTGGTGAAGCCGGGCATCGCCAAGCGCCTAGAGCACTCCATCACCACGGCGTTAAAGCTGGCGCAGGGACTGGTGACTCTGGCCGTGATCGGCGGGGCGGAGCGCCTCTATTCGGAAAAACTGGCCTGCGCCGATTGCGGCGTTTCCGTGCCGCAGCTGGAGCCGCGCTCGTTCAGCTTCAACTCACCCTACGGCGCCTGCCACGCGTGCCACGGACTGGGGTCGAAGTACGATCTCGACCCGGCAAAAGTGATTGTGGATTGGTCGCGGCCTCTGTTTGAGGGCGGTCTGGGGCCCGGCTCCGGCTCCACCTACCTGAAGCACACCCTCGAGCTCGCGGCCTATGCGCACGGCTTCGACCTGAACGCGCCGTTTGAAAAACTTCCGCGACGCACGCAGAACCTGATTCTCTACGGCAATCCGCCGAGCAACGGCGCCCATGGAGCGACGCGCGGCCGCGCCGAGAAAGGCCTGCGCTTCCCCGGCGTGCTCGGTTTTCTCGAGCGCAGCTTCGAGGAATCCAAATCCGACGGCTACCGCGAATGGCTCACGCAGTACATGTCGGCGGTGCCATGCAGCGTTTGCGGCGAGCGCCGCCTGCGGCCGGAAAGCCTGGCGGTAAAGGTCGCGGGCCTCTCGGTCGCCGACTTCACTGCGCTGGCCATCTGCGACGCGCGCCCCGCCGTGGACAGGATCAGCAAACAGCTCACCGCGCGCCAACTGGAGATCGCCGGGCGCTTGCTGCGCGAGATCGCCGAGCGGCTCGATTTTCTGCTGGCCGTGGGCCTAGGCTACCTGAGCCTCAGCCGTTCCGCGGCCACGCTTTCCGGCGGCGAAGCGCAGCGCATTCGGCTGGCCACGCAGATCGGGTCGCGGCTGCGCGGCGTGCTCTACGTGCTCGACGAGCCTTCCATCGGACTGCATGCGCGCGACAATGACCGCCTGCTCCGCGCGCTCGAACAGTTGCGCGACCTCGGCAACACGGTGCTCGTGGTCGAGCACGATGAGGAGACCATCCGCCGCGCGAACTTTGTTGTGGACCTGGGCCCCGGCGCGGGCAATGCCGGCGGGCACCTGGTGGCCTGGGGATCACCCCAAGCCATTGCTGACAACCCTGCCTCGCTCACCGGCCGCTACCTCTCGCGGGAGCTGAGGATTGACGTCCCCGAAAAGCGGCGCGCACCCAACGGCAAGGCCGTCACCGTCCAAGGCGCCGCAGCCAATAACCTGAAGAGCCTCGACGTCGCGTTGCCGCTCGGCGTGCTCACCGTGATCACCGGCGTTTCCGGCTCGGGAAAATCCACGCTGGTGAACGACATCCTCTACCGCGCCCTGGCGCAGAAACTGTACCGCTCCATGGAGCGGCCCGGAGCCCACCGCGCCATCCTCGGCAGCGAGCACATCGACAAAGTGATCGAAATCGATCAAGCGCCGATCGGCCGGACGCCGCGCTCGAATCCCGCCACCTACACCGGCGTGTTCGCGCCCATCCGCGAGCTGTTTGCCATGCTCCCGGAATCGCGCGAGCGCGGCTATCGCCCCGGCCGGTTCAGCTTCAACGTCAAGGGCGGGCGCTGCGAGGCCTGCCAGGGCGACGGCCTGCGGCGCATCGAGATGAACTTCTTGCCCGACGTATACGTCACTTGCGAGGTTTGCCGCGGGCGGCGCTACAACGCCGAAACCCTCGCCGTGCGCTACAAGGGCTTTTCCATCTCCGACCTGCTGGACATGCCGGTCGAAGACGCGCTCAAAATCCTGGAGAACATCCCGCAGATCCGCCAGAAGCTCGAAACCCTTGTGGACGTGGGCCTCGGCTACATCCAGCTCGGCCAGTCGGCCACCACGCTTTCCGGCGGCGAAGCGCAGCGCATCAAGCTGGCGCGAGAGCTTTCTCGCCGCCAGACCGGCCGCACTCTCTATATCCTCGACGAGCCCACCACCGGGCTGCATTTCGACGACGTGCGCAAGCTGCTCGACGTGCTCAACCGCCTGGTGGACCTCGGCAATACCGTCGTCATCATCGAGCACCACCTCGACGTCATCAAGCAAGCCGACTGGATCATTGATCTGGGGCCGGAAGGCGGCGATGCCGGAGGGCGCATCGTCGCCCAGGGCACACCCGAGCAGGTCGCGCGCGTCAAAAAGTCCTATACCGGCCAAGTGCTCGCCCGCGTCCTCGACGGCAACGGCGCCTCCCCGGTGGTGAAGAACTCCCGGACTCGCTCTCCCGCCGAACTGGCTTCCGCGGGCTCCTAAGCATTTCGCTACTTAGATCGAAACCTTCGCGGCGTGAAAGCAGGCGACGGCCAGGGAACCGCGCAGCGGTTGGTGGATGGGGGAGACAGCTAGGCGGCGGGGGGACGCGAGCCGGAGGAGATACACACCACTCGGCTCGCACAGCGCGAGAGGCTCTCGCGCAGGATCATCAAGGTCAGCAAGGTGCTCAGCACGCGTTTCTTCATGGGATCGGGGACCTGCAGATCGCTGGTGGCCACTCGCGCCAGCATCACCCCGTACTCGGTGATGTAGCTGGCGGTTTTCTCGCGGTACTCCTCGCTGGCCGGGCCTGCAGCCGCCTCACGCCGCATCCTCGAGCAGGCCTGCTCGACGGCATCGGTGAAGTGCATCAGGCAGAGCCGCTCGGCCGCCAGGGGTTCCGGTACGGTGCCGCGACACCCAGGCATGCTGCAGGGTGCGGGCGCAGGAGAAGTTTGGGCGAGCGCTTCAGTCTGACTTTTGACCCCCTCAAGCATTGCACCTGCCCCACAATGCACCCTCCGGGAAGCCGGAAGGGCCGCGAATCCCGAGTGCCGCCAGAGCCAGCAATTGCCATTCCAAGCAAGCTGTTTGCTGGAAAAGGCTTATGGCTGCTAGAAATACCCCGCCGGCTTACACACTCTTACTGATATCCACAACATCCACAACAAGTTACCCGCATGCGAGAGGCTTGCTGCTCCGGATCAGACTCTCACAGGCCGAAGCTCGATGCGGGGAGCAGCTAGGTAACTCTCTCCAGCCGAAATGTCAAGCTCAAACCTGTTGAAAAGGTGTGAAAAACTTTTCATCAATTGTGAAACAGTTTTCACCGATTTCCACAGAGGTAACTCTAACGTTAAGCATAACAGTGTGGTTACATCGAGCGGCCTGGAAAGTGAACCCCTCCGCGTTTCGCGAATCCCAGAAAGGGCCGCCCGGAAAGTGTATTCCGTCGGTCGTTCAAGCGGCTTGCGGAACCTGCCCTCTCCAATTAGAGTGCTGCGCGCGCCCATGAGCATTTACACGGTCGGGCCGTTGGGTCTCGACAAAATCCGCACTTACCCGCTGGGAAAGCGCCGCAGCAAGGTGACCGTGAAGGATTTCGGCCGGGCCTTGGGCCGCGGCGCCTCGGTGGCGCAGCTCTTCGACTCGTTGCCGCGCATCCTTGCCGCGCGGGACCTGCGCGCGGTGGTCGCCGCAATCCTCCGCGCCCGCGCCCGGCGCAAGCCGGTGCTGTGGGGCCTCGGCGGGCACGTCATCAAGGTGGGCCTCGGTCCGCTGCTGATCGATCTGCTCCGCCGCGGGTTTATCTCCGGCATGGCCATGAACGGCGCCGCGCTGGTCCACGACTTCGAAATCGCTCTGGTGGGCAACACGTCGGAAGAAGTGGAAGCGGGGCTCGGCCGGGGCGAGTTCGGCATGGCCGAAGAGACGGGTCTGTATCTGAACGAAATCGCCGTGGGGGCCCAGCGAGGCGGCATCGGTCTGGGCGAGGCTGCCGGGAAACTGCTCACCAGCGGCCGCCTGCGAGTGAGACATCCCCAGGCCAGCGTGCTGGTGGCCGCCTATCGCGCCCGCGTTCCGGTGACGGTGCACCTGGCCATTGGCACCGACATCCCGCACATGCACCGCTCGGCCGACGGCGCGGCTCTTGGCGCGGCCACGCACCACGACTTCCGATTGTTCTGCGCGCTGGTGAAGCAGATGCATCCCGGCGGCGTATATTTAAACTGGGGCTCGGCGGTGGTGCTGCCCGAAGTGTTCCTGAAGGCCGTCTCGGTGGCGCGCAATCTCGGCGTCGCCCTGCGCCCGATTACCACGGCGAACTTCGATTTCATCCAGCACTACCGGCCGCAGCAAAACGTGGTGAAGCGCCCGACGCTCAGCCCGGCGACGCTGGCGTCCGGACGGGCCGCGGGATGGCGAGGGAAGACTGGCGAATCGCAAGGTTTTGCGCTGACCGGCCACCACGAGATCCTTTTGCCGTTGGTGGCCGCTGCGCTGATCGAAGCCGGCGGGCCATTGCGGAGAAGAAGTTAGCCCTGTTTCTCCACGCATCGCCAGAAGCAGCTGCGTCGGAGAGCTAACCCGACTCTTCGGGGCTGGGGTCTTCGGCCTCGGGAAGCCCGCCTCGGAAGCGGCAGGCAGCCACCCGGGGGACGCCAAACGGATGAACTCGGACGGAGATCATTTGGATTCGCCGCAAGAAGACACCGGGCCGGGGGCGGAGTCGCCCTCTCTCAACGGCGCGCCGGTCCCGGCAGCAGACGCCCCCGCGCCTGCTCCGGAAGCTGTGCCGGAGGACCTTCGCACGCCCTGGTCGTGGGGCCATCTGGCCATCTTCATCCTCTTCGCATTCATCAGCCTGTTTTTCCTGGAAGCCTGTTTCGAGATTTTCGTCCTGCTGAAGCTGCGCCTCGGCCTCACGGAGCTTCAGAAATTGGCGACGACCAGCGCGACGTATGTGACCGCGCGTCAAGCGCTGTGGTTCGCGGCGCTGATGCTCTACCTGTTCGCCGCGGCGCGCCTGCGCGATGGAGGGCCGTTCTGGCACACCCTGGGATGGAAGCCATTGCGCCCGCGCTCAGGCACCCCGCGAACCGCGGCGCTACTCTACCTACTGGGGGGTTGTGGCATGGCCGTCGGCGTCGCCATCGCCGCCCGGCTGGTGGGCACGAAAGCCAAGCTGCCCATCGAAGCGCTGTTTCAGAACCGCCGGGGCGTGCTGCTGGTGATGACGCTGGCCATCCTGGGCGCGCCGCTGGTGGAAGAGACCATCTTTCGCGGCTACATCTATCCGGTGGTGGCGCGCAGCCTGGGCGTCCCCGCGGGCGTGGTGATTACCGGGACGCTGTTCGGGCTGATGCACGCGGCGCAATTGTGGGGTGCCTGGGGCATAGTTGCCCTGCTGGTGTTGGTGGGAATGGTGCTGACCTACGCCCGCGCTCGCACCGGCACGGTGCTGGCGAGCTATTTGCTTCACCTCGGCTACAACACTTTGCTCTTCATCGGAACTTCCATCTCGACGCGCGGCTTCCGCCAATTCCCGCCCGGCCCGTGACGCGCCTCGCGGAAAGCGCCCCATGCCAACAATCGGATGGATTAGAATGACCTGTTGCAGGCGCGGAGGGCGAGTCCATGCGCGTTGCGCAACCCATCGAGTGGACCGACGAAGGCGTGGTGATGCTCGACCAGCGGCGACTGCCCGCTGAAGTGGTCCATCACACCTACACGGATTACCGCGAGGTCGCCCGCGCCATTCAGTCCATGGTCATCCGGGGAGCCCCGGCCATCGGCGTGGCCGCGGCGATGGGCGTAGCTCTGGGGGTGTTGCGTTCGCCCGCGCGCACGCTCGACGCGCTCGCGGCGGAATTCGCGGTCATCTGCGACACGCTCGCGCGCACACGTCCCACGGCCGTAGACCTGTTCTGGGCGATCGAACGGATGAAGCGCCGCTTCGCCGAAGCCGCCGCGGATGGCCACCTGGGTCGCGCCCGCGACGCTTTGGTCGCCGAGGCGCAGCAGATCCATCGGGAGAGAAAAGCGGATGACGAGGCGATGGGTCGCTTCGGCGCGGCGCTGCTTCCGGCCGACGGCGAAGTCCTGACGCAGTGCAATACCGGAGCGCTGGCCACCGCGGGTATCGGCTCAGCGCTTGGCGTGATCCGCATCGCGATCGAGCAGGGCCGCAAGTTGCGCGTGCTCGTGCCGGAGACGCGGCCTTATCTCCAGGGCGCGCGGCTCACCGCCTGGGAACTCCACCAGGACGCTATTCCGCTCACGCTGATCACCGACAGCATGGTCGGGCATTTTCTAAAGAGCGGCCGCATCGCTGCGGCGGTGGTCGGGGCCGACCGGATCGCTGCGAACGGCGATACGGCCAACAAGATCGGCACGTATTCGATGGCCGTGCTGGCCCGCGAGCACAACGTGCCGTTCTACGTGGCGGCGCCGACTTCCACGCTCGACCTGGCCATCCCCTCGGGGGAGCAAATTCCCATCGAAGAGCGCCCCGCGGAAGAGGTGACCCACATCCAAGGCGTGCGCATTGCGCCGGATGTTGACGTGGCCAATCCGGCGTTCGACGTGACGCCGGCGCGGCTGGTCACCGCCATCATCACCGAGCGGGGCATCGCCCGACCGCCCTACACCGAATCCCTCCGGCGCCTCGCTGCCGCCCCCTCCCGCAGCAATGCGGGGCCTGCCGCCGCTCCGGTCGGGCGCACGGCCCGCTCGTAGAGAAGCAGACCCCGCCCTGCAATGGCCAAGCCTCGCGACGCGGCGCCGCGGGGAGGTCCGTATGCTCGACGCAAAACGCGTCCAGTCGCTGGCTTCGCCGAAGCCGCCCATCCGCTAACCACGGAATCCTTCCTGCCGGCGGTCTGAGGAAGCTTGCGTTCAGGCCTTTTCCCGGATCATGTCTGCGGCTTTCTCGGCGATCATGATTGTCGGGGCGTTGGTATTGCCGCCTATCACTGCGGGCATGATGGAGGCGTCCACCACGCGCAGGCCTTCGATCTCGCGCACGCGCAAACTCGCATCCACGACGGCCATGGCATCGCGGCCCATCTTACAGGTGCCGACGGGGTGATAAAGCGTTTCGCACGTCCCGCGGATGTATTCGGCAATGGCGTCGTCACTCTGCGCCGCAGGACCCGGAAGAACCTCAGCGCCGCGGAACGCATCGAACGCTTTGGCCTCACCCAGCCGCCGCCCAAGCTTCACGCCTTCGATGAGGACGCGCAGATCGGCCTGGCTTGAAAAATAGTTGGGCTGAATCGCCGGCGGGTCCTGCGGATCCCGAGAGCGGAGCGTGATGCTGCCGCGGCTATCTGGCCGGATCAGTGTGGGGCCGATGGAATACCAGTGGCCCTGCGGACGAGTCGAGCCGTGGTCGAGGTAATACACTGCGCCGAACATGAATTGAAGGTCCGCGGCAGGCAGACCCGCCCGGGTCCGGGCGAATCCCCCGGCCTCGGCAATGTTAGAGGTCAGCATCCCTCTTCTGAACAGCAGATATTTCAGTAGGTTCCCCCGAGACTCGGCATTCGCCATGCTGACTGCTTGCGTGCACTGATACATCACAACGGTGACGACGTGGTCTTGCAGATTCTGGCCCACGCCGGGCAGGTCTGCAACGATGGGGATGCCCAGCGCCTTCAGGTGCTCGGCAGGGCCGATGCCGGAAAGCAGCAGCAATTGCGGGGAATTGATCGTGCCGCCGCATAGGATCACCTCCCGGCGCGCACTGGCCTCGTGCCTTTGGCCGTTCTGCACATAGGTGATGCCAGCGGCACGTTTTCCGGTAAACGTCAGGCGCGTTGTATGGGCGCGGGTCTCAACCGTGAGGTTTGGGCGCCGCATGGCTGGCTTCAAGTAGGCATCGGCGGCGCTGTGGCGCCTCCCGCGCTTCTGCGTCACCTGGTAAAAGCCGACGCCCTCCTGCTCGGCGCCGTTGAAGTCGGCGTTGCGAGGTAGACCGATCTCCTCGCCGGCAGCGACAAACGCGCGGGAAAGAGGATTGATGAACCGCAGGTCTGCCACATGCACCGGGCCGCCGACGGCGTGATATTCGGAAGCGCCGCCCTGCTGATCTTCTCCCTTCTTGAAATACGGAAGGACTTCCGCGAAGCTCCAGCCGGGGTTGCCCAGGCCGCGCCAGCAGTCGTAGTCGTGGCGGCTGCCGCGGATATAAATCATGGAGTTGATCGAGCTCGACCCGCCCAGCACTTTGCCGCGGGGCCAATACATTCTGCGGTGGTTTAGACGCGGCTGCGGCTCAGTGTAGTAGGCCCAATCGTAAGGACTCTTGAACAGCTTGGGAAAAGCCGCAGGGATGTGAAGCAGCTTGTCCGCATCTGGCCCGCCGGCCTCGAGCAGGAGCACCGTCGTCTTGGCGTCTTCGGTGAGGCGATTCGCGAGCACGCACCCGGCCGACCCTGCACCGACGATCACGTAGTCGTACATCGGCTCCCTATCCTCGCGGGAATTTGCGAACGCATGCTGGCGCGCAGCAGTCTGCGCCGGCCTGTTTGGCGAGAGCGCCACAAAACAATAGCACACACGCTCGCAGGTGCGTCCCCGGGACCGTTGGGGCGCGCTCCGGCGGGCAGGTTTCGATTTTCGAGCTTTGATTTTCGCTGCTCAGCGCGTGGCCGCTGGCGCGCGCGAGGCGTAGTAGCCCGTTTTGGAAAGCACAGTGTAGTCCTTGCCCCGGGCGCCAAACGACGGTTGGAGCCGCAGGCTCAATTGGCGGAAGCCGCCCGCATCGGCGTTGCGCTTCGAGTAGAAGCCGAGGGTGTAGCGCGTCTTCAGCCGTTCGATCAGCGCCTGGAAAGCCAGGAACAGCGAGCCTTCTTTTTCCACGTCGAAGATTTCGCCGCCCGTATCGGCCGCCAGCTTGTTGACGTTCACCAGTCCCCGCACGGCTGCCGCGACCATGCGCGACGACAGCGGGTTATAGCCGGGCACCCTGAGGCTGTATACGGCGGCGTCGGCCTCGAGCGCCGCCTCGACCACGCGCCGGTGGTCCACGCCGTCCTGCGTGGTGGGCACGTTGTCGCTCACCAACACAATGACGCGCCGTGCGGCAGGCGCCTGCTCGCCCAAGTAGCGCGCCGCATCGTAGATGGCGCGGTTGATGTTGGTGGCGCCGCCGGTGCGGAAGAACTCGATCTGGTCGGAGACTTCGCGCTTGTCGCGCGTCAGCCCGAGGCGTTGCTGAACGTCGCCGCTAAAGGTGAACAGGGCGACCTCGTCGTCCGCCTTGAGCGCCTTGAGCGCGGTCAGCGTGGCATAGCGCAGCGGCCGGATGAACGGCTCGATCGAGGTGCTTAGGTCCACCACCAGCGCGACCGCCAGCGGCAACTGGTCGCGGCTGAAATGCGCGATCTCCTGCGGCACGCCGTCTTCCTCGAGGACAAAATCCTCTTTCTTCAGTTCCTTCCTCACGCGGCCGGAGCGGTCTTTCACCGTGGCTTCGACCAGCACGAGGTTCACGTTCACCCGGATCTTCGCCTCGGGCGCCTGGGGCGTCGCTTGCAGGGGCATGGGGCCGGAGCTCCCCCCGGCGGTTTCCCTCGGGGCGCTTGCAATTTCCGAAGTCCCGCCGACGAGTAGCGCCAGTGCCGCGATGAACGCGAAAACTTGCCGCGCCAGCAGCGCGGTCATCACAAACCTGGAATTTCGGCTGGGCTCACAGCTCATCTCTCAGCTCCGCTCTGCTTCCCGGGGCGTGTCGGGGGGTCGCCTGCCGCGCCAGAGGATAGGAATGGAGTGCTGACGGCGGGGTTGCTTTGCCTTCTCGACCCAACCGGGGAGTGGACTGCACAAATCGAGCCGGCTGATGCCTACCCCTACAGGCTCGGCCGGCGGCGGTGCCAGTCGGTGGCGGCCTGATAGGCCGCGGCGAAGGCGATCGAGACGTCCTCGCGCAGGGCGTCAGCGACGAACTGGATGCCGATGGGCAGATTTTTCAGCTTCGTGTAGCCGCAGGGCACGGATATCGCCGGCAAGCCGGCGACGTTGCTTGCGCCGATGACGTTCCAGCGCTCGGCGTTTTGCGGCGGCGTGGGCGGGCGCTCGCGGCCGGGGCGCGGCGGAGGCGGAGCGCTCAAGTCGGCGTCCACGCGCGGCGCGGGAGTGATTCGGCTGGGCGCCGCCAGCGCGTCGAACCGCTCGAACAGCTCGCCCAGCGCTGGCAGAATCTCCGCGCGGATGCGGAAGGCGTCGAGATAATCGGTCGCGGGCAGCGAGAGAGCTGCGAGCAGGCCCGCCTTTTGATACTCGTCGAGCAATTCCTGCACCTTGCCGCTTTCGATGAACGGGCGAAAGATAGACGCAGCCTCGGCGTTAATCAGCGCGGAGGCCACGGCACCGTAAGGAAAATCCGGCAATTCGGCCGGCTCGACCCTGGCGCCCAGCCCGCGCAGCACCTCGACGGCCGCGGCAAACGCTTGCCCCACTTCCGGGTCGCCCACACTGGAAAAATCCGGCTGGACAATGCCGAGGCGCTTGCCCGCGAGCGGCTTGCCTCTCTTTTCCGGCGGCCACCAGATAAAGCTGGCATCGAGCGAGGCGGGATCGGCGGGGTCTTTTCCGGCGATGGCGCCGAGCACCAGGCCGCAGTCGAGCGCGCTGCGGCACATCGGCCCGAGCTTGTCCAGGGTCCAAGAGAGCGCCATGGCGCCGTGGCGGCTGACGCGGCCGTAGGTTGGACGCAAGCCGGAGACGCCGGAAAACGCCGACGGGGTGATGATCGAGCCCAGCGTCTCCGAGCCGATGGCGAAGCCGACCAGCCCTGCGGGAACGGCCGCTCCCGGGCCGCTCGAGCTGCCGCCGGCCCAGTGCTCGGTGTTGTAAGGGCAGCGCGACGCGCCTTGCAGCGACGCAGACGCGCTCGAGTAGTTTCCTCCGCCGGCGAGCTCGATCATCGAAAGCTTGGCCAGGAGGATCGCGCCCGCCGAGCGCAACTTGTGGATCACCGCGGCGTCGAAGTCGAACACTTGGTCGCGGAAGGGCGGCGCGCCCCAGGTGGTGGGTATGCCGCGGGTCGCCAGCAGGTCTTTCGCGCCGTAAGGGATGCCGTGCAGCGGCCCTCGGGAATGCCCTGCGGCGATCTCCTTTTCAGCGGCGCGCGCCTGCTCGAGCGCCAACGCGGGCGTGAGCGTGGCGACCGCGCCGAGCTTGGGGCCGAATTTTTCCAGCCGCGCCAGATAGGATTCGGTGAGCTCGACCGGCGAAATTTTCCGCGCCTGGATCTGCGCGCTCAGCTCGTGCACGCTCAGATACAGGATGTCGTCAGAAAGCATCGGGTGTTTCCCTCGGCGCTACAGCTTTCGCCCGCTGCGCGGGTGTTGCCGCACCTGGAACACGAATGCGGGCTCGGCATCGTACCGCAGCGCTCGGCTGCGCAGGGCGGCCAGCTGGCGGTCGCGCCGCTCGACCGCTTTCTTTACGGCCTCTTCCTGTTCCTTGCTTAGTTTGAGCTTTGATTCAGGCTTCGCCGTCTCGGCCTGTGTCGGCTTTTCAGGCGGTCTCGCCGGCGCCGCAGGTGACTCTGGCTTCCTCACCGGCTCCTGCGGCCATGCCAGGCTCGGGGCCAACGGCACGGCCAGCGCCGCCCCGCCGACGAGCTTCGTGAATCGTCTTCGATCCATGCGTTTCATTTCGCCCCTCTTTCCGCCAGCGCGGCTCCCGAGGTTGCTTCCGAGGCCTCGAACGCCGCCATTCGAAACCCGTCTGGGCGCGCGAGTTTCAATTTTCGTGCTCGCGCTACGCGGGGCGCAGCATAGCGCAGTTTCCGTTACGGTGGCCATGGCCAAGGAGGCGCCCGCCGGTCTCCGAAGGCCATGAAAAAGATGCGCAGGGATGCTTGACAGCCGGGCGGGGCGCGGCTATACTTTCAGATTGCCTGTAAGCCTACCTGCTGGACAGGAGGCCCGCTCTTTGACAATCGGATGATACGTGCCAGAACCCGTTCGGTTTTTGAGTGAACTGAGCGACAAAAAGTTCGTTCGGAAAGTCTGGCCCCGGCCCTGCTTGCCCTTGAGCATGTCGGAGAGCGACTTCAGCGGACGCTTGTTGGCGCCGGTGATGACGCGGCCGCGACGACCGTTGTCGAACAGGGCATCGACCGACTCCTGCAGCATGCGCTTCTCGTTGCGCACGATGATGTCGGGCGCGCGCAGCTCG
>OBEQ010948067.1_pt1 | contig 96960 bp, 103 predicted proteins | sample 1670901 | NCBI WGS metagenome assembly OBEQ01 (sample SAMEA104232315, study PRJEB22302) | groundwater metagenome | biome: forest; feature: aquifer; material: groundwater | place: USA | collected 2011-08-07 | depth 5.4 m | reverse complement strand
CGTGGCATTGATCCAGGTGACATGATCCCCAGCGCTGACGGTCGTTTCCGTTTCCTTAAGCGCACCCGTATGGATCACCACATGGGTCGCGAGGGCCTCAGGTGGATCAAGCGCGGTCATGGCGACGCCCCAGACTGCCAAGGCCATTCCAAGCAAAGCAATCTTTCTCATGGCTTGTGCCTCCTTCCGAGCTGACGCGACGTTGAAATCGCCTTCTATCACTGAAGGCGACAGCGCGCTCGGAAGAGTTCAATTCGGCACGTGAAGATCAGCTAGACTTACTCTTCTGAAGCAAAGGTCATCACCTCTTCTGGAGGCCGTCACTTTCCCGCCTCTCGGAGCGATCGTTCCGGCCTCTGACGGGTGGAAGCCTTCGGAAATTCCCTCGCAGGATCGGTCAGTTTCCGCGTTCTTTCCAGGCTGAGACTCGGTGGCTCCCCGCCCCTTCGGCGAAGCCTGTACTGAGCTTCGTCGAAGTATCCGTTCCGGCTCCTGCCATACCTACAAGATTTCCGGAAGAGCCGAAAAAAATTTGCAGGAGGGCTTGACTCCGTACCTAGGTACATGCTCCATCTTATACATGGGAGGAGGTGAAAAGATGGAGGGGTTGACCATCGGTCAGTTAGCCAAGCAAGCGCAAGTGAACATCGAAACGATTCGCTACTATGAGAGGCGAAGACTGATTCCTGAGCCGCCCAGACGCGAGTCCGGATATCGTCAGTACGCTCCCGATACTGTAGGGCGCCTCAAATTCATCAAGCGAGCCCAGGAACTGGGATTCTCTCTCAGAGAAATTACAGAACTTTCTTTCTTTGCGCGTCGATCCCGGGACAACAACGGGGGATATCAAGGGGCGAGCCGAAGCCAAGGTTGCCGATATCAAGGCAAAAATCCGCGACTTAGAGAGGATGAAGAAGGCTCTTATGAGACTCGCTGCCTCCTGCAGCGGACGCGACCCGAGCAGCGAGTGTCCGATTCTCGATGCGCTGGAGTCTCGAAGGGACTGAAAAGAGGTGTCATGATGAGTACCACAACGACCATTGAATCTGCTCCACGTTTCTGGAGCGAAGAACCTTCCACACAACCGGGCCGCCGACGAATCCGCGCGCGTATCGGCGGGCTGCACTGTTCGTTATGCACCGGCACGATCGAAAAGGCGCTGAGCAGGCAACCTGGCGTCGACAAAGTCGCGGTGAGCTTGACACATGAACAGGCGCTGATCGAGTACGACCCGAGCGTGGCACGAGCCGAGGACCTGCTGCAGACGCTCAAGGATATCGGCTATACCGTCTCCGATCCGCGCAAGCTGCGTCCGTTTGATGAAGAAGAGCGCGCGCTGGTGCGCGAACGCGGGCGTTTCCTAACCGCACTGGCCATGAGCATTGCCGCCATGGGGCTGGCCGGGTACCCGGTGGACAGCGTGTGGTTCGTATTGTGTGTGTTCTCCATCGCGAGCCTCGTAGCGTTCTCCTTCGTGGTTCTGCGCGGCTATGGCTTGCGTTGGGCGGTTGTCGGCTCGGCCCTTTTCGCTGCGTTCGGCGCCGGCATTTACATACTCCAGTTGCGCGGCGCGTTCGGCGGCGCTACCCCGTGGTTCGCCGGAGCGCTCGCCCTGTCCTTAATCTTCGGCGTGGGTGGGCACATTGTGCGCATGGCCGCCAGCGCGCTGCGGCGCGGCATCCTCAACCAGCACGTGCTGGTTGAATGCGGGGGATTTGCGGGGCTTGCCGGCGGGGTCATCGGCCTGGCATTCCACCCGCCGGGTTATCCGACGACCGCGTTTTTCTCGGTGGCGGTCATGGTCCTCACGTATCACATCTTTTCCGAGTGGCTGTCCTTGATCGTGAAAACCCGCAGTTCGCAGGCCGTCAAGAAGCTTTTGGACCTTGAGCCTGACGTTGCGCATGTCGTCAAGGACGGCAAGGAAGAAGAGGTGCCGCTCGAAGAGGTGCGCGTCGGCGACGTGGTGCGCATCCGCCCAGGCGCGCGGGTGCCGGTGGACGGTCAGGTCGAGTCGGGGGAATCGGACGTGGACGAATCGCTTGTCACCGGCGAGCCGCTGCCCGTCGAGAAGCGCGCGGGAGACCGGACTGTGAGTGGTTCGCTCAACGGTCACGGCACGCTCCTTGTGCGCGTGACTGTGGTGGGCGAAGAAAGTTTTCTCAGGCAAGTGATACGAAGCGTGGAAGATGCCCGAGCCCTGAAACCCGGCCTGTTGCATCTGGTGGACCGCGTACTCCGCGTGTACACACCGATCGTGTTAATCACTGCGGCCGGCGCGACCCTCTTCTGGCTCCTCGCTCCACTGATTGGCGGAGGTGCCCCCGATGTACAGCGGGCGATGTTTGCCGGCCTGAGCGTCCTCGTGATGGGCTATCCTTGCGCAGTGGGGATCTCGGCGCCGCTGTCGATCGTACGCGGGGCGGGTGAAGCGGCCGAGCGCGGCGTGCTGATGCGCACGGGCGAGGCCTTTCAGGCCCTACGGCGCGTACAGCGCGTGGTGTTCGACAAGACCGGCACGTTGACCGAGGGTCACCCCGCCTTGCGGGAGATCGTCCCCGTGGCCTGCCGGGAAGACGAACTGCTCGCGCTCGCGGGAGCCGTAGAGGCCGGGTCCGAACATCCGCTCGCTCGGGCGGTGGTTGAAGAGGCATTTAAACGCCGTGTCGCACTGCCTGAGGTGCAGGGATTCGAGGCCGTCGCGGGCCGAGGTGTTAAGGCGCGCCTTGGCGATAAGAAGCTAATAGTCGGCAGCCCGGCTTTTCTTGCGAGCCAAGCAGTGAATCTTGGGCTGCAGGACGGACGCATCAAAGAACTCGAGGGACGCGGACTGACGGTCATCGCCGTTGCACGGGAAGGCGTGCTTCTGGGTTTGCTGGCGCTTGGCGATGCGCTGCGGCCCGACGCGGCGGAGACGGTGCGCCGACTCCACGCGCTCGGCATCCGCACGAGCCTGATCACCGGTGATAACGAGCAGGCGGCACTTCACTTCGCCCGTGCCGCCGGCATCGAAGAGGTCCATGCGCGCGTATTGCCGGCCGAGAAGGCGGCGATGATTCGCACGCTTCAGGAGAGCACGCGCGTGGCCATGGTCGGCGACGGCATCAACGACGCACCGGCCCTGATGCAAGCCGAGGTCGGCATCGCCTTCGGCAGCGGAGCCGACATCGCCGTCGAATCCGCTGACGTGATTATCCTCAACAGGCGAGTTGCCGCCGTGCTCGATGCCTATGAGATCAGCCGTTACAGTTATGGAAAGATGGTGCAAAACGTATGCCTCGCATTCACGTTCAACGGGCTGGGGGTTCCGGCGGCCGCGACGGGATTGGTCTATCCAATATGGGGCATGGTCGCCATGGCGGCTAGTGTGACGGCGATCTTCATGAATTCCCTGTGGAGCCGCGGCGACTATTTCTTCCAGGCCATCAAGACGGTCGGGCATGCGCCGCAGATGCCATCCAGCGTGTAGGCAGAAGACGGGAAAGAAGTGGCGGAGAGCGTCCCGCTCGTCGAGGTGGAATTTCTGGTCCCGAACATGCACTGCGAGGGCTGCGCGGAGAAGATCAGCACGGCGCTGACCGCACTGCCGGGCGTCCGAGAGGTCAAGCCGAAGGTGCCGCAAAAGCATATCTCCGTGCGCTACGAGCCAGCCAGGTTACCGGCGCAACAACTCAAGGAAACACTCGATAAGGCCGGGTTTGCCCCCATCGAGGCGTAGAAAAGGAGTGAATCCATGCAGTCGGCCGAGTCTTTGTCGGAGTAGTCTACTGAGAGAGATGTCCTAGACGGTCGGTACGGAGAGGGCGGACTTCCTGTTGTGGCTGGCCTGAGGTTTCTCATGAAGGAAAGTGCATGACTCTCTTTTGGAAAGCCTGGTTCTTCACCTTCGAGTTGTTCAAATTCATGACCCTGTTCTATATGGTGTGGGGTCCTGGATTTATTGTAGCCGCGCTTCTTACGTTGCGATTTCGCCGTCCAACTTGGGAGCGACTTCGATCGAGTTCTCACACCACCAAGCTAGGCATCTGGTGGGCCATCCAGGCCGGTATTGTGGGCAGTGTGGATCGGGAGAGAAGCTGGCAGGCGGCGTGGGGGCTTCTTGCTGGCGGTCACTCCCTGACAACTTCCTTTGCCTACTTGATCGTCAGCCGGAACATGACGATCCACTTCCTGGCCATCTTTGCTCTTTCGCTGGGTGCCGAGTTCGCCGTCGGGCAAGTCCTGGGAGCCCTTGTAATGATCGGCCTTGTGGCCCTGGGCCTCCCGTGGCTCCAACTGAAGCCCTTAACCACCCTGGCCACCAACGTGGAGCAGTGCCCGCCGTCCGTCCTGGACCTTCCCATATTCCTCTCCTGGCGTACGCTGCTATTTTCCTGGAAAGGTTGGCGGGCTATATTGGAGTTCATCGGGCAGGAGGCATGGCGGTTTGCCCCGACACTCGCCGCAGGGATCGTACTGGGCGGGATCGTCTTCGCCGCCGGCTTACAGCCCTGGTGGATCATCTTCGCGGGGATCGCAGGCCCTGGGACCCTAGCCTCTGACCTGATCAATTCTCTCGTCAGTCCGGCTATCGCGATGACGATGTTCCTATCCCCCGTTGGGAATCTTCCTGTAATCCACGCCTTGTTCAAAACCGATGGGCTCTCCTATCCAGGGATCATCAGCTTCTGCCTGGCCAGCTCCATCCACCCCCAGGATGTGCAGATCTACATCAGGATGTTTGGCCGCAGGCAAGGGCTCATCCTGGTCGGCCTCCTGTACGGGACGGCCGTCCTGGGTGGGCTGGGCTCTACCTGGATGTACGCCATGTTCGGTTTTCGTCCCCACCTCCCACCATTGGAACTGATGAAGCGGCTCTTGAACATCTTCGGGAGCCTTTTCAGGTAGAGGTCCTGCAATCCACGAACCGCGACACTAACCACAAAAGGAGGAACGAGATGAGAAAGGGAACGCAGACGGTCTCCACCCTGATCGGGCTCGCGTTGATCCTGGCCCTGGTGTTTCCTCTTGTGGCCTTGGCTGAGATTCAGCAAGTCCAGATGGGCGTCGATGGGATGACCTGACCCATCTGAGCGTATGGGGTCCAGAAGGCCCTATCCCGCCTGGAAGGCGTGGACAAAGTAGAGGTCAGTTTGAAGCAGGCGAAGGCAACAATCACACTCAAGGAAGGCCGACCCCTCGAGGTGGAGAAGCTGAGGATGCTTGTGGTTGAGGCGGGGTTTACGCCGACCTGGATCAGATTCGAGGCGATAGGCTCGCTCATCACCCGAGACGGGAGCCCTGTCTTCAAGGTTCAGGCGACAGGGCAGATCATCCCGCTTGTGGCCGATGAGACACTCAAGGCACTTCGGAAGACCGCGGGGCAGGACGGCAAGCTCATTGCCATCATTGGGCTGATCCCCAAGGGAAAGGATAGGGCACAGGTTGAACGGCTCGAGGTCTATTGATGGAAAAGGAAAAGGGGAAGACATCGCAGAAAGGCGCGCGGACCTCATTCTGGACTGCCCTCGCGGCGGTGGGAATCGGCATCGCCGGGAGCTGGTGCTGAATCGCGCCGCTGGTGCTGATCCTGTTCGCAGGCGGCGCCAGCGCGTTCGCCAGTGTGGCGACTTACCGGAATGTAGTCGGTCCTTACATGGGTTGGATTCACCTCCCAGGTTTCGTGGCCCTGGTCGTGGCTCACTACTACTATTGGACGCATCCTCAGCCGAAGGGGGTGACCCCAAAGAAGATGGTCTTCTGGGCGTCCACCGTTCTCTCGGTGGCGATGACCGGTTACTTCTACGTCTGGGGGGCATTGCTCTATCCCTACTAACATGGGGTAAGCATTTAGCGATAAGCAGGTACGTAGGGGTACTGCTTACTGCGTCCGCTTTTCGGGAGCTTCCAATGGCGCGGAGTATGAAGGGAGGGCGGCTCGTCTATGTCCTCGGGGGTGTTGTCGTCCTGATGGGGACCAGCCCGAGCTTTGCTGATCCGATCGTCGGCGTTGGGCCGACGACGATCTTCTCCTCCGGAACAGCCGTTCGGGGGCTCGGGGTCTACACCCGTCTGAGTGAAGGAGGGAATCGACTCACCGTCTGGGAGGCCCCACTGCTGGCGCTTTATTCCCCCCGCCGGGATCTCAATGTGGCGGTGAGCCTGCCGTATGTCTCCAAAGCGCTGACCCTAGAGGATGGCCGCCGCCGTGGCACAGAAGGCCTCGGTGATGTAAGACTGTTCGCCCTCTACCGGTTCTTCCGGCAGGACCGACCCCTGGGAACGGTCGAGGCCACGCTGCTAGGCGGCCTGAAACTTCCCACGGGGGACAGCGCACGCCGTGATGCCCAGGGGCGGCTGCCGCCGGCGCTGCAGCCCGGGACCGGCTCGGTCGATGGCCTGACTGGGCTGACGCTGGGGTCGATCAGCCGGCGGTGGGGCCTGTACCTTGGGACGCTGGGCAAGGTGAATACCGAGGCGCAAGGCTTCAAGGCCGGGGATACCATCTCGTATAACCTCACTGTCCAGTATCAGCTTTTTCCAGATTGGCCTGTCCCAGACCTTTCCCAGCTTAACCTGAGCCTGGAACTGGTGGGAACTACGTCGGGAAGAGAGGCGGTCCTGGGCGTCGCTGTGCCAGAGTCCGGTGGAACCGAGTTTTTCCTGGCCCCAGGCCTACAGTATTTTCTCGGTCCGCAGTGGGTCATCGAAACAGCGGTGGAGATTCCCATCAGCCGTGGCCTCGAGCGGCCCTTGGGCCTTAAACCTGATGTGATCGTGATCTGGGGGTTCCGGGGTGTGTTCTAGCCGTATTCGTCTTCGCCCCACCGCGCCCCCTGCGGGCGCGTTCATGGGCGCTTGCCCGCGAGGGCCCGGCGCACCAGTCCAGCCCCTTTGACCATCGCCTGAAGCTTCCCGAACGCCACGGGACGAGGGAGATGGTTGAGCCCGCAGTCCGGGCAGACAAAGAGGCGCCTGGCCGGGACGTACTGCAGCACCCGCCGGATGGTCCTGGCCACCTGCGCCGCTGTTTCCACCCGGTGGTCTTGCACATCTACGGCCCCCACCCCTAACATCTTGTCTTTCGGAAAGTCCTTGAGGGCGCTGATGTCTGTCTCCTTAAGCCCCGCAAACGCCATGAGGACCAGGTCGACCTCAGCCCCCTGCATGACCGGCAGGATGGCCTCGAACTCCGAGGGGAAGACGCGGAGCCCATGATGCGCGGCAGGATCAGGGTTGTAGTTGCCCTGGCAGACATGGAGGGCCTTCTTGGCCCGTTTCACCCCCCGGAAGCAGGCGTTGACCGCCTTGACCCCCCACGCGTGATCGTCAGGCCGAAACCAGAGGACTGGCTCGTCAAGCTGAATCACACTCCATAGCGAGAGTCTCCGGACTGCCATACTGCTCGTCCCACACGATTCTGGCAAACATGTGGGGACCGGTCATGGCGATCTTGACCGGGCGGGAGCTGTAGCGGCGGAGGAATCGGAGCTCCTCCACGAGGCCGAGCGGGGCCGGCCGGAGCTTCTCCGTCACCACCGGCGCCGGGAGCGACGCCGAAGGATCGAGCGGCGTGATGCCGCTGCGGTTCCGCAGCTCGCCCGAGAAGCCCGGGATCTTCGCGGCGAAGTAGTTGATCATGGCGTTGGGAGGGCCGAAGCGGTTATTGTCCCGATGGAACAACTCCCCGTCGCTGATCAGGTCGATGTCAGCCGTCTCCTGGTCCTTGATGGCCCCGAGGGCGGCGATCTCTTTCGCATCCCCAAAAGCCGAAGGCAACAACGCCCCCTGTTCCACTCTTTCTTGCAGGACAGGATACCAGTCCGGGACCGAGTATGAGCCGACCACAGTGGTCGGCAGGAGCGGCAACCTCACTCTCGAATCCATCATTCACTCCCCCTGTCATGCGCTATACCCAAACGGCCGATGAGCGTACTCTACTGAGGCCTGGCCCCAAAGCCCGCGTTCTTCACAGCTTCGATCATCTGCTCGATCGTCACGACGCCCTTCTCATAGGTTACGCGGGCGAGCTTGTCCCTGAAACTGACCTCTGCACTTGTGACACCCTTCAGCCCCTCCAGGGCCTTCTTGACCACAAGGGGTCAGGCCCCTCACGTCATGCCGTCGATCCGCAGGTAGGCGACGGCAGTCTCTAAGGCGCGAGCTTGCCTCAGAGCCAGGAGGAGCGATGTCCCCAGTCCCCATGCGAGGAAGCTGCGTCGACTACAGGTCGGCAGAGTTATCATCTCATCTCCTCCTCGTGTTGCATCGTCGAATGGTCGGTCGCGGAACCAGGCGCCGGCATCGTCTCGGCGGCGCCGGATGTGGCGCGCATCAGCAGATCGGCTGTCATGTCAGGGAATCGATCAAGCGTAACGGCTGCAACCACGATAAGGCTGGCGAGCAGGAGGACGACGAGGTTTAGTCGCCCACCCACCAGCCGGCAGCCGAGTGAGTTGCAGCGTCTGCGCTCGCGAAGATAGAGGACCCATCCGAGACTGACCCCGATGATCCCGGCCGGGATAAAGATCGCCCGGTAGCGCATGGTGGTCATCATGAAGGCGCCGCTGCCAAGTCCCAGCAGGATGATTGCGAGCGGCAGGAGGCAGCAGAGGGATGAGACGGCCGCCGCCGCCGCACCCAAGAATCCAGGCGTCACATCTGATGTCTTCATCTCCTCAACGTTCACATCCTCTCCAGCGCGTATGCACCAAACTCATAGGTCACGCGCTGCTTGGTGCCGTGACATTCAATAATGTCACCAGGCTGCGCGTGATCGGGCAGGATAATGATCTCGTCGCCCACGGCGCAGCTCGCGGTCTTAAGCACTACCGCTGCCCAGCGGCCCTCCTGCTCGCTCACCCGGAGCGAGAGCCCCGCTCAGTTAAGGCAAGGGATAATGTCGCCCGAGCGCGTCCCTGGCGGAAGCTCGATCGCCTGCCCGCATCCGTTACACTGTACTACGACCATTATAACCCCCCCAGGGGTCTTGCCCCTCAGATGCGTTAGCTGAGCTCAAGCAGCCGCATCAGTTTGCCGCGGTCGAAACCGACGACGACCTCGCCTTCAATGACGGTCACGGGTGTGGCCCGGTAGCCCAGCTTCAGAAGCTCCTCCATCGCTGCGCGGTCCTCCTGGATATTCTTATCCACAAATGCAATGCCCTTTTGAGAAAGAAACTCTTTCTCCTGGTGGCATGCCCCTCAGCCCGGTTGACTGTAGACGATAATCTGCTTGGCCATCAGCGTATTCCTCCTCGTGTCGTATCGTGCTGTCGACGGATGAGCTCAACCAGCAGCAGCCCGACACACAGGGCCAAAAGCGGGAAGAGCGCGTAGTCGAGATACCCAGTCCCCCCCGCCAGCCCGATCACCCCCAGCAGGGTAACCGCCAGCGGGGTGACGCAGGCCAGGCAGGCGAAGATGGTCCCACCGATGCCGAGCCATGCCAACCCCGTAAGCTTGCTCTGTTTGTCTTCTCGTGTGCCTTTCTCTTCGTTGGTATCGCAACACTTCATGACATCATCCTCCTTAGGATTCATTTACCTTCTCCCCTCTCCTAGAATTGCCCAAAGAGCTCGAGCGCTCTCGCCCATGCGTCACTCAGCAACAGAACCTTGCCCTCCGACCTTCCATGTCTTGTGTTCCACCTGTGTGCGTCTTCTTCAGTACAGAAGAAGTTGGTTGAGGGTCAGTGGTGCTCGGCGAGGTTCAGGTCAGGCTCGTGTTGTGTAAGCAGTTCCGGGAGGTTGTCCCAGACCACCACCCCTGCAGGCTTGACGGCCACGATCTGCCTCTCCTCCACGTGAATACGGATTGATCGTCCGCAGTGCGGACACGCGGCATTCACGATCACGGCTACGCCAAAGAGCGGCCCTACACCAAGGGCGTCGATGGCGCACATGGCGTAGCGCTGCCGGCCCGTGTCCTTCAGTGCCAGGCGATAGGGGGTCGGACGGATCGAGAGCGGATAGGCGGCCTTGATCGCGTTGGAACGCTGGTCTCGAACCAGAAATCCCTTCCGCTCAAGGGCGGACAGAAGCTCGGCCGCCGCGGATTCGGACACCTCAAGGCGCGAGGCGAGCGCCTTCAGACTGGGACCCCGACCAGTTGTCAGTATCAGCCCGAGTAGGGTGCGCCGAGCGAGCCGCTCTTTTGTGGTCAACGAACCCCACATCGTTACCTTCCGATCACAGCTCGAGGCCGCTGAGTGTCAGCGATGCGCGTGCAGGCCCAGAGGTGCTCAGCATTCTTCGCCACCATCTCGCGCGAAAGCTGGAGGATTTGTTTCACCCGCTTGTCAGCGATACAGTAAACCGTGTAGCGCCCCTTACTGGTGGTTGTGACGTAGCCACACCATTTAAGGCAGGCCAGGTGATTCGACACGCGGCCTTGCTGGATGCCGAGGAGGCGGACCAAGTCAGAAACGCTTTGTTCTCCGTCCAGAAGGATCTCGAGGATCTTCAGTCGGGTCGGGTCTCCAAGGCCGCGAAAAAACTTCGCCGACAGTTCCAGCAGGGCAAATTCCTGCTCCGGTACCAGCTTTCGTAGCGCACTCATGCCGCCTCCTATATTGAAGTAACTCTATATACGACTATGCGTATTATATAATAAAGGTTACTCCTGTCGTCAAGTGTTTTTTCAACGACAGGGAGTTGCGCTTGCTGAAGCAGGATTCGAATGGGAGATCGTTTTCCAGTTCAGGTGGTTGTAGTCGAAATCGCCCTCTTCGATGATGTTGAACTTGATGATCTGGAAGTTCGGACTGAGGTCGAAATCCCGTGGCACGATCTGCGTGTAGTGGCGCATCGTGAGCGGGTAGCTGTAGGGAGTGGCCTCGAGGAGCTTCTCGTCAGGAGGATCGCCAATATCGACTACAGGCAGGATCGGGTACCCCACCCGCTGGAAGGCCTGGGCGATCATACCCGAGCAGATCACCTGGTGCTCGGTGCAGTTGCCCAGGCAGGTTCGGATGGTCCAGGTCTTCATGGGGCCGAACCGCACCGGGCAGAGGAGCAGCAGGGCCAGTTCGAGGAAGTTGCGGTTATCATACTCCTTGCCCAGGTCCGCAATGGTAGAGTCGATCACGCGGTCCAGGTCGGACGGATCGATCTTAAATGGCCTGCAGACCCGGATGTTGTGCCACCGGTACTTCGCCAGCGGCGTGGCCACCACCCCCTTATCGGTCAGGGCCTCGATGAGCAGGCGGTCGGCGAACTCGCCGAAGGTGGCCAGCGCCTGCTCGCGGAGTTGACCACTCCGGCGGAGCAGTTCGTCCCCAACGTAGAGGGCGCAATGGCTCCACGGGCTTTCGGTGGTGTACTTGATGAGCTGGCTGATCCTGAGCATCCCCTCCACCAGCACCACATCTCCTTTCCGGATGTGCTTGTAGAGTCGCTCCATGTTATTCAGGACCTTGATGTCATACCCGGTCACCTCACGGTTGAGGCGACGCGCGACGGCTCGCTTTAACCAGTCGTTGAGCCTGGTGATGGGTAACCGGAAGATGCTGGAGGCTTTCATAAAGTACCGCGATGTGCCTTTTGTTCAAGGAGCTCGTTTCTGATCGAGAGGCTGCGAGTTGCTATTCAGCATACGAATGTTCGCGTGCCACTGCCATAACCTTGAAGATCCCGCCCACCTCCGGGATCGTTTCAGGCGCCTGCTCTGTAACGCAGGGGAGGAAGTGGCGCACGGTGAAGCCGCAGCGCCCGCATCGTTTATAGTAGTAAAGCCCGCTCCCCTCAATCTGGAGGTCGCCGATCTGAATCATGTCAGTGGCACAACAGGCACTGGGACGCTCAGGCGAGACGATCCTCACAGGATAGGCGCTTACCGGACGTATCCGCTTGCTGTACGTCACAATCGTGGCCATGGGGTCATCCCTTTTGTTGCGCGGCGGCATGGGCTCTATCGAGGGTCGGTCCGGCGGGTCGCCACGAGGAGGGCCATCAGGACTATCCCTATCACGATCCCTGCCGCCACCAAACTCAATCCGATCAACCATGTCCCCATCTCGCATTTCCTTCTTCGTGCCATATCCAACTTATAGCGCCATGGAGGGGCCGTGTGTGAGCGCCGGCAGTCGAGAACGGCTGGCATGCCACGCGTCGGTTCCGCCTTCTCATGCTTTAGATGCGTGCGAGGATCTGGCAGATGCGCAGGGCAGTACCCGCCGGGACCTGCTGACTCTCCAGGGAATCGGCTGGCTCGTTCCTCGCATCGAAATAGTGTGAGGGACATCAGGCCGATTCAGGTATAAAGAACTTGCCTGCCCACGAGCCATCGTGTAGTTTCATCACTGCTCAGCTCAGTATGAATGGAATCTGTATAGAAAATCCAGATAGCCTACATTAGAATTAGGACGCTTGTCTTGCTCCTGGGAGGAGCAATCTACCTGCTGTGTCAGCTCATTGTACGGCGATCACTTTAAAGAGATTACATGCGCCCTGAGCCTGCCGCCGGATAAACAGGCTGCCAGGCCAACGTCGGTCCAGCTCTTCGTCTATGCTCCCGGGGCGACTGGGCAGCGAGTGGCCCACGTCGAGAGGGCCTCCCTAGTGGGTAGTGCCTCCTCGCGTGAAGAGGCGAAGCGCCGATCATGATCATGCTGCTGCGAATCCTTTGTAGGCCTCACGGCATCTAATACAAAAAGCGTTATGAGGGATGGAGTGAGCCTCTCGGATCAGGAGCTCGTCGAACAGATCAAGGCGGGAGAAGAGGCGCCCCTTGAGGCGCTCCTGGGGCGCTATCAGGAGAGGGTGTATCGGCTCGCCATGTCATTCACCAAGAACCCGGCGGATGCCGAGGAGGTCCTCCAGGACGTCTTTCTCACCGTCTATCGGAAGATTGCAAGCTTCGAGGGCCGATCGGCCTTCAGCACATGGCTCTACCGGATCACCGTCAATACCGCCCTGATGAAGCTTCGAGGCCGGGGGCCTGTCCAGGCATCGATCGACGAGTACCTGCCCCAGTTCACCAAGGACGGACGGCATGCCCGGATGGCCGTGGACTTCACTCAGGGGCCGGATGAGCAACTGCTGCGGAAGGAGCGGGAGCGGGTCCTTCGGGAGGCTATCGAGGCCCTTCCGCCCGACTACAAGGTCGTCCTTGTTCTGAGGGACCTCGAGGGACTCTCGAACGAAGAGGTGGCGGAGATCGTGGGTGCCAGCGTCCTGGCGGTCAAGGCTCGGCTGCATCGGGCACGCTTGGCCCTTCGTGGGAGGCTAGAACGGTACGTGACAGAAGCTGGGGTAAGACAATGACTCTTTGGGAGCGTGTGACGCGTTGGGCTCGGAAGCCATTTCGAGGAAGCACAACAATGCTGACCTGCCAGGAGCAGGTCGAACTCCTCGCTGATTACCTTGATGGGACCCTTCATCCCGAGATCGCCAGTGCGCTGGAGCGGCATCTGGAGGACTGCGTGGCGTGCGTCAATTTTACCAACACCTACAAGGCCACCAAGGCTTGGGTCAGAGATCTCACGTATGAAGAGATGCCTGAGGACCTGAAAACCAGATTAGCAAGCTTCCTGAAGGCGAAGATTCTCCAGGAGCAGCCAGGCGGGAATCACTGATGAGATCGAGTGTCACCGATAGACCGATAGATCGCCACTAGGTTGGCCCGTTCTTCGAGTCGCATCTGCTGTAGGGACGAGAACGGGTTCCTGCTAATTCAAATCAACATTGACATCTTCCTTCCACCAGGTCTCTTTTGAGTAGGGCCGTTTTGCCCCGATAAGGAAGACCGGTCCCACACGGGGACAGTTCTGCCTCAGACTGGTGGGTTCCTGCATGCTACCGCATCTGTAGTCCCTCCTCGGCATTCAATCGAACCTTTTCCTCACCCCCTCCCACGCCAGAGCCGTTTGTCGCGTTGCAATGGCTTTCAGAAACCACCTGCCGAATCTTTCAGGCAATCCCTCGCATCTCAAGAAGTGAAACCAGAGGAAAGGAGGTGCAAGCATCGAGCTTGAGGGTCAAGAAACCGAAGATATTGCGATCCGCAGAATAGAACAACACACACACAAAGGAGGAAAACGATGCAACATCGAAATAGCATCGCGTTGACTATGATCGTTGGGCTGGTCTTCACTGCGTTGTTGACGGCCGGCCGCGCCTCAGGCGCGCCGAAGGCGAACATCACCCTTCAACGGGCTCAAGGGGTCGAACAGGGCAGCGGCGAGGCGGTGATTGCCGACAGCGCTCTTACTATCCGCGTGAAGGACCTCAAGCCCGACTCCGTGTATACCGTCTGGTACGTGAACATGGAGACGAAGCACGAGATGGCCGGTGTCGGGCCATCCCCTTACATGTTCAAGACCGACAAGAAGGGGGTGGCGATCTTCAAGGCGAAGCTCGACGCGCAACCCTTTGGCAAGTGGCAGATGCTGGTGATCATCCGTCATCCGAACGGCAATCCTCAGGATATGGAGCACAAGGAGGATGCGCTGTGGGCGCCGCTGACCACGTCTGCAGGGAAGGCGCCTGCGAATCCCTGCGCCGCCCGCTAGCCAGCAAGAGTGACACGCATCTCCTTGATCTGACTGCGCCAGGGGCAGCCTCAAAGAGGCTGCCCCTGGCTTCAGGTCGAGGGAGGCCTCCTGACTGATCCTAGAGTCAGCCACGTTGTGGCAATCTGGAGGGAGGTAGCATGTGCTTCGCGTCCCGCGCAGAGGTATTGGAGGAAATCCGGCGCTGGAGAAGGGAGGCGAGCCCTCTCCCCGGGGCTGGCGCGGCGTGAAGGGAATCGGAGAAAGTGGAAAAAGGGAGGTTACTTCAGTGCCGTCTGGTTTCTGTTTTCATTTTCGTTGAGGGTTGATACCCCGCGGCTTGCCGCGAGTTCGTCATACCGGCGAACGCCGGTATCCAGAGGGCCCGACTGGATTCCGTGTCAAGCACGGAATGACGGGCCAGAACAGAAGACGATACCCCGCAGCTTGCTGCGGGGTAGTTCATTTTGCAACAGCGCTTTCCGGAGGAGCTGAATCCCCTCTGGCAGGACTCATGCGACCGCTGAAAGCGGAAAGGGAGGAGATACGATGCCAACGGTGAAGCTGATCACTGAGGAGGAAGCGACTGGACGTACGCTGGAGATCTACGACGAGATCAAGAAAACCTATGGAATGCCATTTGTGCCGAATGCCTATAAGGCCATGGCGATTTACCCGGAGTTCCTGGAGGCACAATGGCAGAAGATCAAAGCCTTGCGTGCGGGCGGAGAGGTTTCCGCTCGGGAGAAGGAACTCATCGCACTGGCTGTTTCCGCCACAAACGGGTGCGACTACTGCATCAACGCCCACACGGCAATCCTGAAGCGTATGGGCATCTCCGACCGAGCCATCGTCGAGGTTATGGCCGTGGTGGACCACTACAACGGGATCAACGCCTTCCTTGAGGGGCTTCAGATTGAGAGCGACATCAAGCCATAGGAGGTCTCGAAAGGAGAGCAACGGCGCAGACCTGTGACATGGCTGGCGTGGTGAAAGTCGCGATCGTCCTACCGGGCTTTGAGCTGAAGGTCCGGGTTCCCCGCCTGCCCTCAGTCCAGTCCTTCTCTTCGACGCGACATCGCCTTCCTTGGCCTCTTCCCCTCGAAGAGCCCGCGAATCCTTAGTGTCATTCTTTGCATCTTAAGAACGACACTACGAAAGGAGCGAGAGATGGATCCATTGATTAGCGTCTGGCCCTTCTTCATCCGATATGGCTACGCCATCCTCTTCTTCGGGATCGCGCTGGAGAATGCCGGTCTCCCGCTGCCCGGGGAGGTCTTGCTCTTCGCCATGGGGTTCTTATCCTCTAGCGATGCGTCCGCGTTCCCCGTGGTGATTGCCTTGGGGACGGCCGGCGCCGTGGTGGGCGACAGCCTTGGTTATCTCCTTGGCCGTCTGGGTGGAGAGCGGCTCCCCAGGCTCTACTGCAGGATGACATTAGGCTCCGCCCAATGTATCCAGAAGGCGCATGAGTACTTCACGAGGCGGGGTGGGGGCCTCACTGTCGCCTTCGCCCGATTCGTGGTCGGCATCCGGGCCTTTGCGGCTCCGATGGCCGGCGCTAGCGGGATGGCGTATCCTCATTTCCTGGTCTACGATGCGCTGGGGGCGCTCCTCTGGGCGACCCTTGCCGCAACAGCCGGGTATTTCTTCGGAAGCCATTGGGAACGGCTTTTGGTTGGCTACCGCTGGTCTTACGGCTTCATCCTGGTTGGCGTCCTACTCGTTGCTTTGGGGTATGTACTCGTGAAATCCCTGCGGCGGCGCCGATACAGGTCTGCGACGAGCTTTTAAGGAGGGGAAACATGGCCACGTTTCGCGGTGAGCGCCGGGCCTTCGGGCGTCCGGGTATTGAGCCCCGATGGACCCATGGGAGCAAGGACGGGGTAGGAACCCCCTATGCGGCCTCCAGTGGTATTTGGTTCACCCTCTGGAATGGCATCATCACTGAGGTCTATTATCCCACCGTGGACCGGCCACAACTCCGAGACCTTCAGTATCTCATCACTGACGGGGAGGGCTTGTTCCATGAGGAGAAGCGCCACCTCCGCTCCAGAGTGGAACGCCTGTCGTCCCATGCCCTCGGCTACCGCATCACCAATGCCGATCCCGAGGGGCGGTACTCCATCAGCAAAGACGTGATCACCGATCCGCACCTTCCCTGCGTCCTTCAGCGCACCCGGCTCATCGGTGATCCGGCACTGCGGTCCCGGCTCCGGCTCTATGCCCTCTGTGCCCCCCATTTGGAGGGAGGGGGGTGGGGTAACAATGCGTATGTGGTGGAAGTAGCGGGCCGGCAGATTCTGACCGCCGAGAAAGGAGGAACCTGGCTGGCCCTCGGAGCGACGGTCCCGTTCCGTCGCCTCTCCGTCGGCTACGTGGGTCGAAGCGACGGCTGGACGGACCTGGCGGACAACTTTCAATTGGATTGGGAGTTTGACCAGGCCCTCGATGGTAACGTCGCCCTGACCGGGGAGCTGGATCTCGATGGTCGGCGCGAGTTCACCCTGGGGCTCGCCTTCGGTGATGGTCTCCACAGTGCCGTGACCACGCTTTTTCAGGCTCTTGGCATCCCCTTCAAGGAGCACTGGACGCGGTACATGCAACAGTGGAATCGCCCGTGCCGAAAGATCCTTCCCCTCGAGACGGTCTCAGGTGACGGGGGGAACCTGTACCACGGCAGCTTCAGCCTGCTGCTCGCGCATGAGGACAAGACCTATCCTGGCGCGATCATCGCATCCCTCTCCATTCCGTGGGGAGAGGAGAAGGGTGATGAGGATAAGGGGGGCTATCATCTGGTCTGGACCCGCGACATGGTCAACAGTGCCACTGGCCTGCTGGCCGCCGGAAATACCGAGACGCCCCTCCGGGCGCTGATCTATCTTGCCGCTAGTCAGCAGCCGGACGGTGGCTTTCCCCAGAACTTCTGGATCAACGGCGAGCCCTACTGGCGTGGCATCCAACTTGACGAGGTGGCCTTCCCCATTTTGCTTGCCTGGCGCCTCCGCCGGGATGAGGGCCTGGGGGAGTTCGATCCCTATCCGATGGTACTACGCGCGGCAAGCTACCTCATCCGACACGGCCCCGCGACCCAGCAGGAGCGGTGGGAGGAGGCGGGCGGGTACTCGCCTTCGACGCTGGCCTCCAACATCGCGGCCCTGATCGCGGCCGCCTGTTTTGCGCTGGAGCGAGCAGATTCAGCCACCGCCCAATTCTTACAGGAGTACGCCGACTTCCTGGAGTGCCATATTGAGGCCTGGACAGTAACGACCGAGGGGGTTTTGGTGCCAGGGATCGGACGGCACTTCATCAGGATCTGCCCAGCGGTTGTCACAGACGCTTGTCCCAGTGAAGACCCCAACCAGGGGCTGCTCGTCATTGGCAATCGGCCGCCGCGAACTCAGACAACCTTTGCAGTGAAGGAGATAGTGGACGCAGGATTTCTGGAGTTGGTTCGATACGGGATTCGCAAACCCGGCGATCCGCTCATCCGGGATTCCCTGCGTGTTGTGGACTCGGTGCTCAGGGTCGAGACCCCTTTCGGTCCATGCTGGCGCCGGTACAACCATGACGGCTATGGTCAGCGGGAAGATGGCGGGCCTTATCAGGGCTGGGGCACGGGTAGGGCCTGGCCCCTTCTGACCGGGGAGCGGGGACACCATGAACTGGCTGCAGGACACGATGTGTACCCTTTCATCCGGGCGATGGAGGGATTCGCCTCGCCCACAGGGCTGTTGCCAGAGCAGGTGTGGGATGAGCCGGATCGGCCCAAGGTCCACATGTCTCTTGGGCGGCCAACGGGCTCGGCTATGCCCCTCATGTGGGCCCACGCCGAGTATATCAAGCTGCTACGGTCCACATTTGATGGGCAGATATTCGATGCTATTCCGGAGGTTGCTGCGCGCTACCTAACAGACAGGAGAGCGTGCAGGCCCCTGGAAATATGGAAGCCTAACCGTCAGGTCTGCACCGTGAAGAAAGGTTTTACCCTCCGCATTCAGGCACCGGCCCCCTTTCGGCTGATCTGGTCCAGTGATGAATGGCAAACCGTCGAGGATACACCCTCTTCTCCGACGGCCCTTGGCGTTGAGTTTGTGGACATTGCGATCCTGCCGACTCAGCGGGCCCCGATCCGCTTCACCTTCTTCTGGACGGTGGACGGCCGTTGGGAGGGGCGCAACTACGAGGTGGCTGTTCAGCCTTAAGTGAAAGGCATCCGGGACAGGGCTGGCATATCTCAGACCCGATAATCTTTTCAACACTAAGTGGAGGAGTAGCTGAACCTGGGAAAAGGGATGTGGCAAGTAAGATGGAGCAAGAAGATCTTTCTGCTCGCCATAGGAACAAGCTTGGGCGGGGGGTTGTACCTGTTCGTTCCGCCCCTCCGAGTATTTCTTCATCAGGCGGTCCGCCTCCTCAGCGAAGGGGATGTCGAGGCGCTCAAGGCCTTTCTCCTCTCCTTCGGGGCGTGGGCCCCTGTCATTTCGTTCCTGCTCATGGTCCTTCAGTCCCTCATCGCCCCACTCCCCGCCTTCGTCCTCACCCTCACCAACGGCCTCCTTTTTGGCGCCTTCTGGGGATCGGTGCTGTCCTGGGGAAGCGCTATGGTTGCGGCGGCCCTCTGCTTCGGCCTCAGTCGCCTCCTCGGTCGTCGCTCGGTGGAGAAGTTTGTCAGCCCCTCCGCGTTAGCCATGGCCGATGCCTTCTTCGCCCGCTATGGCAAATACGCCGTGCTCGTGGCTCGTCTTCTCCCCTGGATCTCCTTCGATCTGGTGAGCTACGGGGCGGGATTGACCCCGATGGGGTTCTGGGGTTTCTGGAGCATGACAGGAATCGGCCAGCTTCCTGCTACCCTCTTTTACACGTACCTGGGCCACCGGGCTGGGAGATCGATACGGGCGGCCTTCCTTATTCTCACCTCCCTCTTCGCTGTTGGGATCCTCACGGCTTTATTGGGACCCTTTGTTAAGCGGCATCTCGTGGCACGCCATTGAAGGGGAGGTGAGCGATCCTGGCTGTTCGACTGGGAATTCCTTCAGGGAGGCGAATCGTCTACGTCAAAGTCCTCATCTCAACAATGAATGAGACTGGGGAGGGTCAGGCATGTTACATCATCTCCCAGATCGTCGGTCCAACAGACTGGGCGGAGAACTATTAGGAGCCTGAGGTCATCTGTGTCAGGGTCGGGGACCTAATCGTCTTTACCAATAAGGAAAAGAAGCTGCGCAGCATCACGCTGATCCACCATGAGGATCTGCCGGATCAAGCCTTTACTGATTCGGGCTCGGCGTATACCTTCTAGGTACCAAACGTCCTGCCTACCGGGGTACATTACCTCGGATATAATATTCACCTGGACATGAAGGCGAGGATCAGCGTGCAGTGGTGAAAGGGACGATGTCTGCCGAAGATGACCGTGCAGTTTCGTACAGTTTCGTCTTGACTTCCTCTCCCGTCGCTGATAGCGTCCCCTGCCGTGGGCAGGATTTGGGCAGTGCCGTGCTGGAGGCGGCCCTACCCAGGCACTAGTGGGCCACCAGGATCTTGCAGGAGGAGATATCACATGAGAAAGTCGATCGCCTCGATTGTCACGGGATTGGCGGTGGTCTTCGTCGCGGGGCTCTCTGTCGGCTGGGCGCAGCAGGCCACGGTCAAGCTCTTGTCGCCGAAGGATGGGGAAGCCATAGGCCCCAGCATTTCGGTGAAGTGGGAGTTCAAGAAGGCGGGGGATGCCGACCACATCCACCTGTACCTGGACGGGGCCAACCAGGGGCCACAGTTCGGGACGTCGGTGGAACTCAAGGGCCTCTCGAACGGGCCGCACACAGTTCGGGTCATCGCCGCTACCAAGAGCCACCAAGAGATCGGACCCGAGGCCAGCGTGAAGGTGAGCGTGAAGGAGGGCACGGCGGCGCCGGCAACGCCACCGCCAGCCACCAGGCCGACCCGGAGGTACTAGCCGCGGGGTTCGCCGGGGGAACCGGTGACTGCCAATTTCCTCTATGCGGTAAACCAGTTCTTCCATAATGTGCTCGTCGTCGCCTTCGTGGGAGGATCGTTGTATGTGGTCCTGCTCATCCGGGAGCGCCGGAGCGGGGAAGGAGCGGACGCGGCAGATGACGGAACGGAGGCCTTCCTCCGGAAGCAGCCCCGCAGGGGGTTCTGGATCCTGGTGACCTTGATGGCGACAGGAGCCAATTTCGGCGTTCTAAGCCTCTCCCTGTACGGCAAGTTGCCTGACCTCACACTCATCGCCTGGGGCGCCCTCGGGGGCAAGATCCTCCTCGGACTCATCTGTCTGGGGATCCTTTGGTATCTCTGGAAGAAGCTCGTTCCCGAGATGGCGCTACTCTCGCAGCGGGAGGGAAACGGGGGCCGGCTGAGCCCGCCGGATCATGGGTGCCTCGCGACCCTCCCCCGGCGGTGGGAAAGATCATGGCTGACCCTCCTGTTCCTCGGCTGGCTTATCCTATTTTGCGCCGCCGTCCTGCGCTATACGTCATAAGGCCAGGGGAACGCAGCGCCCCGATCCGCGGACGCGCGAACCTGCGCGAGCCCGCCGGGCCAGGAATCGGCCCCTCTTGGGCAGCAGACCCGCCTACACACCTTCCTCATGGGCTGAAGGTCTGGCGTCCCCTCCCAGAAGCTCCTGGGACATCTGCCGATGCTCCTCCATCCTGATCCCTGAAGGGTCTTCATCTCCGGCGAGGCACTGGTGGGCTTGGACAAGACGAGACCACGTCGGCCGTTATAACGAATGTGTGTTGCATGTCACTGCTGTCGAATGAGGAGGGCAAAAATGCCGAAACAGAAGCTACCGATCCCTTTTCAGCGGTTCACCCAGCAATTCCCGGAGGCTCATGCAGCGTACGAGCGCCTCGGAGGGACCTGTCACGCCTCGGGTCCACTGGAGGCGAAGACGCAGGAGCTGGTCCAACTCGGGATGGCGATCGGGATCCGGTCAGAAGGGGCGGTCCATTCCCACGTCAAGAAGGCGCTTGAGGCGGGCGCCTCGCCTGAGGAGATCAGGCATGCGGTCCTGCTAGGAATCCCGACTCTCGGGTTGCCAACGACTGTGGCCGCCTTTACCTGGATCGACGATATCCTCGAATCCGGAACCAAATCCCTCGCTAAGAAGAACAAGAAGAAGGTCTAACGAAGAGTTCACAATCCTCCGCGTAGGACTATCACGGGCACCGACTTAAGCCATCATCTGACATAGCAATGAGACTCTCGCTGATACTCTTATCACTGATCCCGCGTCACATGGGGGGGTGGAGTTTTCTCGGCTAATTTGGACAGCAGTGATGTGGTATAATAGTTTACAGTGCGTTTCGAGAAGCTAAGACTACGTTGGCTGTGGTAACTGGGCCTCTAAATGGCTGACGATTCGCTGCGGCAACACAGGCCATCAACCATCCAGATATTCAATATCAACAAGATCTTTGGCCGGCTTTCCATCCGGGCCAAGTTGATCATTGCCTTCTGTCTGTTCGGGGTGGTTCCGGTCGTGGTGGTGGGCGGGTATGGGGCGATGCATTCCTTCCGCCTCCTGAATGCCGCTACGCAGGATCGTTCGAGGGCTGGGGTTGCCTCGAAGGCCGAGGAGGTCGCGCGATTTCTCAAGGAAGTAGAGGGGGATGTCGGCTTCCTCAGTCGACTCCCCACCCTCCAGGCTTTTATCAATCTCCCGTCTGGGGCCATGCAGGAGGCGTCGCTTCTCGTGTCCGGTCTCGGTCAGGAATTCCTCTCCTTCTCTCAACCTCATAACAGCTTCTATCAGATCAGGTATATCAATGAATTGGGGAGAGAGATCGTCCGGGTTGATTTCGATGGGCAGCATCACTACCTCGTCCCACCGGGCCGCCTCCAGGATCAACGAGATCGGTACTATTTCAGGGAGGCCATGGCCACCCCACCGGGGACTATCTATATCTCCCCCATGGACCTCAACATCGAGCGGGGTGCTGTGGAGGTTCCTCACAAGCCCGTGGTCCGCTACGCAGTCCCATTAAGGAATGCTCAGGACCAGCCGCGCGGCATCGTCATTGTCAATCTGTACGCCTCCCGGATCCTCGATCAGATTCTGACCCTTGGAGAGCAGGGGGGGGACGTCTCGCTTATCCGCTCCGATGGTCTCTACCTCTCGCGTTCCACATGGATCCGGCCCAGCAAAAACGTAGCAGGGTCGGGTGAACCCCCGTTTCCAACGTGGTTGGCCTCTTACTCCGAACGGCTCCGACTCAGTCAAAATGTGGGCGGCCCGGCTTCTGTGGAGTGGCTTTCGAAGGACGTTCCGCCGACAGCGGCGACAACGATCCTCTCAGGAACAACCGGTATTATTGCCCAGTCGGGCTTCAAGGGGAGGATCATGGCCTTTGCCCCCATCGTCCCCAACCGGGGCCGTCAGGGGGAGTTCTGGGTCGTCCTCCATAGCTATTCTAAAGCAGAGATTCTGTCCTCCGTCCGCTCCCTTCAGGTAACGGCCCTGGCGCTGGGCGGGGTAGTGCTTCTCATGGCTGTCGGAATGGGTGTGGCCGCCGCCAGACATTTCACGCGCCCGATCACCGAGTTGATCCGTGGGGCCAAAGCGATCGCACAGGAGGATTTCGATCGACCCATTCAGGTCGAGACCAATGACGAGTTGGAGGATCTGAGTCATCAATTCAATCAGATGGCCATCGACCTGAAGCAACACACTATACAGCTTCGCGAGGCGAGGGAGCGCGCCGAGCGAAAGACGCAGGAGACGCAGGCGCTGCTTCAGATCGAAACCGAGATCATGGGCCTGCTTTCCCTGCCCCAGATCCTCCAGCTTGTGGTGGATAAGGCCCGTGAGCTGATGAACGCGGATGTGGTCATCCTGTGTCTCGATGAACCCGGGGCAGGAGGGTTGAGGGTTGGGGCGACGAGCGGCGCACCGGAGGCTCTATCCTTGAAGCCTGGAACGGTTCTTGATACTGCGACGTGTCTGAAGGTGATTGCATGCGAGGCGATCTGCCCGGCTGCGCATGAGGTCCCTCTCCCCACCCATCTTGCGGCGCCGATGCGAAGCGGTAATCGGGTTGTCGGCGATCTGTGCGTTGGGTATCGAACTGTGCGTACCATGGGTCAGGACGAGGTGGAGTGCTTGAGCGGGCTGGCCAATCTGGCGGCCATCGCGATCGAAAACGCGCGGCTCCATTGGGAAGTCCAAGAATTGGCCACGCTGGAGGAACGGGAGCGGATCGCGGGAGATCTGCACGACGGGATCATCCAGTCGATTTATGCCACGGGCCTCGGTCTTGAGGAGTGTGTTCACCTGGCTGAGGAGAATCCGAGACAGATTCAATCCATCGTGGAGACCTCGATCCGCAACCTCAACATGGTGATCCGTGATGTCCGCAACTATATCATCGGCTTGCAGCCGGAGGGGCTGCAGGCATCCGGCCTCAGCCGCTCCCTTGCCGACCTCGCGTATGGGCTCTCACTGAACAGGTTGATCGAAGTGAAGTTAGACGTGGAGCCGGACATCGATGCGACGCTCACGCCGGAGCAAACCGGCCACCTCTTTCAGATCTGCCGCGAGGCGCTGACCAATGTCGTCAAGCACGCAGGCACCTCAAAGGTTTTGCTGACCCTTGCGAGGTTCGACAGACAGTGTCGTCTTCGGGTTGAGGACGACGGTCGAGGATTTGATCCGACTCGACGCTCGGCCTCTGGGCAAGGGCTTCGCACCATGGAGGGGCGGGCAAAGAAGCTGGGCGGTGTCCTACAGGTGGAGGGTATTGAGGGCCGTGGAACCCGTGTCTCCGTCGAATTCCCACTGCAGAGCGTGGAGCGGACGGGATGAAAGGACACGTGACAGGGCAAAAGACCGGCGTGCTCCTTGTGGACGATCACGAGGTCGTCAGGGTCGGACTTCGATCGTTGCTGAACCGCGAACCGACCATCGAGGTGGTCGGTGAAGCGGGCACGGCTGCCGCGGCGGTGGCCCAAGCGGCGCGGCTGCAGCCCGACGTCATCATCATGGACGTTCGACTCCCGGACAAGAGCGGTGTGGAGGCGTGCCGGGAAATCCGTGGCGCCGATCCAAAGGTCCAGGTCATCATGCTCACCTCCTACGCCGATGAGGAGGCCATCTTTAACTCCATCATCGCAGGCGCCTCCGGCTACCTGCTCAAACAGATCCGGGGCGAGGAGTTAGTGCGCGCCATCGAGACCGTGGCGGGCGGGCAATCGCTCCTCGATCCGGCTGTGACCCAGAGCGTTTTGGAGAAGATGAAAAGGCTGGCCTCTGGTCAAAGACTCGATGAGATGTTGGAGCTCTCTGCTCAGGAGAAGCGCGTGCTGGCTCTCGTGGCGGAAGGGAAGACCAACCGGGAGATCGCGAGAGCCCTTGGGCTGAGCGATAAGACTGTCAAGAACTATCTTTCCCACGTCTTCGAAAAGCTCAACATCTCCCGTCGCGCGGAGGCCGCTGCCTTCTTCGCCCGCCGTCACCCCCAGTCCTCCTAGAGCCATTCAGCCCTAATCTGGCTAGGGCTGGAAATCTTCTCACCTTCCCCATCCAGCACTTTTCTTGCGCTTGCCACCCGTCTATCCTTTTACCTGAGAAGTCTCAGATGCAGAAGCCGTGATGTATTCCAGGGCCAAACAAAAAGGAGGCGGTGTGACGGTAATGAGGAGTGGGTGGATCGCATCGGGATTGCTGAGCGTGCTCGTTGGCGGCAGTGCGGCTATCGCCTCGGCATACGAGGTGGCTGCCGTGGCGAATGGAGGGGCGATCTCTGGGAAGGTCAGCTTTAAGGGCACCGTACCGGAGATCAAGGTCTTCAAGGTGGAGAAGACCCCGGAGGTCTGTGGAGAAAAGCCGAGAGAGCTCATTGAGGTGGCGGTGAACGGAGGCGACCTGCGGGACGTGGTGGTCGTCATAGAGGGTGTCGAGAAGGGAAAGCCGTACAACGCCAGCGTCCGGAAAGGCGATCCGCCTGGCGAGGGCGAGTTCCGCCTGGCGGCAGGGAACGATTTTTCTGTCACCGAAGTCAGTCCGAAAAAGTGCAACTTTGGGCCCTTTACGGGGGTTGTAGCGAAGGACAAGGTGATGCATTTTGTGAACCGGGATCCGGTGAAGCATAGTCCACACACCTATGAGGTCAGAGGGCGCGTGCGCAAAACGGTCCATAACCAGGACTTAGAGGGTGATGGCAAGCTTGATCTCAAGGTCGAACTTCAGAAGAGCCGAGTGTTCAAGCTTGAGTGCGACCAACACAACCATATGCAGAACTTCTTCTACGCGGTTGAGAATCCTTACTTCGCCATGAGCGAGAAGGACGGAAGCTTTTCCATCGACCAGGTTCCCCCTGGCAGCTACAAGCTGACGGCCTGGCATCCGGTCCTGGGCCTCAAGGAGCAGGAGGTGACCGTGGCGGCGGGGGGGAAGCTGGCCGTGAACTTTGAGTTTACCGCTGAGTAGCCATCAAGGCCACCGTGTCAAGAGAAAACCTGCATGTTGGGACAGGTATTTTAAATATGACACTCAAGGACGTCCTTTCACCATATGGAATACACACCGCATCGGAATTGGCCCGTAAGATCAGCATGAGCCGACAACAGGCGTCCGAAATCTGGACCGGGAAAGTCGGTATCGGAAAGAAGGTCGGCAAGCGGATTGCGGACGCCACGGGCTGCCCGTTTCATTTGCTCCTGCTATATCGTGACAAACTATATCGGGACAAAGACGAGAGTCGCCATGAGTCGCCCTAAATCCTACCGCAAACGGCCAGATTGTCAGACTTGCGGCAAACCACTTATCAGCTAAAGGGCACGGAATAGAGAGGGGGACGTGAGGACAGTGCATACTGAACAGAACATGGGAAGCACCACAGGGCGACGCCGTCGCCTCGGTCAGGGCGTTAAGCGGGTCTGGCCCGTCGCGCTCATCGGCCTCTTATCGGTCGCCTGGACTGGGGAGAGTGGGGCCGATCAGGACCACCAGCACCTCGCCGCCGCCCGGCCTGCGAACCATGTGCCCGGCGGCATCAACCTGGGTCTGACCGGACTGCCTGACCAGGCGTACGCGGCGCGCGTTCTCGAACACAAGATGCACGATAACATGAAGGGCGGCTTCACGCAGGCCGCTGCGAGTCACTTCGGCGGCGGGCTTGACAACGAGAGCGTGGCGCTGGCCCCTCAGGCCGGGGAGTCGGTGAGTGCGGGCGCCCTCTGCCCCGCCTCCGCCCCGGTCAAGGCCCACGACCTCTCGGCGATCAACGTCGAGATCACCCTTAACGCCTATCACGACTTCTTCCCCGGCTACATGTACGTGCTCACCGAGAACATCGACAAGGTTCGGGCCGAGGAGAAGAAGAACGAGGCCGCTCGCAAGAAGGAGGCGGACCCCGGCGCCATCACCACCGGCCTCTCGGGCGACGTCGCCATCCAGCCCCTCGCAATCCGGGCGAATCAGGGCGACTGCCTGCGCATCACCCTCACCAACAAGGTCGACGACGAGGATGTGGGCCTGCATGTACACGGATCGAGCCTTCTGGTCAAGGCGACCGGTACCCCGGCCACCCAGACCAACCCCGACACCGTGTTGAAGCCTGGCAAGAGCCAGAGCTTCGAGTGGTACGTCAAGCCCGACACCCAGGAGGGCGCCCGCCAGTTCCACAGCCACACCCGCGACCAGTCCAGCCTGGGCCTCATGGGGGTGCTGGTGGTCGAGCCTAAAGGTTCCGTCTACCTCGACCCGCACACCGGTGGGGCCCTCAAGAGCGGCTGGTTGGCTATGATCAGCGATCCCAATGGCCCCGACTTCCGGGAGTTTGTTGTCGTCTACAGCGAGGCCGGCAACGAGGAGACGCGGCCGCTGAACAAGAAGGAGGATATGATCCCCCAGCGCGATACCTTTTCCGACAACTACCGCCCCTCCTCGCGCCTGCTCAACTATAGGAGTGAGTCGTTCTTCAATCGGATGGTGGTCCAGCAGAAGAAGTTCGGCTTCGAGGACGAGTCAATGGGTTACAGCGCCTACACCTTCGGCGATGTTGTGACGCCGGTCCCGCGATCGTACGTGGGCGACCCGGCCAAGTGGCGGCTGGTCCATGCGGGATCTGAGGCCATCCACTCCCACCACCTGCACGGCGGGGCGATCCGCTGGCGGCGGCAGCCCCTGGTCCAGAACGACCTCAACCTCTTCGGCACGGCCAACTTCGCCTTGGCTGCGAACGGCCCGGTGAAGTTCCCGCCGATACAATCCACCTCCGACCGCCTCGATGTCCAGACGCTGGGACCCGCCGAGACCTTTACCAACGAGATCGAGTGCGGCACCGGAGGCTGTCAGCATCTGGCCGGCGACTTCCTGTATCACTGCCACATTCCCCACCACTACGTGGCCGGCATGTGGGCCTACTGGCGCTCCTACAACACGCTCCAGAGTCCTGGACACCAGACCGACGTCATGGCCCCCCTGCAGGAGTTGCCCGACCGCAAGGGCAAGGTCAAACCGGCAGTCGACTCCACCAAGCTGGTCGGGACCACGGTCCGCTGGTTCGGTAAGAACTTCACAATTACGGACGGTAAGACCGATCTTACCAGGCCGGTGGCCGCGTACAATCTTGAGCAGTGGGTGGAGATGATGATCCCCACCCAAGGTAAGCCCGGCCACACCGACGACGAGGTGGCCCAGATCAAGGCCTATGATGCCACCGTTATCGACTGGGCCAAGGAGAAGAAGGACGGCACGATCCTCTACCTGAACGAGCCGGAGACGACCCAGGTCTGGCCGGCCTATAAACCGCTAGTACCTGGCGGCCGCCCGCCCTTCCTTTTCGACCCCAAGACCGGCCGTCTCGCCTACCCACACTTAAAGCCTCATCTTGGTAGGCGCCCGCCCTTTGCCCCGAATCACAACGGGGCGCCTTGGGCGGAGCCGATCCACCAGGCCGCGAACGGGACTCGGACCGCTGAACCGGCCCGCCCTGGCGAAAACGGCCCATGGAGCCTCTGCCCAGTTGAGGCCAGCAGCCCGGCGACCATGAAGAAGTACGTCGTCAACGCCATCACGCTGCCGATCACCCTCACCCCGGCCAAGGGCAATCAGCCCGCCATCGTTGACAAGAAAGGGCAGATCTACGTGAACGCCGAGGAGGAGGAGGCCATCCGGGCAGACGACAAGAAAAAGATCCCCCTGGTCCTGCGGGCCAACGTGGGCGACTGCGTGGATGTCATCTTCAAGAGTAAGCTCGACGATAACGACCCAGAGGTCCTGCACTCGAGCAAAGTCAACATGCACATCCACTTCGTGCAGTTCGACACCCAGGCCTCCGATGGCGTGATCACCGGCATGTCGTACGAGCAGTCGGTTAGGCCCTTTACCCAACTCGCGCCCAAGCGCGAAGGGCTGCCCACCCCGCAGAACACCTCCATCACCACGGCCGCGACCAAGGGAAAAGGCGCCCTCACCGTGGCCGATGCCTCCCGCTTTCACGTCGGAACCGAGGTCGGGATTGGGATGGACAAGGTCGAGGAGTTCGAGATCCGCCGAATAACAGCGATCAAGGGGAACACCCTCACGCTGCACGAGCCGCTCAGCCACCCGCATCAGAAGGGTGAGATCGTGAGCGTCGAGTTCGTCCGATATCGCTGGTATGTAGACTCCGACTTCGGCATGACCTTCTGGCACGACCACGCCTTCGGACTCACCTCCTGGGCACACGGCCTCTTCGGTGGCCTGGTGGCTGAGCCCCGCGGCTCCACTTACCACGACCCGGTGACCGGCAAGGAGGTTCGCTCCGGCAACATCGTCGACATCCACACCAACGAGCCGGTCTCCGCCCACATCCGGGGTGGCTTCAGGGAGATGGTGCCCCAGATCATGGATGACGTGCCGCGCACCGAGAACCGGATCGTCTCCGGGACCGTCTTCGAGAAAAAGGCCCCCGGACAGACCGCGCCTCAGACCATCAACAAGCTCGGCAGCATGGACTCCTGGTCTCTCCCCGATACCCCAATGACCTTCCTGAACGGGGGCGAGCGGACGACCGGGAGCGCCTTCGGCCTCCGGGTCGAGCCGCTTTGGCGGCGCCTAAAGGAGAACTCCGATCCATCGCAGCTCTTCAGCAGTGCGGTCCACGGCGATCCGGCGACGATGATGCTCAACGCCTACGTGGGTGATCCCCTCGTGGTCCGGTCGCTGCAGCATTCGGCCAACGACATGAACACCCTGCACATCGATGGCCACTGGTTCCCGTTCGAGCGTTTCTCCAAGGACTCCCGCCCGCGCAACGTGGTCCACATGGGGATCGCCGAGCGCTTCGATCTGGCCATCCCGGCGGCCGGCGGCCCCCAACAGCGGGCCGGAGACTACCTTTTCTACAATGGCCGGGCCTCCAAAATTGGGGAGGGCTCCTGGGGGCTCATCCGCGTCCTCGACAAGGCGCAGCAGGATCTCTTGCCGTTGCCAGGCCATGAGCGGTTCACCTACGCCACCGGCCCCCTCTGTCCCGCGGCTGCGCCGGTGAAGCGCTTTAGCGTCGTCGCGATCGACCACGCGATCGACCTGCACAAGAAGGCCGGGGGCGTGATCAAGACCGGCGGTACGAATCGCGATCTGATCCTCGAGAACCCAGCCGGCAAAATCTTCGTGCTGGAGGAGGAGGTGGCCGAGGTCACCTCAGGCAAGCAGCAGCCCCACCCCCTCACCCTGCACGTCAACACCGGCGACTGCATCCAGGTGAACCTCAAGAACGCCCTCACCAAGGACCGCGTCTCGTTCCACCCCGACCTGCTGGCCTTCGATCCCCAGGACTCCTACGGGGTCAACGCCGGCAAGAACAAGGCGGATCAGACTGTGGCCCCGGGGCAGAGCCGCCTCTACACCTTCTACGCCCACCCCGAGTACAGGGAGGCTACGGCCCTCATCCGCGACTGGGGTAACCCCACAAGCGGCCCACGCAACGGCCTCTACGGCGCCATCGTCATCGGCCCGAAGGGCTCGACCTACCGCGATCCGGTGACCAAGGTCGATGTCACCCTGAAGAACGCCTGGCAGGCCGACGTCCTCGTCGATCAGTCGATCCTCGAGAACGCCCACCGGGCGAGCTACCGCGATGTGGCCCTCTTCTTCCAGGATGAGGACAACCTCATTGCCACCGCCTTCATGCCCTACATCCGCGACGCCGCCGGCCTGATGGCGGTCAACTACCGTGCTGAGCCGCTGAAGTGGCGCGTCAAAGAGCAGAAGTGCCCAGAGAGTACGGCCTTCAACTGCCAGGCCGCCGGGGAGCCAGGCACCCCGATTATCCAGGCCCACGTGGGCGACCGGGTCAAGATCAGGGTGCTAGTGCCGGTGAGCGAGCAGAACATGATCTTCAGCATCGATGGCCACGAGTTCCCACTGGAGCCTGAGATGTCGGGCAGTAACCAGCTTGCCTCCCTGCATCTCGGCGCGACCGAGACCTTCGAGGCGGAGATTGTGGCCGGCGGCGACGCGAGACAACCTGGTGAGTATGTCTACATGAACCACCGGATGATGTATGCCGAGGGCGGTCAGTGGGGCCTGCTCCGGGTGCTTGCGCCGGGGGATGCGCGGATCGCGGCGTTGGGGAGTAGTGTGAGCCCGGTGGTCGGACGTCCGGCGCCCATTCCGGTGCGGCCTCAAGTCAGTTTGATCACGAACCCGTAAGATGAGTGCTAAGGAGGTGAGCGATGCGTAATGATGTACGGTTTGCGACGCTAGCCGCTGGACTTGCCCTTGCGGTGGTAGCGCTGGCGGGCGGGCCAGCGGTGGGGGGTCCTCCTTCCCCCCCGCCGCTGGCCCCGCTTCCAGAGTTAAAGCCGGAGAAGCCTGAGCAAGTGGAGCTGGGCAAGATGCTGTTCTTTGACAATCGGATGTCCGGGGATGCTGACAGACGGTGCGCCGACTGCCATGACCCGAAGAAGGGGTGGGCGGACGGTATGGCGCTCTCGGACGGTTACCCCGGCAACAAGTACTTCCGGAATTCCAAGACGATCATCAATGTGGCCTATGCGCCCTACCTTTACTGGGATGGCCGGATGGACGGCGAGGACCTGCCCACCCAGGTGCGAGATGCCCTGACCGAGTCGTACTGGCACCTCATGGACGGTCGGATCATGCTGGAGCGCTGGAAGCAGGCCCCGGAGTACGTGGAGCGGTTCAAGACGGCCATGGGCGGCGAGGCCAACTTCGGTCGGACGCTCAACGCCGTTGCGGCTTTCATGAAGTCTCTCACATCCAAAAATGTCCCCTTCGATAAGTACCTCAAGGGCGACCAGGGCGCTATCTCGGAAGAGGCCAAGCAGGGGCTCGCCCTCTTCCAGGGCAAGGCGGGCTGCATCGAGTGCCACAACGGGCCGATGCTCAGCGACTATAAGCCCCGTGCCTTGGGGGTGCCTGAGAACCCCTACGTGTTCCTGACCCCGAAACGCCACCTGCAGTATCGATCGGTGATGAAGTCGCTCGGAGTGCCGAACTACATGAACCTCCTCGAAGATGTGGGTTACTACGGCGTGAGCAAACTGAAGAAGGATATCGGCACGTTCATCACCCCGAGCCTCCGTGAGGTCTCCCGCACCGCCCCTTACATGCACAACGGGATGCTGGCCACGCTGGAGGATGTCGTGGAGTTTTACAATAAGGGAGGAGGCGATCGCCCAAATAAGGATGCGCTGCTCAAGCCGCTTGGGCTCTCGGTGTCGGAAAAGGCGGCACTCGTAGCCTTCCTGAAGACCCTGAGCGGCGATGAACTGATTCCACCCGATCTGGATCGCCTCAATGACCAGAAGATGCTCGCGCCCTATGCCAAGTATGATTGGCTGAAGTACTCGCATTAGAGGGAGGTGAGAATAATGGCGCGTACACGTTCGAAGATGATCGTGACCCTGCTGATGGTCGTGGCGGTGGCGGGTAGCGGTGTGCTTGTCGCTCAAGGAGCCGAGCAGAAGTTTGTGGAGTTGAACGGAGAGAAGTTCCCGGCACTGGCGGCGCTGGGGCCGCCGCCCATCCCGATGGATCTGCCCCAGAAGCGGGATGCTCGGGGTTTCCCGGTGCTGGACGATCCCCTGGTGCAGTTGGGGTTTCTTATGATGTTCGAAGGCCGTCTGACAGGAGACGGGAGCCTGTCTTGCGCCACCTGCCACGTGCCAAAGGAAGGATGGGGGCTCTCCTCGGCCATCAGCCGCGGTTATCCCGGGACGTCGCACTGGAAGAACTCCCAGACGGTGGTCAACACCGCCTATCTCGGCAAGCTGTTCTGGCAGGGCGACTCTCTGGCGCTTGAGGCGCAGGGCGAGGCGGCCAATACCGGCCTGTCCGGCAATGCCAAGACAGACCTCTCCGAGGAGCGCCTGCGGCAGGTTCCCGAGTACGTCAAGCGCTTCAAGGAGGTCTTCGGGACGGAGTGGCCGATCCTCAAGGATGCCTGGCGAGCCGTTGCCGCCTTTCAGCGCGCCCTGAACGACGAGAACACCCCCTTTGATCGCTACATGCGAGGCGACAAGAGCGCGCTGACACCGAAGCAGATCAAGGGGATGGAACTGTTCCAGGGGAAGGCCGGCTGCATCCAGTGCCACAACGGCCCGATGCTGACCGATGAGAAGTATTACAATACCGGCCTCCCCCAGCAGGAGGAGTTCCTGAAAGACCCCGTACTGCAGTTCAGCGCGCGGTGGCAGCACTATCAGAGAGGCGTTTCGGAAGAGATCTACCGGAAGTCAAAGACCGATCTTGGGCTCTATTTTGTCACCAAGGTCAAGGACCATATGGCGGCGTTCCGTACGGCTCCGCTCCGGCATCTGGTGTACACGGCGGGGTATATGCACAACGGGGTCTTTGATACCCTGGAGGATGTGGTCGAATTCTACAACGAGGGTGGCGGCGATGATCCGATCCAGCGGGACTTCGGTTTCAGCACGAAGACCAAGCGGCTGAAGCCCCTGAAGCTGACGAAAGAAGAGAAAGAGGCGCTTGTAGCCTTCCTGGAAAGCACTACCGGCAAGGAGATCATCCTGCCTGAACCAAAGATTCCGGATGATGGCATCTTCCCTGCGGCGCTTGCCAAGTTTGGCCAGCTCCCGCCGGAGAAGTTCATCGAGAAAGAGAAGAAGAAAGAATAGGGCATGGAGGTGGAGCGAATATGTCAACCGTAGAGGGTAACGAGTCATTCTGTCTCGATCGGCGCCAATTCCTGCTGACTGGAACGGGGGCGGTGGCCGCGACCTTCCTGCTCAATGTTCCTGGCGTGAGCGGCCTAGTCGAGGCGGCCGGGGTACAGTATCCCATGAAAAAGATCGGGCGCATCAGCATGCTTAAGACTGATGCCCCGGTTGCCTTCGCCTACCCTTTTGATGATATCTACTCACAGAACCTGTTGATCAAACTCGGGGTTCCCGCCTGGGGCGGGGTTGGGTCGGGGAAGGACGTCGTCGCCTTCAATACCCTATGCACCCATATGGGGGGGATACTCTCCAATAAGTACAATGCCGAGCATAAGGTCCTGGGCGCGTGTCCTCTCCACCTCTCGACCTTCGACCTGCGCCGCCACGGAATGATAGTTGCGGGGCATGCCACCCAGGATCTGCCCCAGATCGTTCTGGAGGTCAAGGGCGATGGCATCTACGCGAAGGGGATCATCGGGCTGGTGTTCGGTAAGACCGATAACCTGGTCAAGGCATAACGGAGGTTATTCATGGCGAATCCATATGAGGTTGACAAACAGAGGGTACCGCTTCCACCGAAGGGGGCTGATATCCTCACGACGGCCTGTGATTACTGCGTTGTGGGCTGCGGATTTAAGGCCATCCGGTGGCCTGTAGGGCTGAAAGAGGGCGGCCTGAAGGCCGGTGAGAACGGTATGGGGCTTGACTTTCCGAGGCCGCCTGGAGAAGGCGGATGGGCGAGTCCCAACATGCACAATATCGTCTCCTTTAATGGCAAACCACATCATGTCCTGATCGTCCCCGACTGGGAGTCAAAGGTGGTCAATATCGGTGGCGCCCACAGCATCCGGGGTGGGGCCATCGCCCAGAAATGTTACAACCCCACAACCCTGACTGCGGATCGGCTCAAGACCCCACTCCTTCGCGTCAATGGAAAGCTTGTGCCGATTAGTTGGGATGCAGCGACCGATATTGCGGCTCAGGTTGGAAACCATGTCATCAGCCATCATGGTGAGAACGCCTGGGCGATGAAGATGTACTCGTACCAGTTTGTTGAGAATACCTACGCCCTGACCAAGCTCGCCTGGCGGTCGGTGGAGACGGTGGCCTTTGCTTTCCACGACAATCCATCGAACGCGCCGGATACCCCAGGGTTTCGGGACGTGGGGATCGACAACTTCGGCGCCTCGTATGAAGACTGGGGCTTGGCGGAAACGCTGTATATCTCCGGTACCGACCCTTTCGAGACCAAGACCATCATCTTCGAATCCTGGATCATGCCTGCCGTGAGTCAGGGGCGGCAGAAGCTGATCTACGCCTTGCCCAGAAAGACAACCGGAGTTGCCTTCGCCGAGGCCAACGGCGGACTCTTCCTTCAACTCATCCCCGGTTCCGACACCGCCTTGCACATGGCCATTGCACGAGTCATTCTCGAGAACGGCTGGGAGGATGCGGAGTGGATCAAGAAGTACACCTCCAATGCCTGGGAGACGGACTCGGGCTTTGGCCAAGGGACTCGCAACACCGACTGGCAATGGCGGACCACCTGGGGTGGCACTCTTCAGCCGAAAAACGGCTTTCCAGGGTATAAGGAATGGATCCTGGCCCAGGAGGAGTCAAAGCTGGATGTTGCCGAAAGGATCACGGGCGTCCCGAAGGAGAAGATCATCAAGGCGGCCGAGTTGATGGCGAAGCCCAGGCCGGATGGGACCCGGCCCAAGACCTCTATTGCCATCGAAAAGGGAAACTACTGGTCGAACAACTACCTTAATACCGCCTCCATCGCTTCCCTCGGCCTCCTGTGTGGCGCAGGCAACCGCCCGGGTCAAATGATCTCCAGGATGGGTGGGCATCAGCGCGGAGGTGATGCTGCCGGCGGAGAGTATCCAGTGAATAAGAGCCCGGAGAAGATGGCCGGGCGTAGGCGCCAGGTGTTGGATCTTGACCGGTGGATAGAGGGAGGGAACGTTCGCTTTGCTTACGTCATCGGCACAACTTGGATCGGCTCGATGACCGCATCCCACGCCCTTGAGGAGACCTTCCGCCGCCTGACCCGGGGCAACCCCCATCAGATTACCAGCACCGATACTGCTCAGGTGATCGAGACCCTGAAACGGCGGGCCGACTCCGGCGGAATGGTCATCGTCGATCAGGATATCTATCTGCGTACCCCAATCGGCACCGAGTTGTCCGATCTCGTCCTGCCCGCTGCCACCTGGGGTGAGGTGGACTTTGCGCGTGCCAACGGGGAGCGGAGATGGCGGCTCTACTCGAAGTTTATGGACCCGCCTGGGAAGGCCAAGCCCGATTTCTGGATTGTCGGGCAGATTGCCACGAAGATGGGTTTCCCTGGTTACGACTGGAAGGACTCCAACCAGGTCTTTGAGGAGCTGGCCCGCTTTACCCGCGGCAGCCGACAGAACATCCATCCGCTGGTCTGGCTCGCAAAGCAAAAGGGGATGCGCGCGCATGAGTTGCTCCGGAGCTATGGCACTGAGGGGATTCAAGGGCCGATCTTCTACGGGGATGGGAAGCTCTGGGGGACCAAGCGGCTGCACGACTCTACCGCCCAGTTCCTTCAAACCGGTCCTCAGGGGGTGACGGTCCAGGATAAAATTGCCTATGCCTTCAACACGCAAAGCGGCAAGGCCAACTTCATGCTCTCACCCTGGAAGTTCTTCTGGGCTGACTTCTATGAGTGGCTCAAGCCCAAAGGGGAAGAGATCTGGGTCATTAATGGCCGGAGAAACGAGGTCTGGCAGTCCGGCTTCGATGATGTCGAGCGACGACCATTCATTAAACAACGATGGCCTGAGCCCCCAATGGAGATTCATCCCGATGATGCCAAGACCAGAGGGATCGAGACCGGGGATTATGTGGAGGCCGTCAATGAGCGGGTAGCCGTGCAGCAGAGTGGCTTTCAGGGGGTCAAGCTGAAGGACCTGAGCTTTACCGAACTCCTGAAGAACGGCCACATCAAGATTGTGAAGTCCGACCCCGTACGGGCCGTGGCGATCGTGACGGATGCGGTTCGTCCTGGCGTGGCATTCATGGGGAACCTCGAGCCGCGGCACCAGCATATGGCGAATGCCTTGGTCCCGCGTGTTCCCGATCCAATCAGTGGTAACTACCGTTTCAAGCTGGGCATCGCCAAGATCCGCAAGATCGGCGAATCGCCCTACAAAACAAACCTGGAGAAGATGAGTCTAGCCCCAAGGACCATCATTTAACGGGGAGGGCATGACACCGATCATCTCTGTCATCGGCAGAAAGAACAGCGGGAAGACATCCCTTTTAGAACGTCTGATTCCGGCACTGACCCGTCGGGGACTCCGGGTCGGAACGCTCAAGCACCACCACGGTGGGAGTTTCGAGGCCGATACTCCAGGCAAGGATTCCTGGCGCCACGCCAGGGCTGGGGCGGTGGTGAGCGGGGTTCTGGCCAGGGGCAAGACCGCCCTCTTTCTTGAGCACGAAGAGCCGATGCGCCCGGAGGAGATCGTCCGGTTCTTTACCGATCGCGTGGATGTTGTCCTGACCGAGGGATTCGCGCACGCGGGCTTTCCGCTTATCGAGGTCATCCGAGGGGCACACGGCGGCAGCCCGCTCTCAACGGGTGCTGATCGACTCCTGGCGCTGGTGACAGACGGGGAGTGGCATCTCGGCGTGCCACGTTTCGGCCCCAGTGAGATCGAGACGCTAGCTGACTTCCTCGCGCTTGAGATCTGCCGGGAGACCCATGCCGGGAGGCCCACCTTCTTGACCACGGTGTCTCAAAATCATTGACAGGTTCCGAAAGAGGTGAGAGCATCGAAGGTTCGAGGTGGTAGGATGTGAGCAGAATGTCAAACCAATAATCAGGCGAAGAGGAGGTTAGATGGAGATGGTGAAGCGGATAGGGAAGTACGTGCTGCTGGCTGTCGGGCTTGGCGTTATGGTAGCCGGTCCTGTGTGGGCTGCGGAGAAGGGAAAGCCGATCACCCTTGCCGTCCGCGTGGTGGACGCGGTCTGTTTGTTGCCTACGGGGCTCAAAGGGGACGCGCACCGCGAGTGCGCCATTGCCTGCGACAAGGCTGGGGTTCGGGCATACCTTCTGGACGAGAAGGCCAACGTGATGTACGCGGCGATGGCTGATGGCCCGTTGAAGGATCCCAATGCGCTGCTCCGTGCGCATCTGGAGAAGAACGTGACGGTCAAAGGAGACCTCTATACCGGCCCTGGCGGCCTCAAGGTCGTCGCAGTGAAGGAGGTCCATCCGATGTAAGTGCCCGGAGCGAAACAGCCTTGCACTCCACGGAACCCCTGTGGATCGAGGCTGCAGAGAGGGGCGCATCGAAAACGGCATACGGAGAGGTTTTCGTGCAGGGGACCCCTTAGTGGTCTTTCGCAGGTTAAATCAGGGGGGTGAACAGAGACCGCGGGGTGATCCAACGTGCGGTGGTTAACCTAACGACGCACAGAGAGGAGAATCATGGCTCAAAGAGGCTGGTGGGTTCGTGGTATCGTCTTGGGCAGTGCCTTGCTGCTCGCCCCGGTGGGGGCGTGGGCCGACAAGCTCACGGAGCTCGAGCAGGCATTTGAGACGCAGCAGAAGTCGCTACAGCAGTTGTAGCAGGAGATGAACCGCCTGCGGCAAGACCGGACCGCGCAACAGACAGAGATCGACAGGCGCGTGATGGAGGTGGAAAAGAAGGCCGCCGAGGCCGCGGCATCGTCACTGCTCACCGGGTATGAACCCGGCAAGGGGTTCTTCCTGAAGTCAGCCGATGGCCAGTTCAACCTGAGCCTGCGCGGGTACCTCCAGAGTTGGATGCAAGTTGAAGGGTCACGAGAGGATGAAGATTTCCCCGGTACAGTTGATGGTCAGAATGTGACGGCAGCAGGGCTGGCACGGCACGACCCGAGCACATTCAGGCTGCGCCGCACCCGGATCATCGTGAGCGGCCAGGTCTTCAACGACTTCGGCTTCTACATCGAGCCGGAGACCAGCGGCGGCACGCGGCTCGAAGAGGGCTGGGTCAGCTACACGTATGCCCCGTGGGCAAAGGCGACCGTAGGGCAGCACAAGCCCAGATTCGGCCTCGAGATGCTCACCACCTCTCGGGGCCTGGACTTCGCCGAGCGGGCGGTCATCTCCAGGGCCCTGTCCCCGGACTATCAGCTTGGGGCCACCGTCGAGGGCAATGTGAAACTCGCCAACATGCCTATCTACTATGGGGTGGGGATCTATAACGGTTGCGGTCGGGTCGACCAGTGCTCCGGCGGCATCGACAATGACGGCGACAAGGAGTTCACCGGTCGATTTACCTTTTCACCCTCTATGCCCTTTGGGAATCTCACCATCGGTCTGAACGCCGACCACCGCACCTTTGCCGTGAGGAGGGGTAATGGCGCTACCGATGCGAACGGCGTGACGAGGCTCATCAGTGGCACCTCGTTTCACCGCTTTAACGCAATCGGTGCGACCGGAGTCACGCTGGCCGGCAACGGCGTCGGCCTGACCCAGAACGGCTTCCGGATCAACGGGGACCGAAACACTGGCGGCGGCGACATCGTGTTCGACTTCTACCCGTTTGTGATCAAGGGTGAGTACGTCTACGCCTTCCAGGAGCGTGAAGGATTGGGCGCTCTCGGCAGCAATCTCGATGACCTCACCATGCAGGGTGGGTATGGGTCGATTGGCTACTGGATCTTCGGCAACAAGCAGAATGGCCTTCTGGCCAACGGCCGCTACGAGCATATGCGGGTCGATGACAACAAAGGCAAATTTACTGCGCCCGACTCGGCCAAAAACGAAGTACCGATGGAACTGCGTTCCGGCACCCTCGGTCTAACCTGGTATGTCAAACCCACCATCTGGCTGCGGGGGAACTACATTGTGACCAACCTCAGCCCACACCGCAATGCCGTCGGGCTGAGCAATGCCGCAGACGGCGGAGTCGCTCATCAAGGGATCGCCGAGCTGATGATCCAGTTCTAATCGGCAGATTGATGGCGGGCTTCAGCCGGAGCTCACCAGGTGCGTAAGCGGGGTTTGTCGCTTCTGCTGCGAACCATGCATCTGGTGAGCTTCGGTATCCTCCTGGGAGGGCATACGTTCGCGATCGACGCCGACCGTTTGTTGCCTGCTCTGTACCTGACGATCGCGAGCGGGATCGGTCTGATGGCACTGGAGATCTCCACCATCGGACTGCACTGGCTCTTCATGGGCAAAGGGGCCACGGTGCTTGTCAAGCTACTGCTTCTCCTGGCTGTTCCCTATGTCTGGGATTATCGTCTGCCCCTTCTTTTGCTGGTCGTGGTGATCGCCTCGGTCGGATCCCACATGCCGGCCCGCTATCGCCATTACTCTTTGCTGGAGGGCCGCGTCATCCAGACCGGTGAACTGCTCAGCATGATGCCCTCACGAGGAAAGGGGAACTCGGAGAACCCTGAAGGTCATCAATAAGACAGGGGCATCCCTATCCTCACGCCATAGCGGGCTCTCCACATTTCATGGCTTCGCCGGACCTAGCTACAATCGGCATCAGCCGCCCCCTTCGTCTAGTAACATCCCCTCAGCCGGTGCCTTTTGCCAAGCCTTCGGGACCCCCTCGTGACTAGTGTCCAGGGAGCTCTCACCGATGTTGGGAAGCAGGGAGGACTCCAAAACCGCCCTCCACTGAATCCTTTTTGCTACAATCATCATCTATATAATAAGCAACAGACTAAAAAAGGCCCGGCACCCAACTCCCCAAGGTATGGGGGCAACATGAGGAGACTCCAATGATTCGGAAAGCAAACAACGGCAATGGTCGAAGGATGGATGTTGAAGAGGCGGTACTCCAGCGCTATGAGAAGGCCGCTAGAGAGGTCGAGGTCGGCCTGTGTGTTCCCGTCAGCTACGACCGAGCTCTCTTGGAAGTGATTCCTGACGAGATCATCAGGAAGGACTACGGCTGTGGAGACCCGTCTCGATACGTAAGGGAAGGGGAGACCGTTCTCGATATCGGGTCCGGGAGCGGCAAGGCCTGTTACATCATCTCCCAGATCGTCGGCTCGAGCGGCACGGTCATCGGCGTCGACTTCAATGAGGAGATGCTGGGATTGGCCCGGAAGTACCAGTCCGCCGTAGGCCAGCGGCTCGGCTATCACAACGTGGAGTTTCGTCGGGGGAAGATCCAGAACCTCACGCTCGACCTGGATCTGCTGGATGAATACCTGGCGCGTCACCCAGTCCGTTCGATCGCTGACCTCTGTGCGCTGCGCGAGTTTGAAGAAAAGATCTCGCATGAGCAGCCCTTGATCGCGGATGAGTCGATCGATGTCATCGTCTCCAATTGTGTCCTGAATCTGGTTCGCCCGGAGGACAAGCGGACGTTGTTCTCCGAGATGTATCGGGTGCTGAGGCGAGGGGGACGGATCGCCATCTCTGACATCGTGAGCGATGAGGCTGTTCCGGACCATCTGAGGGCTGATCCGGAGTTGTGGAGTGGCTGCGTCTCCGGGGCCTTTCAAGAGGAGGAGTTGCTTCGCGCCGTTGAGGAGGCCAGTTTCTACGGGATCCGTATCGAAGAGATGCGGTCGGAGCCGTATCAGACGATCGAGGGGATCGAGTTTCGCTCGATCACGATGACGGCCTACAAAGGGAAGGAAGGTTCCTGCATCGAGCGGAACCAGGCGGTGATCTACCGTGGCCCGTGGAAACAGGTGATGGACGACGACAACCACGTCCTGCATCGTGGGGTGCGGATCGCGGTCTGCGACAAAACCTACCAGCTCTATTCCAAGCCGCCGTATCAGGATCAGTTCATCCTCATCCCACCCAGAGAAGAGGTCCCGCTGGAGCAGGCCGAAGTGTTTGATTGCGCGCGGGCTGAGCGCCGCCATCCCCACGAGACCAAGGGAATGGACTACAAGGCCACCGAGACCTCATCTAATCTTTGTGGTCCTGGAACCGGCTGCTGCTCGTAAAGCGAAGAGGAACCCGATGCGCCCCTTTGCTCAGAGGATCAAGGAAACCGGAGACGGCTTCCGCAAGCGCAAGATCGACGTGCTCCAGGTCAGCATGGGCCGGTATTGCAACCAGGCCTGCATTCACTGTCATGTCGAGGCTGGACCGGGTCGCAAGGAGATGATGGGACGCGACACGGTTGACGCCATCATCCGATTCTTGGAAGGCTCGGCGATCCCCACGGTGGATATTACCGGTGGCGCGCCTGAGCTCAATCCGAACTTTGACTACCTCGTAAAATCCTGCGTGGGTCTGAAGCGTCATGTCATCGATCGGTGCAACCTTACCGTGCTCTTTGAGCCGGGGAAGGAGTACCTGCCGGAATTTCTTAGGGAGAACCGGGTTGAGCTGGTCTGTTCGCTTCCCTGCTATCTCGAAGAGAACGTGAAGCGCCAGAGAGGGGACGGGACGTGTGAATCGAGCATCCGTGCCCTTCAGCTTTTGAATCGGCTAGGCTATGGCGTGCCGGGAACGGGATTGACCCTTCACCTGGTCTACAACCCGTTGGGCGCCTACCTGCCACCACCACAGGAGCGGCTGGAACAGGACTACAAACGGGTCCTCCAGGAGAAATACGGCATCGTGTTTACCCGCCTGTACTGCCTCACCAACGCACCGATCAGACGCTTTGAGAAGTTCCTTAAGCGCCGCCGGGAGTACGATCGGTACATGAATCTTCTGGAGTCGGCCTTTAATCGAGCGACCTTGGAACACGTCATGTGCCGAAACTTGTTGAGTGTGGGATGGGAGGGGTCGGTGTACGATTGCGATTTCAACCAGATGTTCGAGATGCTGCTGAGAGATGAACAGGGAAGGGCGCTGAGGATCTGGGACCTCGCTGCACAGGCCATCGAGGGACGCCAGATCCTGGTCGGGAACCACTGCTATGCCTGTACCGCAGGGACAGGGAGCAGTTGTGGTGGGGCGTTGATCGCCTGAGGAGCAATCATGGTGCCTTGGGCTGCGCTGATCTTCGGAGCGATGCTGTGTGTCGCCTATGCCAATGGCGCCAATGACAATTTTAAGGGGGTTGCCACCCTATTTGGGAGCGGCACAACGGAGTACAAAAAGGCCCTCTGGTGGGCTACGGGAGCGACGCTTGCCGGCTCCATCGCGGCGGTCTTCTTGGCCACAACTCTGGTCCAAACATTCCGGGGACAGGGTCTGGTTCCTGCCGCCCTCGCCGGATCGCAGCCTTTCGTTGTGGCTGTGCTCTCAGGTACAGCCCTCACGGTATTCTTTGCCAGTAAGATCGGTGCGCCCATCTCGACTACTCATAGTTTGACAGGGGCCCTTCTTGGCGCAGGCCTCGTGGCTGTCGGTCTGGACTTGAGCTTTTCGACGCTGTGGGCCAGTTTTTTAAGGCCGCTCATGGTGAGCCCATTACTCGCAGTGGGGTTAGCCGTCCTGGTGTACCCCCTTTTCAGGCTCGCAGCGAATTTTACAGGGTTCACAAGAGAGACCTGTCTCTGTATAGGGAAAGAGTTCGTCCCTGTGGCGGTGGCCGTTACTGCTGAAGGACGTTTCGTGACGACCGGAACCCAGTCCGTTCGAATCGCCATCGATGATGAAAGCAACTGCGTGCAGCGCTATACTGGCACGATGCTTGGCGTGAATGTCCAGACAGTCCTCGACGGTGTCCATTATCTAAGCGCAGGCGCTGTAAGCTTTGCCAGAGGTCTGAACGATACCCCGAAGATCGTCGCCCTCTCCGTGGCCGTAGGAGGACTCGATCTGACGTGGGGGGTGTTCCTGGTGGCGGTACTCATGGCGATGGGCGGGCTACTTCACGCGCAAAGAGTTGCGGAGACGATGAGTAAGCGAATCACGGCGATAGACCCTGACCAGGGTTTTATCGCCAACCTGGTGACGAGCATTCTGGTCATCTTCGCCTCCAGGTGGGGCCTGCCTGTCTCGACCACCCATGTCTCGTGTGGCGCACTGTTCGGGATTGGCGCAACCAACGGCAAGGCTCAATGGGGTGTAATCCGGAATATCGTGCTGGCCTGGGTCATCACGCTCCCGGTCGCGGCAGTGCTGGCGGGCGGAATCTACGCGGTGTTGCAGCGGATCGCCTTATGACGGCAAACGTGAGAGCTCACTGATGGGACGCCTTCACAATCTGACCAATGCGCTTATGGTGCAGCTCTACAAGCACTTGCCATGGCTTTCAGAGCGCTGGGCAAGGCGCCATCGCTTTGTGGAGACAGAAGGGATCCCGTGGGCGACCCTGAGGAAGCCGCTTCGAGAGACGATAATCGCCCTCGTGACCACTGCGGGGGTCCACTTGAAGACCCAACCCCTCTTCGATATGGACGATCCGAATGGCGACCCGAGCTTTCGGGTCATCCCGTCGGATGTGAAGGCAGAAGCGGTGGGCATTACCCACAACTACTATGACCACTCAGCCGCAGACAAGGATCTCAATGTGGTCCTGCCCTTGGACCGGCTCAAGGAACTCAAGGCCGAAGGGCTTATCGGGGGGATCGCCCCCTTTGTCTATGGCTTCATGGGACATATCGACGGCCCCCACGTGGAGACCCTGGTGCAGCAGACAGCACCGGAGGTGGCGCGTCGCCTGAGGCGCGATGGCGCGGAGGCGGTCTTCCTCACCCCGGCCTGAGGCCTCTGCAATCAGGCCGTGGGCCTGCTCCAGCGAGCTATTGAGGCAGAAGGGATTCCGACCATTGGGATCACGCTGCAGAAGGAGGTGACGAAGAAGGTGAAACCACCAAGGGCCCTGTACCTCCACTACCCTTTTGGTCACCCCCTCGGGGAGGCATTTGCCGTGAAGCAGCAGCGGACGATCCTGCTGGATGCGCTAAAGGCGTTGGAGACGATTACCGAACCGGGGACCATCCTGGAGCCGGGGTATCTCTGGAGGAGGCATCGCTTTGAGTGAAGTCGCTCAAAAGTCATCGAAACAGTGGGGACGGCTGCTCCTTCTCGGCGGGATCGTCTTGGGAGGGGCCTTTCTGGCCAAGATCTTTAGCCTCCAGGAGGTCCTGAACTTGAAAAATCTTGCTCAGTTGAAGATGTGGATCGAGGGTTTTGGACCATTCGCTCCCCTTGTCTTCATCATGGGCTACATTCTGGCTGTCATCTTCTTCGTCCCTGGGCTCCCGATCACGGTCCTGGGCGGCGTTGCCTTCGGTCCCATCTGGGGGACCGTGTACGTCTCCATCGCCTCCACCATCGGGGTGGCGCTCACCTTCCTCATCGCCCGCTATGGCGCGAGGGAAATGGTGGAGCGGTGGGTATCGGAGAATCCGAGGCTTGCGAAGATCGATCAGGCGATTGCCCGGCACGGGTGGCGGATCGTCATGATCACCCGTCTCGTCCCCCTGTTCCCCTTTAACCTCCAGAATTACGCCTATGGCCTGACCCGGATCGGCTTCTGGAGCTATCTTCTCACCTCTTGGTCCTGCATGCTCCCCGCGACAGCGGCCTACACGTTCGCGGGTGGCGCCCTCTCTGAAGCGGGCGGGGATATGCGGCGTACTTTACTGTACCTGGGGATTGCGGGGTCCTTGCTGGTCTTGGTTAGCCTTATTCCCCGATGGCTGAACAAAACCAGCCCAGCCACGGACGACCTGCTGCGGTGAACGGGTGATGAGAAGAGATCAACGGAACATCATCTACAGTTTCGCCTTTGTCGCCGTGTTCTCGCTCTGTGCGGTCGCCTGGGGCCTTGGCGGGGAACTGCTGGTGGTGGACCGATTCGGTCCTCCAATCGATCCAGGGGGCCTACCCCCCGGCTGGACATCGCTGACGTTCCGGAAGATCCCGGCGAAGACCCGTTACACCGTGATCCAGGAAGGCGACAACTACATCGTGAAAGCTGAAAGTCACGGCTCGGCTTCCGGCCTGTACAAGCCGTTGGACCTCGATCCAAAGGTCTACCAGATCGTCTCCTGGCGATGGAAGGTGGAGAATATCCTGGCCAAAGCCGATGCCCGCCGCAAAGAAGGCGATGACTACTCAGCTCGCCTCTACGTGGCCTTCCAGTATGACGCTCGAAACGCCACCCTCTGGGAGAGGACCGGCTATGGGGCGTACAAGCTCATCTATGGCGACTACCCGCCAAAGCATGTCATTAACTACATCTGGGACAACCGACTCCCCAAGGGGACGGCCATCGATAATGCCTACACCGATCGGGCGAAAATGATCGCTGTGGAGAGTGGGGCGGACAACGTGGGACGGTGGGTGTCCGAGGAGCGAAACCTCTATGCCGATTACAAGCGCCTATTCGCTGCAGAACCTCCTCGGATCGCCGGTATCGCTCTGATGACCGACACCGACAATACCGGTGAGTCCGCTGTGGCGTATTATGACGACATTGTGCTCCGGTCGGTGAAAAGCGGGAGCCCGTAGGAGGTAGGAAAGATGCTCAGCGTGATCATTCCGATCCTCAATGAGGCGAAGAACCTGGAGAGCATCCTTTCGCGCCTCCGGGTGACCTGCCCAGGAGCCGAGGTCATTGTCGTGGATGGCGGCAGCGAGGATGGAACCGGCGCGGTCGTACGGCGGTTCCCCTGGGTAACGTACCTCTCAAGTCAGCGGGGGAGGGCCAGGCAAATGAACGCCGGCGCAAGTGTGGCGAAGGGGGAGGTCCTTCTTTTCCTGCACGCCGACACCCTCCTGCCTGCGGGGGCAGAGACGGAGATTATTGAAGCCTTCAGCAATCCTGATATCGTGGCGGGACGTTTCGATATCCGGTTCGATAATCTCAGTACGGTCTTCAAGGTCATCGCCTTCTTTATCAACCTCCGCTCTCGCCTCACGAAGATCTGCACCGGTGACCAGGCCCTCTTTGTAAGACGGAAGACCTTCGAGGAACTGGGAGGCTATCCTGACATCCCCTTGATGGAAGATGTGGAGCTTGCGAAGCGGCTGAAGCGCATAGGAGGGATCAGGTGCCTTCGCTCGAAGGTCACGGCATCGGCGCGGAAGTGGGAGCGGGAGGGGGTCTTCAGGACCATCCTGCTGATGTGGGCTCTCCGCTTCCTCTACTTCATCGGTGTCAACCCCTCTCGACTCCACAGGTGGTACTATGGTCGCCCGCCTTCAAGCGACGTTAAACTGTCCGCTTCGAACGTGAGGAGTAACTGATGGATACCTTTGATCTCGCCGTAATAGGCGGCGGAACGGCTGGGCTCGTGACCGCTGCCGGCGCTGCCTCCCTGGGAGCCAAGGTGGCGCTAATCGAGCGGGACCGGCTTGGGGGGGAGTGCCTGTACACGGGTTGCGTGCCCTCCAAGGCCCTGATCCGGTCCGCGAAGGTTCTGCACCTGATGCGCCGGGCTGCCGACTTCGGCCTGAACCCCCCTGAGGTCTCCTTTGACTTTGCGAAGGTGATGGACCGGATGCGACAGGTTCAGGCGCAGGTGGGGAAGCACGACTCTCCCGAGCGGTTCAAGGAGCTTGGGGTCAACCTCTTCTCTGATGCGGCCGCCTTCCTCTCTCCAACAGAGCTGCAAGTCGGGGAGAAGCGGATCCAGGCAAAGAAAGTTGTCATTGCCACCGGCTCTAGAACTGCCGTTCTTCCGATCGAAGGGCTGGAGGAGACCGGCTTCCTGGACCACGTGAGCGTCTTGACGCTCTCTCGCCTTCCGCGGTCGGTGGTGATCCTGGGAGGAGGGCCCATCGGAATCGAGTTCGCTCAAATTCTCGCGCGCTTTGGCGTCCGAGTTACGGTTTTGGAGGTCGTGGGACAGATCCTGCCCCGGGAGGACCAGGAGATAGCTCAGGCTTTGGAGGCCATCCTTCGGGTCGAGGGGATCGACATCCACACCTGCACCAAGGCCTTCCGCATCGAGAAGGACGGGGCTGAGAAGATCGTCCACGGGGAGTGCACCGGCGCAGCGATGACCTTCAGGGCCGAGGAGATCTTCCTGGCCACCGGCAGGCGACCCAATTTAGAGGGGTTGAACCTTGAGGCGGCGAGGGTGAAGTATAACGGCAAGGGGGTTGTCGTGGACGATACCTTGCGGACTACGGCTCGGAACATCTGGGCCTGTGGCGACATTACCGGAAAGCTCCTCTTCACCCACGTGGCCGAGTATCAGGCCCGTCTGGTCGTCCGCAATGCGTTGTTCCCGCTGGCAAGCAAGGCAGACTACTCCGCGGTCCCCTGGTGTACCTTCACCGATCCCGAAGTGGCCAGGGTCGGGTTGACGGAAGCCGAAGCGAGGGAGAGGTTTGGGAACGTGAAGGTCTACCGCTACAATTTCTGGGACCTGGACCGGGCTCTGTGTGACGGGGAGGCGGTGGGCCTGACGAAGCTGGTCTGCACGCCGAAGGGGAAGATCGTCGGGGCCCACATCCTGGGCCCGCAGGCCGGCGATCTCATCCAGGAGGTAGTCCTGGCGATGCGAAAGGGGCTTCCGGTCGGCGCTCTCTCGCAGACCATCCATGCCTATCCCACCCTCGCTGAGGCCGTCCGCCGGACAGCCGATCAGTACTACCGCGAAAAGCTCTTCAGCGGGCCGCTCAAGACAGTCCTCCAGTTCCTCATGCGCTTTGGCTGAGAAGGGATGAGAGATCGGCGACGAGAAGATCTGCACGATCTGGCGGGACGGCGCATCGACTGGAGGATGATATGTTAAGAGGGTGGCGGATCTGGATTGTGGGGGTTCTGGTTGCCTTGGTGGCCTGGGATGGAGATCCGGGCTTCGCCCAGAGCGGCAGGTATGGCGAGCTTACTGAGATGGTCGATGGCTCACCCATCATCACCGTCCTCCCGACAGACGCGATTCCCGCGATCGATAATCCCAAGTTCGTCTCCGCCACAGAAGGTAACCGGGTCATGCAACCGGAGGAGCCGGTCCTGGGCGTGACCGACGGCAAGGTGGCGAAGGCTTACTCGCTCTGGCAGCTCAACCACCACGAGATCGTGAACGACCAGATCGGGAGCTTGCCTCTTGCTGTGACTTGGTGACCCCTTTGCTTTACGGGCATCGTGTATGTCCGGCCGACGCATCAGGGCAAGCCACTCACCTTCGGGGTCAGCGGGCGTCTGTGGAAGGACGCCCTAGTCATGTACGATCGCGAGACCGGCAGCCTCTGGAGCCATGTGACGGGGAGCGCCATCTATGGCGCATTGAAAGGGCAAACCTTGAAACCCTATCCGGCTTCTCACACCACCTGGCAGCAGTGGAAGCGACTGCACCCAGACACCTTCGCCCTCTCGAAGCAGACCATCCTTGGGGTTGAAGGGACCCATAACGCGTATCAAGGGTATTTCGATGATCGGGAGCGATTGGGAATTTTCGGGACCAGGAACCCAGACACCGTCCTGCCAGGCAAGGAGTTCGTCCTGGGACTCAACCTAGGGACTATGCGTGTCGCCTTTCCCTATCGCGATCTGAACCGGCAGCCCCTTGTGCAGGATGCGGTGAGCGGTGAACCGATTCTGGTGGCCTTCTCGGCTAGGGAGGCGACAGCCGTAGCTTTTTCGAGGAGTATGGGGGAGCGTGTCCTGGAGTTTTCGAATCTGCGCGAGGCGGGCGGCGACTTGGTGATGGAAGACAGGCAGACCGGCTCGACGTGGCAGGCCCTTACCGGCACGGCCTTCAAGGGCCAGCTTAGCGGGAGCCGACTGCGTCAGCTTCCGGCCACCAGGGCCTTCTGGTTCGCGTGGAAAGGTTTCTATCCGCAGACCCGTCTCTGGCGGGTCCCCAAGTGATGGGCGGGAGCAGGTATCCGATTCATCAGATTGGAGCTACTCCTTTCACCAGTGCCGGGAAGGACAATAGCATGGATTCAGAGTATCTCGACGTGAGAGTGGTAGGCCAGGCGTCCTTTGATGAAGAACTGATCACCAAGTTCGTCGATTTCATCGAACATGCGACACTACCCAAGACCCACTATGTCGGGGACGGCAGCGCAGAAGACAACCCCGCCTACAACAAGTACATCATCCATGACGATATCTTCTCGCGCTTCTTCAACTCCGAGCAGGAGTATAGATACTTCCTGAACGAGGTAGTCCATACGGCCATGCTGCCGGATCCTGGCACCAAGGAACACCAGCACGTGATCCATAGTCTGGTCGGAACCATACATGCCGTTCTGTCTGCCTATATGAAGAGATTCTTTTTGATGCGGGTGTCGGTGTCGATGACCGAACCGGAGGGCTTCATGCACTATCACGTCGATATGGGCGGTGCGTATGCCGACCGGTTCCTGATCGACATTACCCGTCCTGAGAACCGGTCCTTCGGTATTGAGGTGGAAGGCCGGTTGTATACGTTGAGGCGGTTTGCAGTCTACAAACTGGACACCACCCGAATGCACCGAGCAGCCAACTACGACCAACAGTTCAAGAAGATCAGCTTCATAGTCCAGACCATCGCCGATCTTCGAAACTTTATCGAGTATCGGCGTGAGTACCTGAAGGTCTACTCCGAGGTTCTGGCCCACAACTTCCCTCTGTCGCCACATCGCGATCTCATCGACTTCCAGTAAAGGTGCCCTTGCGATATCGGCGGAATACGGGTCCGACCTCCGATGCGTCCCTCCAAAGGTCATGACAACAACATCTTTTGGCCATATCGAGATACCGATCAAGCAGGTGCACATAGAGTTGACCAACGTATGCGAGTTCGACTGTGTCTTCTGTCCCAAGTCGATCATGACGCGGAGGCCGACACGCAGAGACACAGGCTTGGCCAGGCGGATCGTGACCGAACTGAGGGATGAGGGTATCTGCGAGAAGGGCACGTTTCATGTGATGGGGGAGAAGATCCGCTCGCAAAGAGGGGCTGGGAGTGCAGCTCCTCTCACCGGCCTCTTCAATGTCAGCCTCTCAAATAGTGCACTTTCTTCAGCGCCTTTTGCGTTGTTCCTTCACGCAGTTTCTGTTAAAATGCATCTATTATACGAGTGAGACTTGTGCTCCTCTCAGGCTGCATTTTCAGTCCCTCCTTGAACCTGTGATGGGGACACAGCGCTCAGTCAGTCATGTCCGGTATGCGATAGAAATGCCTATTCAGGGCTTCCCTGTCTGCCATCAGAGAACGGTGATCGTCGCGGCGGTTGAGCCAGTGTCGCGTTGCCCCTCGTGCGATGCAACGCGGGACAGCAGCGGGGCGTATTTTGCCATGGGCGTGAGCCTGCGACGGTGATGGCTGACGGAGCAGGCGGGCTCCCTGGGGTTGCGCCCGCCGTTGAGACCAAGGGTTTGGTCAAGTGGTTTGGCGCGCATCCGGCCCTGCGTGGCATTAACCTTTCCGTTGCCAAGGGGGAGATCCTGGCTCTGTTTGGGCCGAACGGAGCGGGAAAGAGCACCCTACTGAGAATCCTGTCGGGACTGATGCGACCTACTGCCGGATCAGCGCAGGTCGCTGGGCTCGATGTGGGCAGGGATGGCGATGGTGTAAGGCGGGTTATCGGTGTACTTGCCAGCGGTCACCAACTGTATGAGGCTCTGACCGGGCGGGAAAACCTCCTCTTCGCGGCGACCATGCTGGGACTGGATCGTCACGCCGAACGAGTGTCGGAGGTTCTGGTGAAGGTCGGACTGGAAGCAGCGGCAGAGGGTCTGGTCAGAACCTTCTCCAGTGGGATGAAGCGGCGCCTTGCCCTGGCAAAGCTGATGCTCCATGAGCCAAAGATTATGCTGCTTGACGAGCCGTTCACCAATCTTGACCTTCAGGCGACCAAGCTGCTGGAGGAATTCCTCATGGCCTCAAAAACCACGGGCGCAACGATCTTGTTGGCCACTCACAACCTGACGATGGGGTTTGCCCTGGCAGACCGCATGGCTATCTTGCGGCAGGGGCGGTTGGTCTTTGACGCCCGACGGGATGATGTGAGTCTGGAATCGTTACGCTCCCAATTTGCGCTTCATGGGGAGTTGTGGGAGGTCGAATGATCTTTGCCCGAAGGGTCCTGGCGATCGCGTGGAAGGATCTGGTAGCAGAATGGCGAGATCGGGAAAGCATTACCGCCATGTGTTTTTTCGCCTTCCTGGTTCTGTTCCTCTTCAGCTTCGCGCTCAACGGGGATCAGACGCTTATCCGAGGAGCCTCATCCGGCCTGTTGTGGTTGGCTTTTGCATTCACCGGCGTGCTTGGTCTGGCTCGATCGGTTCAGGGCGAACTGGCGAATGACTGTTTGGATGGCCTGCTCCTGTATCCTGCCGAGCGGGAAGCGATTTACCTGGGGAAACTGTTGAGCAACTTTAGCGTGATCCTCCTGGTGGAGCTGATAAGCTTTCCCCTCTTTGCGGTCCTGTACAATATGGACCTCTGGTCGCAACTGCCCAAGCTCCTGCTGATCACGGTGCCGGCGACGCTCGGATTCGCCGCGGCAGGTACCCTGTTGTCTACCATGACAGCGGGCCTGAGGGCACGGGAGGCCATGCTGCCGTTCCTCCTGTTTCCCATGACGATCCCCTTGATCCTGGCTGCCGTCAGGGGGACGGAAGTCGTGCTGCGGCACGAGTCATTCGAGCTTGCCATGCCCTGGCTCAAGCTGATGGCGGCGTTTGATCTGCTATTCCTTGTGGGGTCGCTGTTGACATTCGAGTTTCTGGTTGAGGAATGAGACAATGACCTTGCAACGGATCGAACGGGTGCTGGGTGTGTGTACCGCCCTTGGATTACTGATCGGCCTGTACATAGGGTTGATCTATGCGCCGCCCGATGCGGTGCAAGGAGACGTGCAGCGGTTGATGTACCTGCACGTCCCCTTGATCCTCGTCAGCTACCTGGCCTTTTTTGTCGTGTTCGTAGCGAGTATCCTGTACTTGTGGCGTCGTCGTCGGCAGTACGATGCGATCGCGCATTCGTCCGCCGAGATCGGCACGCTCTTCACCGCCCTGGCGATCGCGACCGGCTCAATATGGGGGCGACCGACGTGGGGGACCTGGTGGACGTGGGACGCGCGGCTGACTGCGACCGCTATCCTGCTGCTGATCTTCCTCGGCTATCTGATGCTTCGGGCGCTGATGGAGGATGAGTCGCGAGGGGCCGTCTTCTGCGCCGTCCTTGGGATTATCGGCTTTCTCGATATTCCGATCATCCACATGTCCGTCGTGTGGTGGCGCACCCTGCACCAACCCGCGTCGCTCCTGAAATCCGGTCTATGGACGGTGGCCCCGGACATGCTGGTGGCGCTCCTGACGAACCTCGCTGCCTTTGTGCTGTTGTACGGATATCTTCTGGCCAAGCGACTTCGGCTCGAGGGGGCGAAGGAAGAGCTGTTTAACCTGAGGATGGAGCTACTCGGGTGAAGCCGTGGTCCTATAATCTGGCGGCGTATCTGCTGTCCGCCGTGGGCCTGCTCTGGTATCTCGTCTCGGTCGGGAGGCGTATGAAGGCAGTGAGGGCGCAGGTCATGGCCCTCAAGCGCCAGAGAATAGTTTCTAGTTGCGAGTTTCTGGTTTCGAGTTCACAACCCGAAACTCAAAACCCGAAACTCGAAACTCTGAGGAAGGACAGGGCCAATTGACGAAAAAGACTAAATTGCTTCTGGGGGCGGTCGTCATCGCGTTGACCATCGGCTATCTGATCGTTGGCGGAATCAAAGAGGCCGCCGTCTACTACATCACACCGACGGAACTGAAGGCAAAGGGACCAGCGACGACGGATAGAGCTTTCCGCCTGGGCGGGATGGTGGTGTCTGGATCGCGCCGCTGGGATCCGCAGACTCTGAAGCTGGCCTTCAGCTTGAGCGATGACAAAGAGCAGGTGGCGGTCGAGTACGTGGGCTCGCCACCTGACCTCTTCAAGGAGGGAGCCGGCGCGATTGTGGAGGGGAAGTATATGAACGGTCTCTTTCGGGCAGATACGATCCTGGCCAAGCATTCTGAGGAGTACCGGCCGCCTGAGGAGGGTCAGGCCACGGCGAAGGATCACTACCGAACGCTGGTGAAGCCGCCGGCTGCGCGACCATGATTGCGACGCTTGGCCGGTTCAGTCTTTGGTTGGCCTTCGCCATCGCGATCTACGGCGCGTTCGTCTCCCTCCTGGGAGTACGGAGACGTCGGCCGGCCCTGATAGAGAGCGGTCAAGGGGCGGTCTTCGCCATCTTTGGCCTCACCACCTTCGCAGTTCTGCTGATGGAGGCTGGGCTGGTTGGCCGAGATTTTAGCCTTGAGTACGTGGCCCGGAATGCCAGTATTGAGACGCCGCTGTTCTACACGATCATCGCACTGTGGGGAGCGCTCGAGGGCTCAATCCTGCTCTGGATCTGGCTGCTGGCCCTGATGACCCTCCTCACGGTGATGATCGATGGGAAGCGGCAGCCCGAATTGATTCCGTACGTGACGGCTGTCCTGCTGTGCATTTCGGCGTTTTTCCTCCTCCTGGTGACCTTTCCGGCCAGTCCCTTTACGACGATGCTCCCGGCGCCACTTGACGGACGCGGGCCGAATCCGCTCCTGCAAAATCATCCCCTGATGGCGATTCACCCCCCGGGCCTGTACGCCGGTTATGTCGGATGGTCCATTCCGTATGCCTTCGGAATAGCCGCCCTGATCACCGGCCGGCTCGGCGAGGGATGGATCAGAACCGTACGTCGCTGGTCGCTCGTGTCCTGGGCCTTCCTGACGGTCGGCATCATCGTCGGAGGGCGGTGGTCCTACGAGGTGTTGGGGTGGGGCGGCTACTGGGCCTGGGACCCGGTGGAGAACGCCTCGCTGCTGCCCTGGCTCACCGGAACGGCATTTCTCCACTCGATCATGATCCAGGAGCGACGAAAGATGCTGAAGATCTGGAACGTGGCGCTGGTCATTATCACCTTCGCGCTGACCATCTTCGGCACCTTTCTTACACGAAGCGGCATCCTTTCGTCCGTTCACGCCTTCTCTGACTCGACCGTCGGGCCGTTGTTTCTGGTCTTCATCGGCCTGATCCTGTTTTTCTCCTTCGGTCTCCTGGTGTACCGGAGCGACAAGTTACAGGCGGAGGGTGATATCGATTCGCTGGTGTCCCGCGAGAGCGCCTTCCTGGCGAACAATCTGCTGCTGCTGGGATTCGCTTTTGCGGTTCTGCTAGGCACGCTGTTTCCCCTCCTGTCCGAGGCAGTTCGCGGGGTAAAGGTCAGCGTCGGCGAGCCGTTCTTCAACGCGGTGAACGTCCCCATCGGCTTGGGCCTGATCTTCCTCATGGCTATCGGACCGCTGATCGCCTGGCGACACGCCTCGCTCGATAGCCTGCGCCGGACCTTTATCAGGCCGTTGTATCTCACCATCCTGGGCGCGGGCATCTGCTGGTTCCTTGGGGTGCGTGGGTTATATCCGCTCCTGGCCTTTGCCCTCAGTCTATTTACCGCGATCACCGTCATTCAGGAGTTCGCCGGTGGCGCCATGACGCGACGTCGAAATACAGGAGAGGGGTATCTGACCGCACTCTCGAAACTCACCAGCCGGGGCCGACGGCGCTATGGCGGCCTCATCGTCCATCTGGGGGTAGTGCTTGTCGTGATCGGCATTACCGCCTCGTCGGTCTTCAAGCTAGAGCAGGAGGTCACTCTGAAGAAAGGCGAGTCGCTCCAGCTTGGTCGGTACCAGGTTCGATTTGACGAGCTCAGCGCCTGGCAAGAGCCGCATCGCTTTGTGGTGCAGGGGAGCTTTACGGTCTTCAACTCGAACCATAAGGTAGCCGAGATGCGACCTGCCAAGCGGTTCTACCCGGCAGAGCAGCAGCCTATCGGCACCGTCGATGTCCGCTCGACGGCACGGGAGGATATCTACCTGGTCCTTTCGTCGTTTGCGCAGGATGGAACCACTGCCACCGTGAAGGCGCTGGTTCGCCCGCTGGTGATGTGGATCTGGCTTGGTGGCTGGGTGATGGTCCTGGGTTCGCTGATCGCAATCTGGCCCGACCGGCGACGGGCTCTCGCTACAGACCAGGTGGAGGAGCGCATGGCATGGCAACCTGGAAGAAGCTAAGCCTGCTGCTCAGTATTATCCCGCTCCTGCTACTCCTGGCTTACGGCTTCAAGACCAACCCGAGGGAGGTGCCATCGCCGCTGGTGGGACACCAAGCTCCTGCGTTCGCCCTTTCCATGTTTGATGGGAGCAGCAACAGCCTGGAGCAACTCCGCGGGAAGGTCGTGGTCCTGAACTTTTGGGCCTCCTGGTGCTACCCGGCCTGCTACGAAGAAGCGCCGCACCTGGAAGCCGCCTGGCAAACCTACCGGGATCGAGGGGTGATGGTCATCGGGGTGGATATGCAGGACCGGGATGCTGACGCAAAGGCGTTCATCGAGCGGTTCAAACTCAGCTTTCCAAACGGTCCTGACCCGCAGGGAAAGATCTCCATTGACTATGGCATCTATGGCGTGCCGGAGACTTTCTTCATCAGGAAGGATGGCACGATTCATTATAAGCACGTCGGAGCGCTCGACGCGAAGCTGCTGAAGGCAAAGATCGAGGAGATGCTCTAAACCTGGTGGGGGCGTGAAGTGTGTAGGGGCGCTGCTGGCTGCGCCCAGTGCGAGGTGCGGGTATCCATGCAGTACGTGAATAATAGAAAGCAGTCTTTGGCTGTGTGCCTGCTTCTGGCGATTGTGCTTGGGGTACGGCCATCCGCCATACTCGCCGGTAGCCTCGAGGAGCAGACCCTTCTGTTGGCTGCCGAGCTGCGTTGCCCGGTGTGTCAGAACCTCTCGGTGGCCGACTCGCCCTCAGAAATGGCCACCCAGATGCGCGAGCTGATCCTCGAGAAGATGAAGAACGGTGAAACCCCGGAGCAGATCCGAGGCTACTTCGTGAGCCGCTATGGCGAGTGGATTTTGCTCAAGCCGACGCGCAAGGGTTTTAACTGGATCGCGTGGCTGCTGCCATTCGTCGTCATCCTGGTCGGAGCGGGGATCATCGTTCTCAGGATCCGTCGCGCGATTAGGAGGGGTCACGGGCCAAATGCGGATGCATCGCACCCCCTTGATCCCCGTTACGCCAGTCGGCTCGAAGCGGAACTCAAGGAATCGGAACGCTGACGACGTGGAAATCCTGATTATCACCCTGCTTGTTGTTCTCGCCCTCTTGCCGGTTCTCATTCCATTCTTCAGATCGTCGGAGGGATCTCCACTGGGGTCAGAACAGACCGAGCTGGCGGAACTCCTGGCCGAGAAGCAGATGATGTACGCCGCAATTAAGGAGCTTGAGTTCGATTATCAGGCCGGGAAGCTCAGCCTCGAAGACTATGAGCAGGCGCGCCAGAGTTATGAACTGAGAGCGGTTGCCCTCCTCAAGCAGATCGACGGCATGGATGCGCAACAGCCCAGCGGAGATGTAAAGTCCAGAGAGAAGCCGAGCCGATGAGTCGCCTGATGGAGTCTAGGTTAGCAGCCTCGGGCCTGGACAAGGTGTATCAGAAGATACTGAATGGCATTCGCCTGGACCTCTGCGACGGACTGGCGCTCTACCAGACACGCGACTTGACCTCAGTGGCGTTTCTCGCCAATCTGGTGCGCGAGCGCCTGAACGGCGACCTCGCCTATTTCGTCCGCAATCTGCACATCAACTACACGAACATCTGCAACAAGGGGTGCAAGTTTTGCTCGTTTTATGCCCCGCCCAGTGACCCACGAGGGTATGTGTTGAGCATTCAGGATATCCAGGATCAGATCCGCGTGCACGACGAGGTTCCCATCCGGGAGATCCACATCGTGGCCGGGATCAATCCGAAGCTACCGTACCAGTACTACCTCGACCTCGTTAGGGCAGTGAAGGATGTCAGACCGGGCATCCAGGTCAAGGCGTTCACCATGATCGAACTGGCGCAGATCCAGCGAGTGGCCAACAAGCCGATGGAAGAGGTGTTGGCCGACCTGAAGGCGGCGGGGCTCGATTGTTGCCCTGGCGGCGGGGCAGAGGTGTTTAGCGACCGCGTCCACGAAGAGCTGTTCCGGGCCAAGCTGGACAACGACGAATGGTTCGACGTGGCCAGGGCCGTACATCGGGCCGGTATCCGTTCAAACGCCACGATGCTCTATGGCCATATCGAAACGGTGGAGGAAAAGGTCACACACCTGCTGCATATCCGCGATCTGCAGGACGAAACGGGCGGCTTGATGTGCTTTATCCCACTGGCGTTCGATCCGGCCAATACTGAGCTGAGCCATCTCCCGATCACGACAGGGTATGCCAACCTCCGTGAGATCGCGATTGCGAGGCTCCTGCTGGACAATGTCCCGCACATCAAGGCGTTCTGGATCATGACCACGCCGGCTGTGGCGCAGATCGCCCTCTGGTATGGGGCGGACGATCTCGATGGGACAGTCACCCATTATGAGATTACCCACGCCCTGGGCGACACCTCCCATCATCAAGAGCTCGCTCACGCTGCACTTCTCGCCATGATCCACGAGGCCAGCCGCCACCCAATCGAGCGCGACGCGCTCTACAACCCCGTTACTCCCATTCCTCTCGCCACCTTGGGCAGAGGATAAAAGTGCTATACTGACTAACGCCGCAGTGTTCCAGGGGTCTAGGGGTTTAAGATATTCGCGGATACCAGCCGGCGGTCGCGTACGCGCGCACGCTCGCGCGTCCGGCTGCCGCTGATCCGCAACGCCGTTATGCGCAATAGATCGGAGTGCCTGCGATGCTGAAGTTCGAATGGGACGCGGAAAAGGCTGCCTCCAATGTGCGCAAGCACGGCGTATCGTTCGACGAAGCTGGTTCGGTGTTCCTCGATCAGTTTGCGGTATCTGGTCCAGATCCTGACCACTCCGAGGGTGAGTCGCGCTACATCACTTTCGGAGTGTCAAGCCTCGGGCGGCTGCTCGCAGTCTCACACACATACCGTCCAAGCGCGATTCGCATCATCACTGCACGACGAGTCACTCGTACCGAAAGGACGCTCTATGAAGAAGGTTGAAGATGACATGCGTACGGAGTACAAGCGGTCCGACTTCGCAAAACTCGAACGCGGCAAGTTTTACAAAGAGGTCGTCAAGGGCACCGCAGTGGTCCTGCTCGATCCAGCACTCGCCAAGGCATTTCCATCCTCGGAAGCTGTCAACGAGGCGCTGCGTGGTCTGCTAACGCTCGCCACTTCTGCCACACGCATAACAGTTCGCTCAAAGCGGACGGCCCGCAAGCGGACCGCCGTTTAGCTTCGCCGTTAGGCCGCGAATCGAGGCACGATGCCGACATTCTATACGGTCGTACCAATTCACCACGTCGACCTTTCGCCTGGCACAACGGTCGAGTTTGGGGGCGGCCTTCGGCTTACTGCAATGCCGCCTTGGGTTGAGCAGCAGGGGCTTCTGAGCACCGACGACCGGGAGGCCATCAGGTTTTCATCGCACGCCTTCGTCGTTTCGTACGAAGCGGCGGCGCTCGAAGAGCGTGACCCAAACTGGACGGGAGCCTATCCAAAGTCCATTCAGCAATCGAAGTACGAGCTGTGTGTCCTCGGGAACTTGACGTTGTGGTTGATCAAGCCCAGTCCAGCGTGCTTTTCCGTCGTAATCCACGCACCTCAATCCGATGCCGAACCAGTCGCTCAGCAGGTTCAGTCCTGCTCGCCCTTGCTGTGCCACCCAGACGACGCTGACACCCGTATTACGGCGAGCGATCTCGACATCGCGCCTGGGCTACATCAAGGATTGGCGTCAATCAGCCCGGCAACAGCTTTGTTTACAGCAATCAGGGCGACTTGGGCAGGCCTCAAGATGAATATGGAGCCCGTCCGCTTCGCATTGTTCTGGATCGCCCTCGAGGCTCTATGCGGACCGGAAGACGCCAGAGAGATTACGTACAGGCTGTCTCAGCGCCTCGGCTTCTTCTTAGGCGCCAGTCAAAGCGAGGCGCGGGAGCTCTTTTTGAAGGCGAAGAAGGCATACGGTTTTCGCTCGAAGATCGTCCATGGCCGGTGGAAAGAAGACCCGGAGAACACGACTCGTATGGCAGAAACCGAGGATCTTCTTCGGCGTTCCCTTGTTCGCATCATGGAGAACAAAGACCTCACGGCCACGTTTTCAGGTAAGTCGCGCGAGAGATTTCTCGACGATCTCGTGTTTCGTGACTGCGGAGGCGCGGCCTAACTCCGGCATTCAGGCGATGGCAGGGCGGGCGCTTGTGTGCGTATCCTTGCTGGCCCGCCGCGCGATTGATCAACAGAAAGACGTCTTGTAGACGACATGAGGCGACGTATGAAGCAGCGCGTCGATCATGAACCTCTCTTCACCATCCGGTGGAGCCTTGCGTGATTGCTCTGGCGGAGTTTCTATGGTAACCTCTACGTTACCTTAGACGATGGCAGCCATTCGAATTCTGGAGTACCTCGATCGGGAGGGTCGCTCGCCGTGCGCCGCCTGGTTTGAGGGGCTCAACGCGCCCGCCGCAGTCAAGGTTGCGGCTGCGCTCTACTAACTGGCTGCGGGCAACCCTTCACACCTCAAAAGGGTCGGCTCGGATGTGTTCGAGCGAAAAATCGACTTCGGCCCGGGCTGCCGGGTCTATGTCGGCAGGGACAGCGAGAGCGTGGTCATCTTACTCGGCGGCAGTACGAAGCAACGCCAACAACGGGCGGTCGAGGCGGCGAAGGAGCGATGGGCCGATTATCGCCGCCGCAAGGCTAAGGGATAAGCAGACCGGAGGCGCTATGGCACTCACACGGGATTTCAAGGACACAGTGGTGGCGCGCGCGCAGCGCGACCCGCGCTTTCGCGAAATGCTTTTTACGGAGGCGATTAACGCCTATCTCGGGGGTGACACCGCCGCGGGTAAGGCCATCCTGCGCGATCTGGTCAATGCCACCGTCGGGTTCGAAGAATTGGCTGCCGAACTGCATAAGCCAAGTAAGAGCTTACATCGGATGCTGGCGCCTCGCGGCAACCCGAATACGGAGAACTTCTTCAGCATCGTGAGCACCCTCCAGAAGAAGGCTGGTGTAAGACTGCGGGTTACCGCGAAGACCGGCTGATGCTCCCAGCCGGTCTCGATAACAAGGCTGCCGACGCCGCATTCGTAGAAACGCGAGTCATTATTGCCTATTATCTGAGGGGGGATTTCTGAATGCCGATTATTTTCCGCACGGGGTTGTTACTGGTGCTGTCGAATGTCTTTATGACATTTGCCTGGTACGGCCATCTGAAAAATCTGAACAATCGCAACTGGTACATTGCGGCGTTGGTCAGTTGGGGGATCGCGCTGTTCGAGTATTTGCTCCAAGTGCCGGCCAACCGCATCGGGTATACACAGCTCAGCATTTCGCAGCTGAAGATCATGCAGGAAGTCATCGCCTTATCCGTGTTTGCGCCGTTTGCTGTCCTCTACATGGATGAGCCCGTGAAGCTCGATTATCTTTGGGCGGCCCTCTGCCTGCTCGGCGCGGTCTATTTCATCTTTCGTGCGTGAGTGGGACTTGGCGGGCACGTCTGAATGAGAGTAATGGCGAGGAATCTAAGGTATGATGAGTACGAACGAGCGCATTGAGGCGATTGCGGAGAAGGTCGAGGCAGGGGAGCGGCTCACCTTCGATGACGGGGTCGAGCTTTTCGAACGCGCGACGCTGCTGGAGTTGTCCGCCTTGGCTGACTGCGTACGCTGGCGCTTGCATCCCGAGCCGGTTGTGACATATGTCATCGGCCGTAACATCAACTATACTAACACCTGCTGGGTCCAATGTTCGTTCTGCGCCTTCTACCGGGTCCCGGGCTCTACGGAAGGGTATCTCCTGTCCAAGGAGGAGATCTTTCAGAAGATTCAGGAGCTGATCGAGCTTGGTGGGACGGAGGTCCTGCTGCAAGGGGGGCTCAACCCCAGCCTGAAGATCGACTATTACGAGGAGCTGCTCACCTCAATCAAGGCTCGCTTTCCGGTCCATCTCCATGCGCTCTCCACTGTAGAAATAAGTTATATTTCAAGTAGTTCCAAGATATCCCTCAAGGACACGTTGAAGAGGCTCAAGGCGGCTGGTCTCGATTCGATCCCAGGAGCTGGGGCTGAACTGTTAGTTGATGAGGTGAGAGAGCGGGTCTCGCCACTAAAGGAGAGCGCATCTGACTGGCTGCACCTCATGCAGATCGCCCACGGGCTTGGGATACCAAGCACGGCCACGATGATGTACGGGGTGGGAGAGACGCTGGCCCAGCGTATCGAGCACCTAATCAGGATTCGAGAGCTGCAGGATCGGACAGGCGGCTTCACGGCCTTCATCCCATGGAGCTATCAACCCAATGGCGACGCGCTCCGAGGGTGCGGCGGCAGTGGCTACGGCTATCTTCGGACTGTGGCCGTGTCCAGAATTATGCTGGACAATGTAAAGCATATCCAGGCCTCCTGGCTGACGATGGGCCCAAAGATCGGACAGCTCTCGCTGCAGTACGGCGTCAACGACTTCGGGAGCACCGTCCTTGAGGAGAATGTTGTGAGGACTGCCGTCACGGCGCAGCTTATGCCTCTCGATGAGATCCGACGAAACATTACTGATGCGGGTTTTGTCCCAAAGCGGCGAAACTCACGGTATGAGCTTTTGGAGTAATCTCCTTTGTAGGGGCGCTGCTTGCTGCGCCCATGAGGGCAGGGCAAACCCTGCCCCTACAGAAGAACAACCGAAACGTACAGCATAGCAGGGCAAGGGTGAACGATGAGCAAAGCCGTACAAAAGCTCGATGACTATCGATGGCTACTCCCGCAAGACTATAAACCTGGGATGCGCGTCCCAGGGATCATCTATGCCGATGACACTCTGATGGAAGCGATCATGAAGGACCTCTCCCTGGAACAGGTGGCGAATGGCGCCTTCCTGCCAGGAATCGTCAAGGCCTCCTTCGCCATGCCCGATATTCATCAAGGGTACGGTCTTCCGGTCGGTGGGGTAGTTGCCACCGACATCACTGATGGCGTCGTGTCTCCCGGCGCGGTCGGGTACGACATCAACTGTGGGGTTCGATTGCTTCGCACGGAGCTGACAAAAGAGGAGGTGCGGCCAAAGCTCAAGGAGTTGGTCCTCGCCCTGTTCAGCGAAATCCCGACCGGCGTCGGCTCGCGGGGCCGGATCCGCCTGAGCAGGAAGGAGATGGAGGCGCCACTGCTCAAAGGTGCGGCCTGGGCCGTCAAGCAAGGGTATGGAGAGTCTGCAGACCTTGCCTGTATCGAATCCGGCGGCTGTCTTCCGGACGCTGATCCAGACGCTGTGAGCCATAAAGCCCTTGAGCGGGGGAGTAGCCAGCTCGGAACATTAGGCTCTGGCAATCACTTCCTGGAGGTCCAAGCCGTCGCCGAGATCTACGATCCCCATGCCGCCGAGGTTCTCGGTCTGTTCGAGGGCCAAGTGACCGTGATGATTCATACCGGCTCTCGAGGTCTGGGGCATCAAGTCTGCACAGATTCTCTGGTTGAAATGGAGCGGGCAGTCACCAAGTATGGGATAGAACTCCCAGACAGGCAGCTCGCCTGCACGCCTTGGAAGTCGCCCGAGGCCAAGCAGTACCTTGGTGCCATGCGGGCCGCCGCCAACTTTGCCTGGATCAATCGCCAGTGTCTGGCCCACTGGGCACAGGAGGTATTCCTGAAGGTCTTTGGCATCTCCCCCAGGACATTGGGACTCTCCACGGTCTATGATGTCGCCCACAACATCGTCAAGGTAGAGGAACACGAGGTCGAGGGCAGACGGCTCAAGCTGGCGGTCCACCGCAAAGGGGCGACCCGAGCGTTCCCGCCTGGGCACCCGGAGCTGCCGGCTCGCTACCAGGCCATCGGCCAACCTGTGCTGATCCCTGGTGACATGGGCCGCGCCTCATTTGTGCTGGTGGGAACGGGCGCCATGGAGCAGACCTTCGGGAGTACCTGCCATGGGGCTGGCAGAGTCATGAGTCGCCATGCCGCCATCAGAGCCGCCAAGGGTCGCGCCATCCACAGGGAGCTAGAGGACCAGGGGATCATTGTCAAGGCGTCCGGCCGGGAGTCGTTGGCGGAGGAGATGCCCGAGGCGTATAAGGATGTGACCCAAGTAGTAACCGTGGTCCACCGCGCCGGCCTCTCCAAGATGGTCGCCCGCCTCCGTCCCATGGGAGTCATCAAGGGATGAGGACCGCAAAGACCAGCTTGGGTCTATTCCGTCTGTCTCGTCACAGACCAAATGACCAGATAGACCAAATAGACATTTTCTGAGGAACTCAATATGGCAGAATGGATGATCCTGCTGTTGGGGCTCGCGATCGGCGCCGGGCTTGGATGGGTGATAAGCGCGGCCCGGGCCAAGGCAGCAGCGGGCTCCATCCTCCGAGATCAGGAGGCGCGAACCGCTGCCGCAGAGGCGCGAGTTGAGGAGATTCGCAGCCAGCTCGCCGCGGCCAGGGAGGACTTCGAGGCGCTGCGCGAGGATTTACGACAGGCTGAGACGGCCAAGGCTACCGCCGAAACCCGAGTCGTCGAGACCGAAAAGAACCTTGCTGAACAGAAAGCCCTCCTGGAAGATGCAAAGACCCGGCTGACTGATACATTCAAGTCGCTGGCGGCTGAAGCGCTGGCCGGCAACAACACAGGGTTCCTCATCCTCGCCGAGGAGAAGTTCAAGGCGCTGAAGGATGAAGCGGCTGTCGATTTGGAGGCTCGTAGAAAAGCGATCGAGACGATTATTCATCCACTCAGCGAAACTCTCTCCGTCTATCAGCAAGAGACAAAAGCGCTCGAAGAGAAACGGCTCAGAGAGTACAGCACAGTGGGGGAACAACTCCGTGCGGTAGCCCTGAGTCAGACAACCCTTCAGAGTGAGACCGCCAAGCTGGTCAACGCCCTGAGATCCCCACAGGTTCGCGGCCGGTGGGGGGAGATCGCGCTTCGGAAAACGGCTGAGCTCGCCGGGATGTCGCCCCACTGCGATTTTGTGGAACAGGAGAGCGTGACAACCGATGAGGGGCGCGTCCGTCCCGATATGATTGTCAAGCTTCCGGCCGGGCGCGAGGTGGTGGTGGACTCCAAGGTCCCACTCGGCGGATTCCTCGAGGCGCTGGAAGCCAAAACGGACGAGGATCGCGAAGTGGCCCTCCTCAAGCATGCGGCACAGGTGAACCAGCACGTCATGAAGCTGGCCTCGAAAGAGTACTGGGATCAGTTCGCGGCCGCTCCGGAGTTCGTCGTACTCTTCATCCCGAACGACTCCTTTCTCGCCGCAGCCGCCGAGAAGGATCCGACTCTGGTTGAATCGGCAATCTCGAAGAAGGTAGTCATCGCCACGCCCACGACCTTTATCGCCCTGCTCCGGGCCATCGCCTATGGGTGGCGACAGGAACTTGTTGCGGAGAGCGCCCAGCGCATCTGTGCCCTGGGCCAGGAACTCGCCGACCGGATGGGGATACTTGCCGAGCACCTCCTCAAGGTCGGTGGGGCCATTGGCAAGGCCGTGGATTCATATAACGCCGCGGTTGCTTCGTTTGAGAGTCGCGTCTTCCCCACGGCCCGAAAGTTTCAGGCGCTCGGAGCCGGCGGCAAGAAGGAGATCCAGGAACTGCAGCCAATTGATCAAGCGCCCCGGGCTTTGACCGCATTCGATAGCGATGAGACAGAATAAATCCATTGGAGGGATTCTTGACACCCCTGTTGATTGGGGGTAGATTAGAAAGCAATAGGAAGCGGGTACGGGAGTCTGCGGCAAGCAGGCTGAGAGGGCGATTGAAGCCGTCGCCGACCGTCGGACCTGATCTGGGTCATGCCAGCGTAGGGAGCATCCTGAAAAAGTCGATGTGTAACGCTGGCAGTGTCTTGCCGGCGTTTTTGCTTTTCTGAGGAGGAGCCTCACATGGTCGCACGGACTACTCACCTAAATGGGGACTGCGTGACGCAGATGCACTACGCCCGCAAGGGAGCCATCACTCCGGAGATGACCTACGTCGCCGAGCGAGAAGGCCTCGAGGCCGAGGTCATCCGGGCCGAGGTGGCCCGTGGCCGACTCATTATTCCCTGTAATATTTATCACAGAAACCTCGAGCCGATGGGGATCGGGACGGTGGCCACTGTCAAGATCAACGCCAACATCGGCAACTCTGCACTGACCTCCGAGATCGAGGAGGAGCTGTGTAAGCTGATGCTGGCCATACAGTACGGGGCCGATACGGTCATGGACCTGAGCACAGGCGGCAGCATCGACGAAATCCGCCACGCGATGATCGCGGCCAGCCCGGTTCCAGTCGGCACCGTCCCTCTCTATCAGGCGGTCGCGAGCGTGGAACGGGTGGAAGACCTCACCGCTGACGATATGATCGACATGATTGCGCACCAGGCCAAGCAAGGCGTGGACTACATGACGATTCATGCCGGCGTCTTGCGCGAGCACCTGCCGCTCGTGCAGTCTCGGGTCACCGGGATTGTTAGCCGAGGCGGCGCCCTCATGGCGCAATGGATGCTTGCCCACCAGCAGCAGAATCCGCTGTACACGCATTTTGAGAAGCTCTGTCAGATCTTCCGAAAATATGACGTCAGCTTTAGCCTGGGCGACGGCCTGAGGCCGGGCTGTACCGCAGACGCCTCCGATGCGGCTCAGTTTGCCGAGCTTCGGACCTTGGGTGAGCTTACAAAGGTGGCATGGGCCCACGATGTCCAGGTGATGATCGAAGGGCCTGGGCACGTGCCGATGGACCAGATCGAAATGAACGTGCGGATGGAGCAGGAGATCTGCCAGGAGGCACCGTTTTACACGCTGGGCCCGCTGGTGACCGACATCGCGCCGGGGTACGATCACATCACGTCAGCGATCGGCGCCGCGATGGCCGGATGGTACGGCGCCTCGCTGCTTTGCTATGTGACACCGAAAGAGCACCTCGGCTTACCCACGCTGGAAGATGTGAAGCAGGGATGCATCGCGTACAAGATCGCCGCCCATGCGGCCGATATTGCCAGAGGCCGGAAAGGCGCGCGCGACCGCGACGATGCGATCTCTCGTGCCAGGTTTAGCTTCGACTGGGAGGGCCAGTTCGCGCTGGCGCTCGACCCCGAGACGGCCCGCGCCAGGCATGATGAGATCCTGCCCAATGAGGAGTTCAAGCGCGCTGAGTATTGCTCGATGTGCGGCCCAAAGTTTTGCTCGATGAAGATCTCGTCGCATCTTGGCGAGCTACAAGGTATCCGTAAGCCATAGTTCCCCTCACCCGCACCCTCTCCCCCAGCGGGGGGCGAGGGGTAAAAAAGACGCAACTCCGCACCCAGTGGCGAGGGATAATAATAAAATCTCCTCTCCCCCCAGCGGGGGGAGAGGATGAAGGTGAGGGGGAACGGGGCGCCGACTTTCATGCCTGTAGGCGCGCCTTCGGCGCATGGGGTATTTGCTCACATGATGAGCGCAAGTCCGAAAGGTCCAACCTTCTGGGGGCGGGGGTGATGGAAGAGCTGACCGGATGTGACGCGACGGTCATGATCTCAGCCAGCGAGATCGATGCGAACCTGTACTATGCGACCCGGTTTGCCGCACCGGACCCATTTATCTTTGTCCAGGCTGGCGCAGAGAAGATCGCCGTAATGAGCGACCTGGAGCTGGATCGGGCGAAGAGCCAGGCGAGGGTAGATACGGTTCTCTCCTATAGTGCGTTTGAGCGCAAGACGAGGCAGAAGGGCGCCGAAGCACCGTCCTTGCTGGATATCTTAGACCTCGTGCTGCAGGAGCGAGGCGCTCGCCATCTGCTGGTTCCTGGCAACTTCGGCGTCGAGTACGCCGATGGCCTGCGGGCAAGGGGTTACGCACTCTCCGTGAAACGTGAGCCGTTCTTCGAGGCGCGGCTGGTGAAGAGCGACGCAGAGGTCGAGGCGATTACCGCGACCCAGCGGGCTACCGAAGAGGCCGTGGGCGCGGCGATCTCGGCTGTTCGGGCAGCCAAGGTGGAGAGCGACGGGCTGCTGTACCTCGACGGTGAGCAATTGACCGCCGAGCTGCTTAAGAAGATCATACATCTGAAGTTGATGGAACAAGAGTGCGTGGCCCAACATACGATTGTGGCGCCCGGCCTGCAGGGGGTCGATCCCCACCATCATGGAAATGGGCCAATCAGGGCAAACGAGTCGATTGTCATCGACGTCTTTCCGAGGTCGGAACGTAGCCGTTACTTTGCCGACATGAGCCGGACCGTAGTGAAGGGGAAGGCATCGCCTAAGCTTCGAGCCATGTACAGGGCGGTGCTCAGCGCCCAGGAACGCGGGATGGAGTTAATCAGAGATGAAGCCGACGGAAGGGCTATACACGCCGAAGTAAATGCTGTATTAGAGAAGGATGGATTCACCACCTGTATGCTCGGCGGGCGGATGCAAGGATTCTTCCACGGCACCGGTCACGGGGTTGGCCTCGATATCCATGAACCCCCCCGTATCGGCAAGACAGGTGGGGTCCTGAGAAGTGGCTACGTGGTGACAGTTGAGCCCGGGCTCTACTATCTGGATGCAGGGGCCATTCGGATTGAGGACCTCGTGGTCGTCACTGCGGCAGGGTGCCGGAATCTGACCAACTTCCCAAAAGAGATCAGCGAGTTTGAGATCGAATGATGACGCATGTCGCTCTCTCAGCGTGTTAGACGGTTCAAGAGCTGACTGCCGGAACCCTGTTTTGCCTAAGCCTCCTGTGTTCGGCGCTGATCAGGCTGGGATTTTTCTAGCCCTGCGACTTGTCGATTTTTCTCATCACGAGTTCAACGCATTTGCCGATATCCTGATTGAGGGCCGAGAGAATTTTAAGAAGGGCGGGAAGGCTTCCTTTGAGTTGTAGAGGCGGTACGATTCTTTCTTCGGCTCCGGTGAGGTTTCTCGCTTGTGGATTGGATGAGGAAGTGTTATCTTAAACTTGTAATCCAGCATAAAGGTGGTGCAATGCGCATGTCATTGGCTCAGGAAATCTTGGATATCTTGTATCGTGATCCGGGCACACGCCGGTCGTCTAAGGATGCCCTCAGCGATTGGATCCTCGATAGTCAACCCCACGGCTCCCCGCTCGACGGAATCGCCATCATTCAATACCTCGCTGAACACCAACCGGATATTCTCGCACGGCTCAAGATCAACACCCACGTCAAGGAAGAGATCGCGCGCGTCCTGGACGCCATCGGCCACAAATAGTGCACCCAGTCGCCAGCCGTCAGCAACCAGCCCTCAGCCCCAGACCAAACAGAACGCTACTCGTAGACTGCTCACCGCTGGGCATTGAGATATGATCTACGTGATTGGCGATATTCACGGCTGCCTGGAGCCGCTACACCGCCTCATCGCTCAACTTCGTCTATCCGAGGCGGATGAGGTGGTCTTCCTGGGAGATTACGTTGATCGAGGACCGGATTCGAAGGGGGTGATTGACTACCTGCTGACGCTCCGGGGCCGGTACATCTTCCTCATGGGTAACCATGAGCGCATGTTTCTCGACTTTCTTCAGGGAAAAGAGCGGTTCCTTTTCCTTTATAATGGCGGGACCGCAACGGTGGAAAGCTACGGTGGGCTCAGCCTGATCCCCGCTGCCCATCTGGCTTTTCTGGACCGCCTGAAGCTGTACTACGAGACGGAGGATTATCTCTTCGTCCATGCCGGAATCAGGCCTGGGATTCCCCTGCAAGAGCAAGGCCCCAGCGACCTCCTGTGGATTCGCGAGGAGTTTTACGCGTATCCAGGTCGGTACCCCAAGACGGTCGTGTTCGGCCATACGCCGATGCGAGAAGTCCTGATGGAGGACGACCGGATCGGCATCGATACGGCCTGCGTCTATGGTAACAAGCTGACCTGTCTGATCCTTCCCTCACGTGAAGTGATCCAGGCTTCGAATCCCCTCGATATGCACTCCCGCACCACGCCCCTCAGCTACGGCGCCTGAAGCGTATCTCCAATTCGCCTGGCCGTACAGGGCCTCGACCGCGTCCAGAATCTCGTTCACGGTGGTTCCAGCAGGAGAAGGTCTTGATCTTGTAATTGCCGTTGTAGTGTTCTACGCATTGGCGAAACTCGCATACAGGTGCGAAGTCCATCAGTTGGGCAAAAACCGTTCTCCCGATATTTACAGGCCACCTCCTTCCATTTTGTATTGACAGAGGGTGGGGGGCTCATTAGAGTAGACGTAAAGGCAATCAGCGGCGGATGGCCGCCAGAGGCTAGTTTGCGGTTTCTACTCGATGAGGGATGCGCTGCTTCATAGGGTTCAAGAGACGATCGATCGGCGTCGGATGCTGGCAGCGGGAGAGATTGTCGTCGCCGCCGTGTCTGGCGGCGTTGATTCGATGGCGATGCTCCACCTTCTGCTGCGCCTTCGAACCCGCTATCACGTCTCACTCCATGTCGCCCATCTGAACCACGACCTTCGAGGGACGGAGTCGGCTGAGACGGCCACCTTTGTGCGTCGCCAATGCGAGGCCCATCAGATTCCTGTGACCATTACGACGGTCGAGGGAAGGACGTTGCGGGACCGGGGAGTAGGCTCGCTTCAGGCTGCTGCCCGGGATCTCCGTTACCGGTTTCTGGAACAGGTGGCGGACGAGCAGGGAGCGACCAGGATCGCCCTGGGCCATCACCGTAACGATCAGGCGGAGACTGTCCTGATGAACCTGCTCCGGGGGTCCGGGGTAAGGGGGCTTGGAGGGATCCCACCCGTCAGAGGCCGGATCATTCGCCCGTTGATCGACTGCTTTCGGGAGGAGATCGAGCGGTACGCGCGGCAGCAGGGGATCCCGTACGTCGAGGACTCCTCGAACCAGGTTCTCTCGTACAGCCGGAACCGGATTCGTCTGGAACTCCTGCCGGAGCTGGCGAAGCGGTATAACCCACGCGTCGTCCATGCCATGGCGAATGCAGCCACGATTCTTGAAGCTGAGGATGCACTGCTGAACGCGATGGCTGAGAAAGAGCTTCGCACTGTCCTGATCTCGCGATCGCCTGAGGAGTTGGTGCTGTCTAACCACCGCATGGCGGCCCTTCACACCGCTCTGAGATGGCGGATCATCCGGCGATCCGCCGAATATCTGCGAGAGGGCCGCTCAGGATTGACCTTCCAACAGACGTTGGCCATTGATCGACTTTTGCTGACAGAGGGCGCGCAGGGCACCATTCAAGCGCCAGGTGGGTTGCGCGTAAGAAGAGCAGGCAATGGCATCGTCCTTTCGGTGGGGGAGGGTCAAGTGAGGGGTCGCATTTCGTCTTCCCCCCTCGCCGTCCCTGGCCTCACGGCCATTCCGGGATCGTCGCTCAGCCTTAGAAGCGACTTCCTAGAGGGGTGGCCAAGGTGCGAACTCCCCTCGGATGCATGGACCGCTCTCCTTGATGCCGATCGCGCCGGACAGGACTTGCACGTAAGGCGCTGGGAGCCGGGTGATCGGTTCATCCCACTCGGGATGGGTGGCCGGAAAAAGCTCCAAGACTTCTTTGTGGACGCAAAGGTGCCGCGCGATCAACGCGGGAGCATCCCGTTGGTGGTTTCAGGTGGTCAGATCGCATGGGTCGTGGGCTTTCGAGTGGATGAGCGGTTCAAGGTGACCGATTCGACCCGGCGCATCCTTCGGGTGCGTGCAGCCACCACAGGTGAACAAGCGAGATAACGCATCGATAGCGCTCTCATTGACGTGAGAGAGGAGCGTGTCAACACTCGTTGGCCTGGTCGGTCAGGCCTTCCAGGGGTTGGAAGGACGATCTATGGATATATTGCGTTGAAAACGCACAAGCTTTTTGATATAAGTAGTTGTCACACTGCAAAGTCTTATGCATTGACCTGCCGGGTGAGGAAAAGGGATTGATTGCAGGAGGTAAAAGGTTGAGCCCGTTTTTTAAGAATATAGCCCTGTGGCTTGTCATCGGATTAATCATGGTACTGGTCTTCAACATTTTCAACCAGAACCAGCCGCAGGAAAAGGAGTTGATCTTTAGCGACTTCATGGCCAAAGTTACGAAGGGTGAGGTTGCGGAGGTCATCGTGAAGGGCGCGGATATTAAGGGTAAGCTCACCAGCGGCGAGATCTTCCGGACGTATGCCCCTGACGATAAGGATATGATTTCAGAGCTGCGGCAGAAGGGGGTTCGGATTATCGCAAGACCGGTCGACGAGAATCCCTGGTATGTCAATATGCTGCTGTCGTGGCTTCCGATGCTGCTGTTTATCGGAGTATGGATCTTCTTCATGCGGCAGATGCAGGGCGGAGGCGTGAAGGCCCTCTCATTCGGCAAGAGTCGGGCGCGCTTGCTGTCTGACAAACAAAGCAAGGTGACCTTTGCCGATGTCGCGGGTGTGGACGAGGCAAAAGAGGAGCTTCAGGAGATTATTGAGTTCCTGAAGGACCCACCGAGGTTTCAGAAGCTGGGCGGGAGGATCCCCAAGGGTGTTTTGCTCATGGGCCCACCGGGCACGGGTAAGACGCTGCTCGCGCGGGCCATCGCCGGCGAGGCCAATACCCCCTTTTTCAGCATCTCGGGCTCGGACTTTGTGGAGATGTTCGTTGGCGTCGGCGCCTCGCGCGTGCGGGATCTGTTTGAGCAAGGCAAGAAGCATGCCCCTTGTATCATCTTTGTGGACGAGATCGATGCCGTAGGCAGGCATCGGGGCGCAGGCCTCGGTGGCGGTCACGACGAGCGGGAGCAGACCTTGAATCAACTCCTGGTCGAGATGGACGGCTTCGAGTCGAACGTCGGGGTGATCTTGGTCGCAGCGACCAACCGCCCCGATGTCCTGGATCCGGCGCTGCTTCGGCCCGGGCGGTTCGATCGCCAGGTCGTGGTGGCAAGACCTGACATCAAGGGTCGCGAGGGGATCCTGCGCGTTCACACGAAACAAATTCCTCTTGACGCCGACGTTGACCTCATGCTTTTGGCGCGGGGGACTCCTGGATTTTCCGGGGCTGATCTGGCCAACCTCGTGAACGAGTCAGCCCTGTTGGCCGCCCGACACAATAAGAAAGCAGTGGCCATGACGGACTTCGAGAACGCCAAAGACAAAGTGATGATGGGCGTCGAGCGGAGGAGCATCGTTATCAGCGAGGAGGATCGAAAGCTGACCGCCTATCATGAGGCCGGACACGCCCTGGTGGCTAAGGTCCTCCCCGGAACCGATCCGATTCACAAGGTGACGATTATCCCGCGGGGCAGAGCGCTCGGCATGACCCAGCAGTTGCCCATCGACGAGAAGCACAACTACGCGAAGGAGTACCTCCTCAACCAGATCGCAATCATGATGGGTGGACGTGTTGCGGAGGAGTTGGTCTTCGGTCAGATTACAACCGGGGCAGGGAACGACATCGAGCGGGCAACTGATCTGGCCCGGAAGATGGTGTGCGAGTGGGGCATGAGCGAGAAGCTGGGCCCTCTCACATTCGGCAAGCGCGAAGAGATGATCTTTTTGGGCCGGGAGATCGCCCAGCATCAGGATTATAGCGAACAGACGGCGGTGGAGATCGATCGAGAAGTAAAAGGGATCGTCATGACCAACTACGACAAGGCCAAGGTGCTGCTCATCGAACGAATTGGTATCCTGCACGCCCTGGCCAAGGCCCTACTGGAAACCGAGTCGCTTGACGGCCTTCAGATCGATGCTATCGTGAACGGGGCTGCCGCCCCGGCCCCGGCACCCGCCTAAGGCGTAGTCCTCCGCCCCTTGACCCGGGGCCGCAGGCGAGGACGCCTGGGACTCTTCTTTCTGCAGCCTCGCCCACCGTTGTTGTCTGCCTTCTTTGTCGGCTTTCGGTTCGAACAAAAGACTCAATAGACTCGATGACTCAACCGACACAGGTGAGGCAAGCTGTGACTGACGGGAGACCTACAGTCTTTCGCTGTCGGGACCACCTGCTGGATGTCCAGGAAAAGACCTGGATCGTGGGGGTGTTAAACATCACCCCAGATTCTTTTTCCGATGGCGGTCGCTTCCTGGATCCTGGGGCGGCCACCGATCAGGCACTGCGGATGGTGGAGGAGGGAGCCGATATCCTGGAGATGGGTGCGGAGTCAACCCGTCCAGGCGCCATCCCTGTCCCTGTGGACGAGGAGCTTCGCCGGGTCCTTCCGATTCTACGCGACCTGCGTCCCAAGCTTGCGATCCCGGTGGCGGTGGACACCTACAAACCGGAGGTGGCAAGGGTAGTTCTGGAGGAAGGGGCAGACATCATTAACGACGTCTATGGCGTTCGAGGAGAGGGACGTCTGGCAGCGGTGGTGGCTGAGAAGCGCGCCGGCCTTGTCATCATGCACATGAAGGGGATCCCTCAGGATATGCAAATCGAACCGCGCTACCACGATGTCGTAGGCGAGGTCTTGACCTTCCTGGCCGATCGTGTCGCCTTTGCCGAACGCATGGGCGTTGACCCTCAGTCAATCGTTGTAGATCCCGGGCTGGGCTTTGGGAAGCGGTCGCAGGACAATTTGGTTCTGCTCCGACATCTGGCGGAGCTTGATTGTCTTGGGAAGCCGATTATGGTCGGTCCATCGCGCAAGTCGCTCGTCGGGGATGTGCTGAATCTGCCTGTTGAGCAGCGCCAACATGGCACGGCGGCCTGTGTTGCGGCGGCGGTGCTGCAGGGTGCGGCCTTTGTCCGAGTTCACGAGGTCCGGCCCTGTGCGCATCTGGTTAGGATGCTGGACGCGATCAGGAGGGCGTAGCGGCCATGTGGACCACAATTGCCCAATTCAAGTGGATTGACGCCGTGGATGTGCTGATCGTGGCGTTCGTGGCCTACCAGCTTCTCCTGATGTTCAAAGGGACGCGCGCGCTGCAAATGATCCTGGGTCTCGCACTTGTCTACCTCGCATCCCGAATCGCCCTCAAGGGCGGTCTTCTGACGGTGAACTGGGTCCTACAGAACCTGCTGGCTGTCTGGTTCCTCCTGATCATCATTCTGTTTCAGCCGGAACTTCGGCGTACGCTTGCCACCTTTGGCCTTCGTTCCCGTCTGCTTCGCGCCTTTGCCAAGCGCGAAGAGGCGTACATGATTGACGAGATTGTTCGATCTGCAGCCTCCTTGGCCGCGAAAAAGATCGGCGCAATTATTGTCCTGGAGCAAGAGACAAAGCTCTCCGACTACGTCGATTCCGGCGTACCTCTCGACGCACGGGTGTCGAGGCGGTTATTGGAATCGATCTTTTGCTCTGGGTCGCCGCTCCACGATGGGGCAGTCGTAATCCAGGGCGGGCGTGTGGCTGCCGCCTCCTGCTTGTTGCCTTTGTCGCTCGCCAGCGACGTCAGCGAGGGGCTCGGAACGCGCCATCGCGCAGCCATAGGGCTGACGGAGGAAACAGACGCCATCGTCATCGTTGTCTCGGAGGAGATGGGTAGCGTGTCTCTGGTTCAGGCAGGGGCCATCATCAATAAGGGTCTTGATTCTCAGATGCTGCGCCGCCTGCTCGGAGAGCTCTTGGGCCCGCCTCGTGGGGGTGGCTCGGCCGCCAAGGCGAGAGAAGTTGCAGCACCGTCAGCGATTAGCGGTTAGCAGCCTCGTAGGGGCGCTGCTTGCTGCGCCCTCTTTGGGCAGGGACAAGCCCTGCCCCTACCCGGGCGGCTAACGGCTGAATACTTGTGATGAGGATCATGCCTAGAGGACTCTTTGACAATCTCGGCCTCAAGCTATCCTCTTTGGGTCTCGCTTTTGCCCTCTGGATGGTGGTGGCAGGGGAGCAGAGGGATGAGCGTACGTTGAATGCCCCGCTCACGCTCGCACGGCTTCCGAAAAACACGGCCCTTCTCAATGTCCCGGGAGACTTCGTGACGGTCCAGTTGCGTGGTCCGAAAAGTCTGATCTCGGGCCTGTCACCCAACGAAGTAGACGTGAATCTGGATCTCTCTACCCTGAAAGAGGGGGAGAACCTTGTGGCCGTGAAGTCCGACCAAGTTGACGTTCCTCGCGGAGTGGAAGTCGTCCAGGTCTCGCCAAGATGGGTTCGTCTGGTCCTGGAATCGGTGACAGAGCGGGTAGTGCGGGTCGCAGCCCGCGTGGAAGGGAATCCGGCCGCAGGGCACTATTTCAAGCGGGCCTCGGCGCATCCTGATCGTGTCCGGTTGGTCGGACCGAGGAGCGAGGTAAGTCGCCTGGAGAAGATCTATACCTCGACTATCAGTGTTGAAGGGCGGTCTCGTGACTTTGGTGTCTTGACCTCTCTTGAACCTCTCGGGAAATTAGTCAAAGTGGAAGGGCCCGTCCTCGTCCAGGTCTCAGTTGAGATCAGGGCGAATCCCAGGCCCTCGCCTTCGTAAAGTGACCGCAGGGGCGAGGCGCATCGAGGAGAAAGGAGTGGTCGTGCGAAAGCTATTCGGCACTGACGGGATCCGGGGTGTGGCCAACAGGGAGCCGATGACCCCGGAGACCATGGTCAAGGTAGGGCGCGCAACGGCTCACCTCTTACGCGGGACAAGCGAGCGGCCCGCGATCGTGATCGGGAAGGACACGCGCCTCACCGGCTATATGTTGGAGACGGCGCTGACCGCCGGCATCACCTCAATGGGCGTGGACGTACTGTTGGTGGGCCCGCTCCCGACGCCTGGGATCGCTTTTATTACGCGGAGCCTTCGAGCCGATGCCGGAGTGGTGATCTCGGCCTCCCATAACCCGTACGAGGATAACGGCATCAAGTTCTTTTCTCACAACGGCCTGAAGCTGCCGGATGCGATGGAGCAGCGGATCGAGGAGCTGATCTGCAATGGAGAGATCGACGGGATCAGGTCGACGCCCCGTGAGATCGGCAAGGCCTACCGAGTGGGTGATGCCGTCGGTCGCTATATCGAATTTGCGAAAAACACCCTCCCCAAGGGAACGACGCTGAAGGGGATGCGGGTGGTGGTCGATTGTGCCAACGGTGCGGCCTACAAGGTGTCGCCCGCAGTCCTCAAAGAGCTAAACGCCGAGGTGGTGTCGCTGAACGTCCAGCCCGATGGCACCAATATCAATAAGGGCTGCGGCTCGCTGCATCCAGGAGGGTTGCAGCGGGCGGTCATCAGACACAAGGCACACCTCGGGTTTGCCCATGACGGGGACGCGGACCGGGTCCTGTTTGTGGACGAACAGGGTGAGACGATGGATGGCGATCATATCCTCGCCCTTTGTGCCCTCGACCTGAAGCGAGAAGGCCGTCTGCGCGAAGACACGATTGTGGCCACCGTGATGAGCAACATCGGCTTGGATGTCGCGATGCAGGAGGCGGGGATCAAGGTCGTTCGAACCGCGGTGGGCGATCGGTACGTCCTGGAGGAGATGCTGGCGAAGCGCTACATACTGGGGGGCGAGCAGTCCGGGCATATCATCTTCCTGGAACACCATACCACCGGCGACGGGATCGTGACCGCCCTGCAGGTGCTGGCAACCATGCAGAGGTGTGGGAAACCGCTTTCGGAACTCAAGGCGTGCATGCGCTCGTATCCCCAAGTCCTGATCAACGTGCATGTCCGACGCAGAGCTGCCATTGAGGAGCTTCCACGGGTGCAGGAGGCGATTCGATCGGCAGAGGCGGGTATGGGAGGCAGGGGACGGGTCCTGGTTCGCTTATCCGGCACGGAACCGGTGGCCCGTGTGATGGTGGAAGGCGAGGAGTCAGCGAAAGTCGAGCGGCTGGCCCGAGAGATCGCGCTGGTGATCGAAAAAGAACTTGGCTAACAACCATTCCGAGTTTTGAGTTGTGAGTTTCGAGTGTTCAACCCGAAACTCGAAACGCGAAACCGAGACGGCGAGCGGAGCGAGTCGATGGTTGGGTTGTGTGTGAACGTCGATCATATCGCGACGATCAGGCAGGCGAGACGGGGGCAGGAGCCTGATCCAGCCCAGGCGGTAATGCTTGTCGAACTGGCCGGCGCGTCCGGGATCACCGTACACCTACGGGAGGACCGGCGACATATCCAGGATCGGGATGTCGAGATCCTCCGACGACTGGTCAAGACGAAGCTGAACCTGGAGATGGCATCCACGGAAGAGATGCTCCAGATCGCCCTTGCTGTCAAGCCGGAGATGGCGACGCTCGTCCCGGAACGGCGCGAGGAGCTAACTACTGAAGGAGGACTGGACGTTCACGGACACGTCGATGAGGTAGGTCTGGCCGTACGCCGCTTGCGAGAGGGCGGCATCGTGGTCAGTCTCTTCATCGACCCGGAACAAGATCAGTTGTCGGCGGCTGCGCGCGCCGGTGCCGACTTCGTCGAACTTCACACCGGATCGTACGGGGAGGCGAGGGATCACAAGGCGCAGCAGGCCGAGCTGGCCCGCCTAATTCAGTCGGCGACAGTAGGAAGAGAGTTGGGCCTTCTGGTCAATGCCGGGCATGGCCTGGACTATCGCAATGTCGGGCCGATAGCAGCGATCCAGGAGGTGGAGGAGTTGAGCATCGGCCACAGTATCATCGCCAGAGCCGTTCTTGTGGGTCTGGAGCGAGCGGTTCGCGAGATGCTCGCGGCGATGGACAAGGCCAGTACGCCATCCGAAACTCAAAACTCAAAACTCAAAACTCCAAACTCGGGCGAGGGACGGCGATGGTGATCGGGATCGGAATCGACGCCGTGCAGATCGGACGATTCGAACGCGCCGTCGCGCGTTACGGCGTTCGCCTGCTCGATCGCCTCTTCACAGCGGCGGAACAGGCGCGCTTTCGAAGCCACCGGTCGCCTGGGCGGCACCTCGCGGCCCGTTTTGCGGCAAAGGAGGCGGCCTTCAAGGCGCTTCGCACTGGATGGGGGCAGGGGGTGGTGTGGCAGGATGTGGAGATCGTGGGCGGCGGGCGTGAGCCGTCCAGCGTGGTCCTTTCGGGCTGCGCCCGGGAGGTTGCGGCCCGCCTTGGGATCACGCAGATGCTGGTGAGTCTCACGCACGATGGCGACTACGCGATGGCCTGTGTCGTGGCCACTGACGGCAGATAGGGAGTGCGCGTCGAGGAGGGGACGATGGCTGTGAGCGTTGTGACGGCGAGCCAGATGCGTCAGCTCGATCGACGGGCGACGGAGGAGTACGGCATCCCGTCGCTGCTGCTGATGGAGAACGCCGGAGTCCAGGCGGTCCTGGAGCTGGAGCGCGCGTTCCCGCACCTGACGCGAAGCCGCGTCGCCGTGGTCTGTGGCAAGGGCAATAACGGCGGCGATGGCCTTGTTGTGGCGCGTCACCTCTTCGACCGCGGGATCACGGTCGAGGTGTTTCTGCTGGCTCGGCAGACGGAGATCAAGGGGGATGCCAGGACGAATCTCGAGATCATTCGAAAATTAGGCGCGCCGATCTATGAAGTGACGACCAGCCAGGAGATCGAGGCGATACGAGGGGCGATTGAACGAGCCGACGTCGTCGTGGACGCCATCCTGGGAACCGGGACGACCGGGCCCGCGAAAGGCCTCTTCGGCGAAGCCATCGATCTGCTCAATCGGTCCGGCAAGCCGATCGTGGCCCTCGACATCCCCTCCGGCCTGAATAGCGATGAAGGGATCATCCCCGAACCGAGCATCAACGCGGTCCTCACCGTCACCTTCGGTCTGCCGAAGCGGGGTCTGATCCTCTATCCGGCAGCCTCTTGCGCCGGTCGGGTCGTGACGGTGGACATCGGCCTGCCAAGGCAACTGCTCACCGATCCGCTTCTCGATGTCTCGCTCGTGCAGGCTGAAGATCTGGTGAGCGCGCTTCCGCCACGCGACCCGAATGCTCACAAAGGGACCTATGGTCACGTCCTGGTCCTGGCCGGCTCGCCGGGCAAGACCGGCGCAGCGGCGATGTGCGCGCTTTCAGTGCTTCGAATCGGCGCAGGGTTGGTGACGCTGGCGTTGCCGGAGAGTCTAAACGATGCCATGGAGGCCAAGCTCACGGAGGTGATGACCGAGCCGCTCCCTGAGACGAGGGAGCGCACGATTGCCCACGCCGCCCTGGAAAGGGTCCTGGATCTGATGCAGGGCAAACGAGTTATCGCGATCGGTCCAGGCCTGTCGATCCATCCCGAGACTGCCGAACTGGTCCGGGCAGTCGTGAAGACCGCCAAGGCGCAGATCGTGCTAGATGCCGATGGAATTAATGCCCTTGGACCGAACCTGGAAATGCTGCGCGATGTTGCACTCCCGCCTATCCTCACCCCCCACCCTGGAGAGCTCGCCCGTCTGCTCGGCGTCGATCGGGATGAGGTGGTCCGGCACCGGATTCCGATCGCGCAAAAGGTCGCAACGAGTTTCGGCGTTCACCTGGTGTTGAAGGGCGCCCGCACCCTGATTGCGAATCCGGAAGGGCGGGTGGCGATCAACATGACGGGGAACCCTGGTATGGCGACCGGTGGGACCGGTGACGTACTGACCGGTCTGATCGCCGGCCTCCTCGCCCAAGGTGTGAGTGCCGGGCTCGCAGTCAAGGCCGCGGTCTACCTGCACGGCTTGGCCGGGGACCTCGCAGCCAAGGCGGTTGGCCAGGAGGCGATGGTGGCCTCGGATCTGATGGCACAGATCCCGGAGGCCATTCGACAACTGAAGTCCCGTACGATACCGGCGGGGAGTTGAAAACTGCGGTATGGGTGCATCGCCTTCGTCCGTGGCCGTGTATCACTCCGCCTCGCCCGAGCAGACGCGCGCGCTGGGGGAGGCGGTGGGCAGACTCGCGGATGCGGGCGACGTGATCGCCCTCATCGGCGAACTTGGAACCGGGAAAACCCTCTTCGTCGGGGGACTGGCCCGCGGGCTTGGCGTAGACCCAGCTACTTACGTGAGCAGTCCGACCTTCACCATCATGCACCGATACTGTGGCCGCCTTTCCCTCTACCATATCGACCTGTACCGTATCGAGACCCCGGAGGCCTTTGCAAGCTTGGGGCTCGATGAGTATATGGAGGGGGATGGTGTGGCCGCGATCGAGTGGGCCGAGCACGGCTACGGGTGCTTTCCGAAGGAGGTGCTGACGTTCAGACTTCGGCATACCGGATCGGATACGCGGACAATCGAGATCGTTCCGGCCGGCGATCGATACATACGGTTGGTCCAGGCGCTGATAAGCAATTTCCTGGCAGCCTCGGGTTGTCTCAAGACGTAAGCGTGACATCGTGAGTGATCAGCGTATAGCCTTGTTGTTGCTGAAAGCTGACGGCTGGTAGCTTATTGTATGAATCGCCGTCAGGTGGTGGCCTGGACGCTGTACGATTTTGCGAACTCATCCTTTGCCGCGGTCATCGCGGCGACCATCTATGCGACCTATTATGCCCAGGTTGTCGTCGGCAACGTCCATGGGGAGGGTGATCTGTGGTGGGGACGACTGATCTCCACTTCCATGGCCATTGTGGCGCTGACCTCCCCTATCTTGGGGGGTATTGCTGATCGGGCCGGGATCCGCAAGCGCCTCTTCTTTGCCGCCACCTACCTGAGCGTCGGCGCCACTGCATTGATGGCGACCGTGGGGCAGGGGATGGTTCTCTGGGGATTCGTGCTGGGCGTCCTCGGCATGGTGGGATTTGAAGGGGCGATGGTCTTCTATAACGCCTATCTCCCAGACATTGCGTCTCGGGAATGGCAGGGGCGCGTCTCGGCCTACGGCTTTGCGGTCGGCTACGCCGGATCGATTGCGGCTCTTCTCGTCGCCCTCCCATTCGCGCGGGTGGGTGCTCTCGGCTGGTGTTTCCTATCCACCGCGGCGCTTTTTGGGCTCTTCGCCATCCCATCCTTCCTGATTCTTCCACAGGATCGGCCAGGCCATGTCGGGGTTATTGAAGCGGTCCGCGAGAGTGTTCGAGGCACAGTACGGACTTTCCGGGACGTTCTCGCGTTCCGTGAGCTACGGCGATTCCTCGGGGCGTATCTGTTGTACGAGGATGGTGTGAACACGGTGATATTCTTTTCCTCTATCTTCGCGGCCAGGACGCTTGGCTTTGGGATGGCGCAGTTGATCGGCTTGTATATCCTCGTTCAGGTCATGGCGTTGGTCGGGGCCTTCCTATGGGGAAAGCCCACGGATCGCCTTGGCCCAAAGGTCGTCGTGCTCTGCATGCTGATGCTCTGGATCGGCGTGGTGATCGCCGCCTACTTGGTCGAGACGCAGCGCCAGTTCTACCTCCTTGCCGCCGTCGCTGGGTCCGGTCTCGGCGCCATACAAGCCGCTAGCCGAACCTTCATGGCCACGCTGATCCCGAAGGGGCGAGAGGGGGAGTTCTTTGGCTGCTACGCTATCTGCGGGAAGACAGCCTCCATCCTTGGACCTCTCGTCTTCGGCGCGGTGTCGTATACCATGGCAGGTAACCAGCGGGCGGCGATTCTTGTCGTCGGGCTGTTTTTCGTCATGGGTCTCATCCTGCTGTCGCGTGTACGGGCCGGGGGACCGACCAGTCAGGCCGGGAAGATGGTCGCCGGCGTCTCTTGCGCCAGGGTGTGATGATGCTGAGGCCCTTGCCGGATCAAGCCGTCTATAGTATCGTCAGGTCGCTATGCTGGTGATGGGGATAGACACATCGACAACGCAGGGAGGGGTGGCCCTTTTATCGGGGCAGGGAGTGATCTGTGAATATACGCTGAATATCAAGGCGACCTATAGCGAGCGACTGCTGCCTTTGATTGATCGAGCCTTACAGGATGCCGGGATCACCTTGGGCCAAGTCGATGGTTTCGCCGTGGCTGTTGGGCCAGGCTCCTTCACAGGCTTGCGAATCGGCCTGAGCACCGCCAAAGGCCTGGTGGTTGTGGGGGGTCAACCGCTTGTCGGCGTATCGACCCTCGAAGCAATGGCGTGGACGCTCCCGTTCTGCACTCACCCGGTGTGCCCCATCCTCGATGCCAGGAAAGGTGAAATCTACTGTGCCCTATTCCGCCACGAGGGGGATCGGTTGATCCGCCTGATGGACGATGCCGCCATCGCGCCAGACAGGCTGTTAAGCCGCATCCAACAGCCAACCGTGTTCTTGGGCGATGGGTTGGTAGTCTACGAAGGCCTTGTGCAATCCCAACTGAAGGAGTTAGCGCTCTTCTCTCCCCTTGCGGGGCGCGGAGGACGTGCCGCCGCTGTGGCAGATCTCGGACGTCGCCGTCTCCTGCGTGGCGACCGGGATGATCTCGTACAACTGGCCCCCCAGTACCTGCGGCCATCCGAGGCGGAGTTCAAACACCTTGGCAAATTCGCCCCGGTGGGTTCGTAGTAGCAAGAGGCAAGCCCAAGAAGTGCCGATGAGCAAGACAAGACTTGCAGTCACGTGCCATTCGATGCGCAGGGAAGACCTGCCGGAGGTGCTGGTGATTGAGAGCCTCTCGTTCGCCGAACCGTGGACCGAGGAGATGTTCTTGCACGAGTTTACCTCCGAGGGGATCGCCGAACCGCTCGTGGCAAGGGTGGATGAAGGTTCGGGAGAGCGGATCGTGGGCTTCCTGTGCGCGTGGATCGTAAGCGGGGAGCTGCATATCAACAATATCGGGGTGCATCCGAGCTGTCGGCGCCGCGGGGTCGCCGCTCAACTACTGGAGGAGATGCTTGGTCGAGCCTATGCCAAGGGTGTCACGGTAGGCTACTTGGAGGTGAGGGCGTCGAACGAGGCGGCTACTGCGCTGTACAAGTATTACGGCTTTCAGCCGATCGGCCGCCGCCGCAACTATTACGATCACCCGCGAGAAGATGCCATCGTGATGCGCAAGGCGCCGCTCTGACCTTCCTGGGAGCCGACGTGCCCTGATGCTCGTCCTGTTGTATAATATGTACGTCAGAATTGTAGGGGAGGGCTTTATGCCCTGGCGTACGACGGGCGTGGTGCAAGCCTCGCCCCTACACCATGGCAGGTTGCGTGAGGCGCTCGTAGCCATGACGATGAGTCTCACAGGAGAACGGAAGCGTGGGTATTCACGATGGATAAAGGAGCAAAAATGATTGATAAGGAACTGCTTGAAATCTTAGCGTGTCCCGCCTGCAAGGCTGAGGTGGTACTAGACGAGCCGGCATCCAGGATCGTCTGCACCGCCTGCGGGCGGCGCTATCCTGTTCGGGACGGCATCCCGGTCATGCTGATCGACGAGGCGGAGCAGGGGCCGCCAGCGAAGAAATAGGACGAATCATGGTGTCCAAGGTGAGGGTCAGGTTCGCGCCAAGCCCAACGGGGTATCTGCACGTCGGTGGGGCCAGAACCGCGCTGTATAACTGGCTGTTCGCCCGCCATGAGAATGGAGTCTTCATCCTTCGGATTGAGGACACCGATGTCGAACGGTCTACGGATGAATCGGTGACGACGATCCTCGATGCGTTGCGCTGGCTCGGCCTGGACTGGGATGAGGGCCCAGAGGTGGGCGGACCGGCCGGCCCGTACCGGCAGGCTGAGCGCCTGAAACTGTACCAGGAGCATGCCCGGAAACTCCTGGATGACGGGAAGGCCTATTACTGTACCTGTACGCCGGAAGAACTGGAAGCCCGACGCAAGGCGGCGCTTGCCGCCGGGACCTCCCCGAAGTACGACGGCCGTTGCCGTGAGCGAGGAAACGACCTGGCTGGAGTCGGCGGAAGAGGCGCCGCCGTCCGCCTGCTGGTTCGGGACGAGGGGAGCATTGAGATAGCGGACCTCGTTCACGGCCCCATTCGCTTCGAGAATGCCGATCTGGACGACTTCATCCTCCTTCGCTCCGACGGGATGCCAACGTATAACTTCGCTGTCGTAGTGGATGACGTGCTGATGGACATTACGCACGTTATCAGGGGCGACGACCATATTTCCAATACGCCACGTCAGATCATACTCTACGAGGCGCTGGGTCTCTCAATCCCACGCTTCGCCCATATCCCCATGATTCTGGGGTCGGATCGCTCCCGTCTCTCAAAGCGGCATGGCGCCACGTCCGCCTTGGCCTACCAGCAGATGGGCTACCTGCCTGAGGCGATGGTGAACTACCTGGTACGGCTTGGTTGGTCCCACGGCGATCAAGAGATCTTCACTCAGGAAGAGCTGGTCAGATACTTCAGCCTCGAGAAGGTGGGGAAGACCCCCGCGGTCTTCGATCCGGTCAAGCTCGAGTGGCTGAATGGCCAGTATATCAAGCGTGCCGCCCCTGATCGGCTGACGGCGTTACTCAGGCCCTTCTGGGAGGCGGCCGGCGTGAGTCAACAAGAGCTGTTTCAGAGGGGCGAAGCCTGGTTGCATCGGGTGGCCTGCCTCTTTCAGGAGCGGGCCAGGACCCTGACGGAGCTCGCATCCTCGTCTAGATTCGTGTTCGATGGGAAGATCGAGCGCGACAAGGCAGTGGCCCTGAAGGTTCTGTCAAGCGAGGCGAAGGCCGGCGTTCGCGCGCTCTTACCGGAGATCGAGGCGCTGCCAACCTTCAGTGCGGCAACCCTGGAGTCGCTATTCCGGATGAGGGCGGCGGCCCTTGGTCTGAAGCTGGTCGACCTGGCCCAGCCCTTCAGGGTTGGGCTGTCGGGAAAAAGCGTCAGTCCCCCCATCTTCCCAATTATGGAGTTGATGGGATGGGAGGCAGCGCGACGTCGGGTAGAAGAAGCACTGGAGGAGGAAGGATGAAGATCGATGCATTGCTTGATGGGCTTCGAGCAGAGTTCAATAAGCTCGATCGGGAGTTCAAGATAGATATCCCGAGAAAGATCCAAGTTGCCAGGGAGTTGGGTGATCTGAGGGAGAGCGGCGAGTACGAAACAATCAAGGACCGGCAGGGCTTTGTCAAGGCTCGGATGGCCTTTCTGCAACAGCGGATAGCAGAGATCAGCAGGATCGACCTGAGAGCGATCCCGAAGGACCGCGTCGCCTTGGGCAGCACCGTCCATCTTGTGGACGAAGAGAGTGGGGAGGAAAGCGTCTACACCCTGGTCTTCCCCGAACTGATGGATAGCACACGTGGCTGGATTTCGGTTGCCTCCCCGATCGGGCGAAGCCTCATCGGCAAACAGGCCGGTGATCGGGTCGTGATGAATATGCCAAGCGGGACCAAGGCGTTCGAAATGATGAGGTTTCAGACGCTGCACGAGAGCTCACAAGACAGCTCCGATGGGGCGGGCTGACACTACATCCACTTCCTTTCCAACCCTCCCCCCTCGGGGAGGGGACGGGTGGGGGGTGGGGGACTTTCGAGGCAATCTCACCGTTTTTCACCTTGACTTTTCCTGGCTGTTCCTCCATATTCTGAACGTCCAAAGGGAGCCCCTTTGGACGTTCATTTTTGGTGGGGGGTCGTCCAATGGTAGGACAGCAGACTCTGAATCTGCTTATCGAGGTTCGAATCCTTGCCCCCCAGCCACACCTTAACTGATTGACATCACACCGTTTTCTCCGCTATACTCACACCAATTTGTCATCTCCGCCATCTGTTTATTCCACGTTTATTCCACCTTTTGGAGAGCCGTTCCAGGGGCGCATAGCCGATTACGCGGCCGTTCGTCAGCGTGATGTCGGTTTGACCTGAGGCCCTGGCGAGCGCCCCAGGTCCGAGTTGCCCCGAGAGCTCTATCTTCGAGTCCAGCGTCATCCTCCCACGTAAGGTCCACCGCGGCTTCTGGATCGCATCCAGCAATGGCTCGATCTGGACCCCCTCGAGATGCGTGGTCACCCTTGCATGTGGCGCCCGCCCACTGAAGGAGAGCGCCGCGTCGCCCAACAGAGTGCCGCCATAGAAGCCGCCCTGGAGTCGACCGATGGTGAGCAGGCCACAGCAATAGCGAAGGTCGCCTTCTGCAGTGGTCAGGACCAGCTTCCCCCAACGCAGGACGCCGGAGCGTAGGTGCCCCTTAACCTGGTATGCTGTACCCCGCCAATAGCGGGCCGTTGAAGTGATGGGGAGTGCTAGTCAAACATAACCCATGAAGAAATACATCGTACTATCTGGAATCTAAAGGATAATATGAAGACGAGGTGAGTTTTTTAGTTGTGAAGAAAGGTGTAGTGCGGGAGGAGAGTGGGGGAGACAATTTCACATGAGGCCACTAGCCGTTTTGAGACGAAGGGGATATATTGGAGGTAGAATTGTTGTCCGGCCTGTCCGCTGAGGTGCCCCATGAACAGAGTGAGAGGACAAGTAACCATAATTTGGTTGACAGCAAGTGGGCCCTTCGTGCAATAAGCGCGCTAAGGGCCTTGTGTTTCTGTTGGGCCTGTTCAGAGGCTAAGCGCATGGGGATGATGAGAGGCTGCCGCAGCTTAAACTCGATGTGAAAGGAGGGGTAACGATGATCTACCACATAATGTGTGACGTCCAGCCAGCGGGAGAAGCGAAACTGGATGCCTTCTTGAATGGCAAGATGAAGAAATTCTGGACCAGTAACCCAGGGGTCGTGAGGTACCACGTCTACGGGGACAAATTGGCTAACAAGTTGGAGCGAGTCATTATGATTGAGGTAGGCGCCTTCAACGAGTTCGATAAGATTTTGGACCTCGATGAGCGGCAGGTGCTTCGCAGCGAGTTGCTGACGTTAGCCACAAATGTCACGAGTCGGATCCTGGAGGCGATCGAGTAAGGTTCTGGGGTTACGCGGCAGCCCTTAAGGGGAAGGAGGTCCTGAGGCGGGACCTCCTTCCTGTTTTTTGTAGGCCCGCGTTCGGTCAGAGCAGAGAGGAGTATCGGCGCCCCTCATGAAGCTGACAGGCGGGACCTCCCGTTACTCAGGTTAATCCGGGCTACGCACGCGGTTCATTCGGGCCACGTTTCCCAGTCACCTTATCAAGGAAGTCGAGCAGAACCCGGTTGAACGCTTCTGGCTGTTCCAGGTTATACTTCCCCCCTTGAGGAGTAGACAGAGACTATGACACACTGGGGCGACTCAACAAGGAGATGCCGCTATGGGGCGCATATCGAACATGCACAATGTGGCGATGAGTAAGTACGCATGGCAGCCGTATGGTGAGTATCTGGAGCGCTCACGGATCCGACGCTTCATGGATCGGCATGGCATAGCAACCTGGCAAGGGCTGATCCGCCGATCGACCGAGGATATTGAGTGGTTCTGGCCGGCTGTTCTTGACGATCTGGGCGTAGAGTGGTTTCAGCCTTACTCTAGGCTCTATGACGCCTCACTCGGAATGCCGTGGACGAGATGGTTTGTGGGCGGCAGGCTGAATATTGTCCATAATTGCTTGGACCGTCATATCCGTGACGGCCTAGGTGACAAGGTCGCGCTTATATGGGAGGGGGATGATGGGGGGTCCCGGCGCTGCAGCTACGGTGAGCTTCATGGGATGGTGGCAGATCTTGCCGCGGCCATGCGAATGGCAGGGGTACAAGAGGGGGACACCGTGGGTCTTTGCATGCCGATCTCGATCGAAGCGGTTGCCGTCATGTTCGCAGCCCTCAAGATCGGCGCGGCATGTATGCAGATCGCTGCCCGCTCTGCGCCCCAAGAGGTGGCGGCATCCCTCCAACATGGCAGCGCCAGGCTGCTGTTCATCAATGATGGCTACCCGCGCGCCGGCAAGCGGTTTGATCTTGGAGCCACCGTCAGAACCGCGCTCAAAGAGGTTCCAACCCTCAGGCTGGTCGTTGTGCTGCAACGTATGGGCGATGCCCCTGCGGCAGAATGGGCTGGTAGAGGTGAGGATGACAAGCGGCTGATCGGTTGGCGGACCTTTCAGGAGTCCGGCCGTTCAGCGCCTGAATCTGCCACGGCGGTCCTCGATTCCGAGCACATAGCCCTTATCCTGTTCAGTTCCGGCACGACCGGAAAACCGAAGACTATTGTCCATACCCATGCAGGGGCGCTTGCGCAGATCGTCAAGGAGGTCGGGTATGCCTTCGATTGCCGCCCTGATGACACCTTCTATTGGTTTACCAACATAGGCTGGATGATGGCGCCATGGGAGCTGATAGGCGTCCTGTTCTTCGGCGGCTCTGTCGTATTGTACGAGGGGACCCATCTGTTTCCTACCCCCCACCGGTTGTTTGAGTTGATCGACAGGTACGGCATCACAATAGCCGGGTTTACACCCACAGGAATGCGCAGCCTTGCAAGGCTGGGCGAGGACTATGGCTCTCACAGATTAACCTCGTTGCGCATTCTTGGTTCAACAGGTGAACCCCTGGACCCTGAAACCTGGAGATGGTATTTTCAGGCCTTCGGTCGAGGCAGGTGCCCCATCATGAATATATCGGGTGGGACGGAGCTGATCGGGTGCCTGCTGTCGCCTTTGCCGGTAATGCCTCAAAAGGAAGCGACCCTTGGCGGACCTGGACTTGGTATGGATGTTGATGTTGTCGATGAGGATGGCAGATCGATCCGCGGCAAACCAGGCTATCTGGTGTGCAGAAAGCCCTTTCCTTCAATGACAAGAGGTTTCCTTGGTGATCCGGAGAGGTTCCTTCAGACATATTTTCCGGGTGGGACCGATCAGTGGGTTCATGGAGATCGGGCCCAGGTCGATGAGGACGGCCTGTGGTACATCCTTGGGCGCACTGACGATCTGATTGTCAGCGGCGGCGTCAAGCACGATCCGGCCAGGATCGAGGCCGCCCTGATCTCTTTTTCGGGCGTTCCTCCGATACGGGAGGCTGCCGCAATCGGCGTGGATGATCCTCTCAAAGGCCAACGAATCGTCTGTTTTGTAGTGGCTGAACCAGGACCAGCTAGCTATGTCGTCCAAGAAGCCATTGATGCAATGATCGGCCATGTAGGTAGGGTCTACGACCCGAAGGGCCGCCCGGATTCGGTCCATTTTGTCAGTTCGCTTCCCAAGAACCTAGCCGCAAAGATCCCACGAGGTCTGATCCGGATGGCGTATGCAGGCGAGGGGGTGGGCGATATCTCAAAGCTAGAGAACCCTAAAGCCCTTGATGAGATCGCCGCGCTCGGACAGAGCCGATCAGGAGGGGGAGCAGTGTGAACGATGTTGCCATAGTAGGGACTGGAATGACCCTATGTCGTTCGCGGTGGGTTAAAAACAACCTTCTGGGAACTGGCGCAGATGGCCGTTGCCGAGGCTGTGCATGACGCGGGCATTCACATCCGCGACCTGTAGGCCGGCGTTGCCGGAATCCATAACGACCGCTCACCCAGTCCAGCGCTTTCTGATGGGTGGTGGTCTGCCTCAAGTCGTTGTGGTAGCCGGTGATGATGATAGGCAATGGAAGCCCATGGACTCTCTAAAGACCATTGTGGAGTAGCAACAGGGCGGTTCGACGGCCGTGGATGTGTCGATGGGCGGACGCGTCGGGGTAACTGAAGTGGAGTAGGGGAGTCGGTCATGGCGGTGGGTAGAAGGCCACTGCCACTGGGCGTGTGGCGCCTCAAAATTATTCCACCTGTATTCCACCTCTGATGTGGAACTGATGGATAATAAGGTGTAAGTGATGGGAGAGTACTCCGTATGCCTATTCTAACTCGTTGAAAACAGAGGATTGCGTACGCTATCTCTGGGAGGTCAGACAACTCTGAATCTGCTTATCGAGGTTCGAATCCTTGCCCCCAGCCACCTAGCCGCCCAGCAAGTCCATGAGCCTGCTTGGCAGTTCACTGAGTGGGTTTTGGCTACCCGTGTTTACCCGCTCTGGTACCGCCTGGCGAACCCATCGATTCTGCCACCCGAACCGTTAGCGACTCCTCTCCGTTGGCCTTTTATCAGCTCTTCTCGCGTATCCGCAACTCCTTAATTAGGCGGGAGAGGTAGGTCCGCTGCAGGCCGAGGGCGCTCGCGGCCTTCGATTGATTACCACCTGAGCGGTGCAGGGCCTCTCGGATGATCTGTCGCTTGTAAGCCACCACAGTCTCGTGGAATCCGCGAGGCGTTTCTCCAGCGGGCGACTCCGGTGAGTTGGTGAGGACACCCAGCGGGAGGTCTTCCGAGGTGATCCGATCGTGCGCACTGAGGACAACGGCCCGTTCGATGAAGTTCGCCAGCTCCCTCACATTGCCTGGCCAGTGGTAGCGTTGCAGCAACTCCCATGCGTCGGGTGTGATCTCCTTGATTCGCTTTCCCAGGCGACCACAGTATTGGGCCAGGAAGTGATTGGTGAGGGGGGCGATATCCTCTGGGCGGTCTCGAAGTGGGGGGAGTGAGACGGTGATGACATTGAGGCGGTAGTAGAGATCCTCGCGGAACAATCCCTCGCGGATCGCTTTGTCCAAGCGTCGGTTGGTAGCGGCAACGAAGCGGAGATCGACCCGTATCGGCTTCGTCCCGCCGACCCGCTCAAACTCATGCTCTTGAAGGACGCGGAGCAGTTTCGCCTGCAAGTGCGGCTTCAGGTCGCCGATTTCATCGAGGAAAGCCGTCCCGCCGTCGGCCAGCTCCAGCTTCCCGCACTTGCGCTGGTGCGCGCCCGTAAAGGCTCCTCGCTCATGCCCGAACAGATCGCTCTCAAGCAGCTCTTCCGATAATGCCACGCAGTTGATCACTACGAAAGGTTTGTCACGCCTTGGGCTCCAGCGGTGAATTGATCTCGCGAATACCTCCTTGCCGGTTCCGCTCTCCCCCTGCAGGAGGACTGTCGAACTGCTGGCCGCCGCTCGCTTGGTGACCTCGATGGCGTTCAGGATCGACGGACTGTGACCGATGATCGGCCGATCTTGTCCCCTGGCCTCCCCTGACAGCAGGAGGTTTTCCCGTTTTAACGCCTCCCGTTCCAGCGTCTTACCGATGACCACTTCCAGATGACCCGGACTGAACGGTTTGGTCAAGAAGTCGTACGCGCCCGCCCGCACCGCCTCCACCGCCTTATCGATGGTACCATACGCGGTCATCACGATGGTTGTCGTCTCGATCCCCTCATCGCGGATCGCCTTCAGGACCTCGAGGCCGTTCTTTTTCGGCATCATCAGGTCAAGGAGGGTGATTGTCGGCGAGTCCTCTCGGAGTCGTGTCAGGGCCTGTACACCGTCTGCCGCCTCCACGACTTCGAACCCCATCGCCTTCAGGCGATCACGCATCACCTCCCGAATGTCGGGGTCGTCGTCCACGATCAGGATCTTGCCGTGGCTGGGGATCATCGTGCGTGCTCCGCGTCAGTGAGGGTTATCGTTTCCTGGGGCTGCGCCAGAGGCCGCCGTGACAGGAAGATGGAACAGACGTCAGCGCCGCACGCGGTCGCCGTCTGTTGCGCGATGAGCTTCAAGAGCTCCTGAAGATTGAGCGTGGATGAGACGGCTCGCGCAATGTCGAGCAATACAGCAGTAGGGTCAGGAGAAAGTTTACGGCACATGAACGCCATCAACGTCTCCAATGGAAGGCGCCTTTCCCATCCTCTTTCGTGCGCATGCACAAATCATCGTTGCTAGCCCAATCGCTAACTTGTGGCAGGTGTACACGAATCGGATCCGGTCGCTCCAGATCTTCCCGAAATGCTGACGCGAACTCACTACGCACGTAAGCATCGAACACGATCGGCTCAGCCAGCGATTGACGTAACGGCGTATTATGTTCAGCGGATGGCTTGCGATCGACCTGTGTGGAGGTGGCGTTTGAATAGCCCAAGCGGTCTACGAATGCGTAGAGCTCTTGTTTCCATTTCTCACCGTGCAGACCCGCTAAACCCCCCAGCGTGTATTTGGGGGGCCCCAGCACAGTCCAGTCCAAAAGAGTTGAAAAGGCATTGGCGACCACGCCGACCTTTGAAACGACATCCTGGTTGGCTCCGGTCTGGGTGTTCAAGAGAATTCGGAAGGAGTTTGGGTACCGGGTGTCAACATACGCCTGGCCGATGCTGGGACCAGCAATCCCCAAGACCTTTACCACCGTGTAGCCGTGATGGACCAGGATCCGGGAAGCAGAAGCGCTCCTCTGGACGCCTCCGCTGTGACCAGCTAGGTAGAGGTGGTCATTGTGGCCGACATCCTGATCCATTACATACTTTGCTTCGCTGTAGCCCGGCCCGTGGGATAGATTAAACATCGACCAGACCACATCGATAATGGTACCATGCCGATACGCTGGGCTATACACATCGTAATCTGGATAGGCCAGTTGAGCGAAGCTTACCCAAAGCCCCGTATCCTGACCCCACTTGTCTCCACCATAGATCCCACGTGAGAGAAATAACTTTCGACGTACGACGCCGGAAGATGTCTCCAGATCCGGCTCCGGATGTTCTGGACCAGTATTGAACTGGACCAGATAACCGACTAACGGGGTCTCGGTGAGGAAGTTATACAGACCTGGCAGAAGGCTATAGCTGGGCAAATGGGTGGCCTCGACTTGGATTGCATCCCAGGCGGTCTGAAAGTTCTCCAATGCATAATCCTTCGGAGAGCCCCGCCCAAAGAGAAGCCCAGCGATAGGGCTGAAGGGAACCTTCGCGATTTCGAATGCAGCGTTCTTCAGACCAATGGCCAGCGCGAAAGGATAGCCAGTGGCATATATCCCCTTTTGCCACCACTTCAACTCCCGATCGCGGGCCTCCTTGCAATCCATCGGAACCTGGGTCTTCAGCGTGTCAGGCTTTTCGCGTGGCTCTGGCGTCGCTTCATTCGCATAGAGCAGGGTATACCCTACAAAGTCCGTCTCCGAGCCCCGGTTATTCCTTTCCTCCAACAAATTTAACCTGTCTTCGAAATAGAAAGTGACCCCGTAGCGAACGAGCGTACGCTCTGCGTCCAAAGGGATGTCATAACCGAGAACGAAAAACCGGGTATGTCGGTCGTTTCGGGTTGTTATCTCCTCGATCCGTTTCAAGAGAACAGAATCGATTGGTTGGTCTGGTTTTTGCTCATGGGCCTTAATGTAGTTCTCATTCGTGTCAGAGAAGACCTTGTATAAATGGTGCGGTTTGTTTCGGCAATCTTTCGATTCCGGGTCCGGGTTGCCGCACCACTGCGACGATTTAATATCCGTGACGTCTTCTCGGGAAAGAAAGGTCTCTGTCCTCTTTTCTTCCTCATCAGCTTTCACCGGCTTCTTCTCAGCCAGCACTCGTACGAGGCCCATGGAAATGAGGTACTCTTTGAGTCTTTCAAGCTCCTGATCTGGATCCGTTGCTCCGAGAGAATAGACGCGGAGCCATTTTTTCGACACCTCGGAGGGGCGTAGTTGTTTACATTCTTTCGAGACCTTATTTTCGAGGGCCCGCTCGAAGGCTATCTGGAGCTTTCGGATGTTCCAATCATTTTCTTCTGTGGATTGCTTTTGACGGATATCCTTGAACGGGCCCTGTTTCCCCCCCTTAACGGCATCCATCACCACTTCACCAAGCCGCACAGTTGAAGTGCATGCAGAAGGGTTCGGTAAATCCTTTGCTGCAAGGAAACCTGGCTCGGCAGCAGTGCCACCTAAAGGACTGTCTATCGAGATAAAATAGCCGGGCTGTGGTAACGCGCACGCTCCAAGGCAAAGACTCAACGCCATTGCCATCGTTACCAAGGTACGCATTGGATGGCTCCTCTAGTAAACGTCCACTCGGCCCTCAGATCCGCGCGATCCTGCAAGGCAGCGGTTCGTTAAGCTTTCCGCCCGCTACTTCTCGGAGCGCACCTGGTAATAGCAGAACAGCTCGTGCTCCGCCAGTTTCTTGGCGATGACGCCCGCCGTCGTCTCGAGGACGCTGGCCAGGGTCTCGTTGTTGATGCCCAGACCTCCTCCGCCCCGGATGAGCTCACCGACGTGAGAGGTCGCCGCAGCCTCGGCACGCAGGGCATCGGTGGTGACCTTCGCCAACTCGTCCATCGGGATGGGAGGGTTTGCTGAATCGAACTGAGGGTATCCCTCGATCTTCAGAGCGGTGGCCCCATCGACGGCTGGGACCTGAAAAGCGGCATCGAATAAGGCTTCGAGGAAGATCCGGGTGAGATCCGATGCGACGCGGCGCGAATCCGACGACCCGCTGGGCAAGTGGAAGGGTTTGTTCGCAACGAGCAGATCGGACGAGAGGCCGGGGAAGGCGAACGTCGTGCCGTTGCGGTCCACGAATCCATCGGAGACGCGCCGTACCGCCCCCGTGATCCCCCTCCGTTCTCTTGCCGTCTGGTCGTCCCCCAGCGCCGCTTTAAAGTTGAGCTCGCCGAAGTAGGCCTTGTTGTACGCCACCAAGAGACGTTCGAAGCGCGAACCGGTCCGGGCCATCTGGTCTTCGTCGTCTCGAATCCGCGCGTGCAGGTACTCGACTAACTGCGGCGTGGTCACCAGGTTTATGTAGCGACCGAGCCCGAGGCTTTGTTCCCTTTTCGCTATGTGCTTCTTGAGCAGCCTCCCGAGGGAACCGAGCTTGCTCTCCTGTTCGTCTGTATCGATGAGTTGGGTGAGTAACGCTTTGAGATCTTGCGTTTCCGCCTCGAGTGGCAGGTCAAGGCTTCTCACCACTCGATTGACCAGCTTTTCCGCTTTGACGCGGGCCAACTCCACGCCAGGGTTGCCATCTTGAGGAGCGAGAGCGGCAGGCTCACCAACCGATTGCTCGCCATAGGCCTGGCTGCTGCAGGCAATGAACCGCTTGGCCAGTTCCCGGTCGTCCTGAATCTTCTTATGCCAATGTGGACGTTCGATCAGGGAGAGGCGGGGCAGTTCGCGAAGCGGCTGATCCAGTGAAGCACATCCGGCGGAGAGGCTCAGAACCCCTATGATTATGGGCTGAAGCAGGTTGGAAGTGCAAATTGAAGACCTCTTCGACTGAAATATCTTAGTTGAAACCGGTCTCATCAGACTGACCCTCGAGGGAAATCAAAAACAAAAACGCCTTTGGCATCCTCGCTCACAGATGCTGAAGGCGCTTGACTTTGGCGCCGGGGATCACACCTGGAAAGGTGTTGCAGGGCCACGCTAGCCCTCCCCACAAAACATTGTTAAGCAGCCCACATTGTTGTCTCAACTCGCAGTGAACCCTATAATGACGCTGGTCTGCTGTCAAGCAGCAAGTGGGGGGTGTTAGCAGCAGCAGCAAGGCGCTGCGGTGCTTGACAACCTGGCTGAAATCGCATACGGTTGTCCGGGATGATCGGGGCGGAAGCGTTGCGGCCTTCTGGGCCAAGGAGGGTTGTTGTGGTGGAAAAAACAGCAGAACGGGGGGAACGGAAAGAGCGGGAACGAGCGCTAGATCTGGCAATTGCCCAGATTGAAAAATTGTACGGCAAAGGCGCCATCATGAAGATGGGCAGTTCGGGTGCGCTCCTGCCCATTGCGATTATTTCCACCGGCTCGCTGGAACTGGACGCTGCGCTGGGAGTGGGGGGAGTGCCACGGGGCCGCGTCGTCGAGATCTTTGGGCCGGAATCTTCCGGGAAGACGACACTAGCCCTGCACATCATCGCCGAGGCGCAGCGGGTGGGTGGTTCAGCCGCTTTCGTCGATGCCGAGCACGCGCTGGATCCCGCCTATGCCCGGGCCCTGGGGGTGAACATCGATGACGTGCTGATCTCCCAACCGGACACAGGGGAGCAGGCCCTCGAGATTACCGAGGTCCTGGTTCGGAGCGGGGCCATCGATGTTATCGTGATCGACTCGGTCGCCGCCCTGGTACCTCGGGCTGAGATCGATGGCGAGATGGGGGAGCCGACGATGGGCCTTCAGGCCCGCCTGATGTCCCAGGCGCTCCGGAAGCTCACGGCGGCCATCAGCAAGTCCAAGACCTGCGTCATCTTCATCAATCAGCTCCGAGAGAAGATCGGGGTCATGTTTGGCAATCCCGAGACCACCACCGGCGGCCGGGCCCTGAAGTTCTACTCGTCAGTTCGGCTTGACATCAGGAGGATCTCAAGCATCAAAGATGGTGAGGAGGTGATCGGGGCGCGCGTGAAGGTCAAAGTGGTCAAGAACAAGGTCGCCCCCCCCTTCAAGGAGGCGGAGTTCGACATCATCTATGGCGAGGGGATCTCGCGGATCGGGGGTCTGCTAGATCTTGGCGCCGAGCACAAGGTCATTGAAAAGAGTGGGTCCTGGTTCTCCTATGCCGGGGAGCGGATTGGCCAGGGACGGGAGAACTCCAAGCGCTTTTTGCAGGACAACCCTGCCCTATGTAACGAGATCGAAGGAAAGGTGCGCGCCGCCCTGGGATTGACCGGTGCAGTCGAGGCGGAGGTGGCGCCGCAGGCGCGTTGACACCTCGTGGGCTGAATGGTATCACTTGATGATTGGAGAAATCTCCGCAGAGATGCCTTTCGATCTTCATGAGCTGCTGAGGCTGGCCCTTGAGCGACGTGCCTCGGACCTCCACCTGAAAGTCGGCGCCCCACCTGTTCTCCGGATCGACCACCAGCTCGTCCCTATACAGGACCGACCTTGCCTCACGCAAGCTGACCTCGAGACGACTGTCAGTCTCGTCACGACGGAGCCACAGCGACAGCGGTTTGCGCAACGTCGGGAACTAGACCTGAGCTATAGCGTTGCTGAACTGGGACGGTTTCGGACCAACCTCTTTCAGCAGCGCGGGATGGTGGGAGTCGCCTTTCGGGTCATCCCACTCAAGGTCGAGACGATTGAAGAGCTCAATCTTCCACCGGTCATCGAGAAACTGGCGATGGAACCCAGGGGGATGGTGTTGGTCACCGGTACCGCAGGGAGCGGGAAATCGACAACCCTGGCAGCCATGATCGGTCATATCAACAGCAATAGAACCGGCCATATCGTAACCATTGAGGACCCAATCGAGTTCCTCCACGCGGATAATCGGTGCTTGATCAACCAGCGGGAAGTCGGGATTGATACTGAATCGTTT
>OBEQ010812906.1_pt1 | contig 97129 bp, 91 predicted proteins | sample 1670901 | NCBI WGS metagenome assembly OBEQ01 (sample SAMEA104232315, study PRJEB22302) | groundwater metagenome | biome: forest; feature: aquifer; material: groundwater | place: USA | collected 2011-08-07 | depth 5.4 m | reverse complement strand
TTAGCGGCTCAACAAGCCAAAATTATCGCTTTGCAAGAAAATCCCGTCGCGGGACGGGATTTTCTCAAAAGGATTGGCTCGAACCGCGTTTTGCTTTCGCAAAAGGTGGCGATTGAACCTAAAAAATCTTGGCAAATACTATACAATCTGCCTGCCGAGGCGCGAAGCGCCGAGGCAACAAACTCGCAACATACAATTTGGCTCCCCCGACTGGATTCGAACCAGTAACCTACCGGTTAACAGCCGGTTGCTCTACCATTGAGCTACAGGGGAATGCCTGGTTTTCAAAAAGCTGTACCACTATAGCCAAGGCCTGCTTAATTTTCAACGCTATTTTTTGACGAATTTCCAGATTTCGCGGCCTACGATCTGGTCGGGCCGGTCGTAAAGCAGGCTTTCGCGCGCCGCAGCTGGCAGGGAAAATCTGCTGCGGGTTTCTTTTGGAATGAGTGGCGCGATTTTGAAGCCGCAGCTTTCAATTTTTGCAGCGAGATTCTCGACAAAATAGAAGCGATTTTTGGCTCTGTAAAAAGGAAAACTTATGATCACTGGCGTGCCGGGCTGTAAAATATGCGCAAGGGCCGTGAAAAATTTTTGATTGAGATCGCGGATGCGGTTGAAGGTTTTGGTCATATTTTCGGGCGAGGGGAGTTGGCTTACCGGCTGGCCGAGCCAGGATTCAGTGACAATGAGATCAATTGCGGTTTGCACGGGTAGACTTTTTTTGGTCAGAGCCGTTACGTCGTTAACAAAAATTTGGGGCTGCTCCAATGCTGTTTTTGTATTTGCTGCTGCGATTTTTCCTTGTTTAAGTTCAGAGTGCAACCACTGCAGATTCTGCGTTGCTTTTTTGATTACTTCTGGATCGATATCTGAACCGATGATGCGAAAACCCATCAGCAGGCCTTCACTCGCAATGGTGCCGATGCCAAGAAAAGGGTCGTAAAGTGTGGGTGTGGGAGTTGGCGTGGGCGTTGGCGTGGGCGTTTCGATTTTTTTTAGTACCGAGAGTCCTGAAAAATTGATCATCATCTGGGCGAGTTTTGGCGGCAGCATGCCAAGATGCGGGTCGCGCGCCGGGCGGTCATAGTCTCGATGGCTGTAGCTTTCAAAATCCTGGAGCTCCCTGGTTTCACCAAGATAGTAGCTGTTTTTGCCCTGGATGATGACGATTTCTGCGCCGCTTTCGAGTAGTTTTTCACCTTTAATGGCGGCATTTTCCAGGTTTTTGAAATTGCGATTGATGAAACGGTTTTTGATGCCTGCGCCGGTAAGATTTTTTTTAATTTTATTTAAGATTCTGTTTAGAAAATTTTCATGTCGACCTGCTAGGCTGTAGGCACTTATTCCATAACTTGTCTTGTTTATGCGATTTTGAAACTTTTTTATCAAATATTGACTGATTTCCTGAGCGAGACTGTTTTGAGCCGCTTCATGATTGGTGCCATGATTGGCCCTGGTGCCCGCATTTTGCTGCAAGCCGGTTTCTGCAAAGATTTCCGCAATTTTGATAATGCCTCCAAACTGGTTTAAGCCTAGCTGCAGGTTTGATGCCGGATTTGCAAGTTTGGCAACGAGCGCTTCGGCTGAAATATCAACGATTTCGTCACGGTCACTTAAAATCTGGCAGATTTCAGCGATGGACAAAAGCGGTTTACGGCCAAGAATGAAAGCGAGAGTTGTCAACGCAATAATTTGATTATCAGTCTTGTAAATTTTCTTCTTTTTTAATTAAAAATCAATGGAAAACCGCGAAACCCCATTAAATGCAGGCTTTGAAAACTTTTTTACGCAACGTAGAAATTTGCTGCTTTTCTGTCTGGCTTTGCTTCTGGCGATTACACTAAGTTTTGGTTTCGGCTATTTTTTCGGTCGCCTGGAGCAGATCCAGATCAGCAAATCGATTCTGAAAGTCATTCCGGATATTAATTGCTTAAATCGACGAATTTGAGTCTTTTTGGCAAGACTAACTCTCTTGTTTTCGCTCCATCCAGGTTATAAAGTACACCGTGTTGTTGAGTTTTGTGCAGCAAAACTCCAGTCCGCAATTATTAATTCTTAATCAAAATGTTATGGCTATGTCCCTCAATCGCTCCCAGCTTATCGGCAATGTGACCCGTGATCCTGAACTTCGCCAGATTCCCGGTGGGCAAACCGTAGCAACTTTTTCGGTTGCGACCAATTTTGTCTGGACCGATGCGAGCGGTCAGAGACAGGAAAGAGCTGAATTTCATAATATTGTGGCATGGCGCAAACTCGCGGAAATTGTCGGTCAGTACATTAAAAAAGGCAGCAAGGTTTACGTTGAAGGCCGTCTGCAGACCCGCGACTGGGAAGGTGAGGACGGCGTCAAGCGTTATCGTACGGAAATTGTGGCCGATAACGTGATTATGCTCGATCGTAAAGGTGCAACGGGTGATGGCGGAGAAATGTCGAGTGGCAGCCAAAACTATAGCTCCGGTTACCGTAAACCAGGATCGCTTGATACCGGTAATGTTGCGGCTGCGACAGATAAATCTTCAGAAGCAGGAGCCTCACCAAAGGAAGCCCAGGAGGAAGAGGTCATGATTGAGGATCTGCCGTTTTAGGGCCAATATTTAGGGCCAATATCGAAAAAGCGCCCGGCCAATCAAGGCAGAGCGCTTTTTTTACCCCCTGCTCCAGCCCTATCTGCAGCTATTTTTCGAAGCGCAGAGGATAAAGAGGATCAAGGGGTCGTAAGTAACAGAAATTCGACGATTGTTTCTGTTGCCGCCTTCCCTAAAGGAAAGCTTTCTCCCTACTGTTCTTTGGTGTTTTGTTTTGCGACGTTAAAATCACCGTCGTCTTTTATTTTATTTTTATTTTTTATTTCTCCCGGCTAATGCGAGAAGAAAAATTTTGGTTGAATGTATTTTTGTTTTACTTCCATCGTTCCCCGTGTATATAAAGAGGTGGAAGCCATTTTTGAGAGGTATTCGTCGTACCTGAATCGAAAAGTAGGGAGGAAGAAGCGGTGAAATGCGATTTGTTTTTTGCGCACCTTTGTTGTTTGGCTGTTGTTCGCCATTTCTTCCCGGCTACTTTTCAATTTTTGCTGGTTTTCAAGGAACTTTAAATCTTGATATTGTAGCATTTTTCAGCTTCCTTTACAATGCTGCAGGTGATGTCTTTTTATCTCTAGAGAATAAACCTTGAAAGGCAAACTTTTTATTATTTCCGGGCCTTCCGGAGTGGGCAAGGGTACGGTGATTTCGGTTTTAAAAAGCGATTTTCCGCAGTTTGTCTACCCGATTTCCCATACCACGCGCGAAAAGCGTCCCAATGAAAAGGACGGTGAGGTCTATCATTTTATTCACCCTGACCGTTTCAGAGAGGGGATTAAAAACGGTGAATTTCTTGAATGGGCACAGGTGCACAAAAGCAGTTATTACGGCACGCTCAAAAAACCGATTGTTGACGCTCTGGAAGCTGGAAAAATTGTTATTCGTGAAGTGGATGTGCAGGGTTTTCATTCGATCAGCAAAGTGATTCCCCTTAAAAACCTGGTGACCATTTTTTTGAAAGCCGAGAGTCTGGAAAAGCTGCAGGAGCGCATTGTAAAACGGGGTAAGTTGCCTGACGATGAAATCGCACGCCGCATGGAGAGTGCCAAAAAGGAGTTGGAGGCTGCTCAACTTTTTGATTATCAGATTTGGAGTCTGGAAGGCAAAATTCCTGAATGCGTAGCCGAAGTTGAGAAAATCATCAGTGAGGAAGCAGAAAAAGCCGGGTTGAAGATTTAGAAATGTTTCGGTAGAATCGCTATCGCCCCGGAAAGCGGCTATCGCCGAAAAAGAACAGGCAGATAAAAAATTTGGAAAGCGATGGGGAGTGGCCAAGCGGTAAGGCATCGCCCTCTGGAGGCGACATGCGGGGGTTCGAATCCCTCCTCCCCAGCCAGAAAATTTTTCATTTGCAATAATATTGCATTAAGCGTACGATGCGAAATGCAATATTATTTAATTTGCAAATTTATGAAAAAATTCGTTAAAACACCACTTGCTGTTTTGCTTGGTCTTGTGATGATTTTTGCCATTGGCGGCTGCCATGGGGGAGCAGACGATGGACAGCTTTCAAAGACCCCTGCGGATACAAAATCGTTAGGTGTAGTGACAAGTTTTTATCCGTTGTATGAAATTATTCACCGGCTTGGCGGCACGCGCGTCTACCTGAAAAATCTTGTACCGGCTGGTTCGGAACCGCATGATTATGAGCCAACACCCCAGGATGTTGTCAGTTTACATACTGCTGATCTGGTTATTTATAACGGTGCAGGCCTTGAGCCTTGGAGCGATAAAATTATTCCTGATCTTCAAAAAAACGGTGTCAGTGTTTTGAATATATCCGCGCTTTTCAAGGATGTTGTGCTTAAAGATCCATCTTCCAATCAGGAAAATAATACGGAATTTCTTCCGTATGATCCTCATTTCTGGCTTGATCCGCTCAATTATATTCAGGAAATTATGGCAGTGAAAACCGAACTTTCCAAACTTGATCCTGCCGGCAATTCTTTCTACGCGCAGAATGCCGATCGTTTCATTGCACAGCTTCAGGATCTGGACCAAAGTTTCGCGGCAGGTTTGAAAAACTGTAAACTGCATGATTTTGTCACCAATCATGCGGCTTTTGCCTATCTTGGCAATCGTTATCATCTTCACATGATTGCGATTGCGGGCCTTTCACCGGACGCTGAACCATCGCCAAAAACCTTGACTGAGCTGGTTAAGCTTGTGAGGTCTAAAAATATTCATTTTATTTTGACGGAAAGTCTTGTCAGTCCGAAAATAGCTTATGTGGTTGCACATGAAACAGGTGCGAAAACATTTGTGCTTAACCCGCTTGAGAGTTTGACCGATGAGGAAATCGCCCATGGAAAAAATTATCTTGCGGTGATGCGCGAGAATTTAAAAAATCTGCAAATTGCGCTAGAATGCAGCTAGCTCGCGCCAGTGTCCAGTAGCGCTACAGTAATTTTTATTGATTACACCAATGAGCGAACCGGTTAGTAGTGCAGTTATCAGCGTACAGAACCTGACTTTTTCCTATGATGGCAAAACGCCTGTTTTGAAAAATATTAATCTGGAGATTGAGGAAGGCGATTTTGTCGGCCTGATCGGCCCAAATGGAGGTGGCAAATCTACGCTGCTGAAACTGATGCTCAATATTCTGCCGTTGCAGCAGGGCAGAATCAGGCTTTTTGGCAGGGATATGAGGTCTTTTAAAGATTGGACCTGCATTGGCTATGTTTCGCAGAAGGCCACGCATTTTGACCGGCAGTTTCCGGTGACAGTCTGGGAAGTTGTCTCCATGGCGCGCTGCCCACGCAAGCGATTTCTGCAGACTTTGAAAAAGGAAGATGTGGAGATGATTGAGCGTTCGCTTGCGGATGTGCAGATGCTCTCTTTTAAAAATACTCCACTGCATGAACTTTCCGGCGGCCAGCAGCAGCGCGTTTTTATTGCGCGGTGTCTTGCCAGCAATCCCTGTATTCTGGCTTTGGATGAGCCAACTATCGGTGTTGATCTTCATGCGCAGGAACAGTTTTATCTGCTTTTGCAGAAACTGCGCAGGGAAAAGCACTTAACGATTATGCTTGTTTCGCACGATATTGACGTGATTGCGACGCAGGTGAACAAATTTGCCTGCGTTAATCAGGAGCTTGTCTATCATGGCGAGCCAAAAGAGTTTATCAAACAGGATTATCTGGAGAAGCTTTATGGCAAGAATTTGCGCTTTATTCTTCACGGCCACTGATTTTTCAAACCCTATGCTCGAATTATTTCACTATCAATTCATTGTAAACGCTTTTGTGGCGGGCGGAGCGATTGCGGTTGCGGCGCCGCTGATCGGTACTTTTTTGGTGGTGAAAAGATTTTCGCTTTTTTCTGATTCGCTGTCGCATGTAGCGCTGGCTGGAGTGGCAATCGGGCTGCTTGCCGGAATCTATCCTGTGTTGACAGCCGTCATAGCCTGCATTGTGGCTGCTGTGATGATCGAGTGGCTAAGAACAAGCGGTAAAATTTATGCTGATGCGGCGCTGTCGCTTTTTTTATCCGGAAGTCTGGCGATTGCGCTGGTGCTGATCAGTCTTGCGCATGGTTTTAATGTGAATCTTTTCAGTTATTTATTTGGGAGCGTTACTGCGGTTGAAACTGAAGATCTTGTGCTGATCTGGTGTCTGACAGCACTGGTTATTTTACTAGTCGGAGGATTTTATAAAAAACTGCTTTACGTTGCTTTTGACGAGGAAGCTGCAAAAGTGAGCGGTCTGCCTGTCCGCAAATTCAATCTGCTGCTGATGATTCTTGCCGCGGTTATGGTTTCGCTTAGCATGAGGATTGTGGGTATCCTGATGGTTGGCGCCCTGATGGTTATTCCTGTTTTAAGTGCGCTGCAAATCGCCAAAAGTTTCAAACACACCCTGCTTTATTCGCTTGGCTTTTCGCTGAGTGCGGTTTTTGGAGGGCTTTTTCTTTCCTATTATCTCGACATTGTTGCGGGCGGGGCGATTGTGCTTCTGGCGCTTATTCTTTTTATTGTGACTTTCTTTTTCGGCAGCTTTTACAGAGCCCGGTAAATTCGAGATAGTGGGATTGAATTTTGAACTGGTATTGTTTTGCGATTTTTTTTTCGAGTCCGGAAAGGTTTTCGCCTTCAACCTCGTCAACGCGGTGGCACGATTTGCAGACAAGATAGTGGTGGCACGACTGCTCCGCGTTTTTTTTGCGATCGAGGCCGGTAACTGCGCAGGCGCTGTAGCCGTTCAGCGCCAAAACCTTATGTACGAGTGAAAGTTTTTCGAGTGTTTCGAGAATGCGGTAAATTGTCACCACGTCGGCATTTACTTTGCGTTTTTTGAAAGTGTCGCGCATTTCGTACGGTGTAAGCACCTTTTTATTTTTTGAAAGCAGATCGATGACCAGTTTGCGCGGACGCGTCAGTTTGTAGCCGGCTTCCTGCAGTTTTTCCAGGGCAAAATGTTTGTAATTGTTCATGGCATGGAAAATAAGATTGCATCGTTATTTATAGCACGGGAAGTTGGTGATCGCTAAAGATAACTTCAATGCCCGGCGGGATTTTTCGGGGCAATAACGTAACCGATGCCATGTACGCAGTGGATCAGTTTTTGTTTGCAGCCGCGATCGATTTTTTGGCGGAGACGCCGCACGGTTGCTGGCAAAACGTTCGACTGCGCCGCTCTTTGCATATTCCAGATTTTTAAAAGCAGATCCTGGCTTCTGACGATTTTGCCTTTGTTTTTAAGCAGCGTTTCCAGCAGCGCACTTTCTTTATGGGTCAGGCTTATTTCTTTTTTGTTCCGGCGAACTTTTGCCTTTTTTGCCTCAAAAACAAGATCGGCAATACGGTCCTGCGCAGTAGTTTTGGCCGGTCGATACCTGCGCCTGAGTGCATCCACTCTGGCTAAAAGCTCTGCGGTCTCAAAAGGTTTGGTCAGATAATCGTCCGCACCCATTTCAAAAAGAGCGCTTTTTGATTGCACATTGTCGATGGCGCTTAAAACCAGAATGGGCATATCGATCTTCTGGCTGCGGAATTTCTTGACAAGAAAACTCCCGGGCTTTTCAGGCAGCATCAAATCGATAATGGCCAGATCGAAACGCGCCGGATTTTCGTCCAGCCAAAAAGTCTGCACGGATGAAAAGCTGCTGACGTTATGTCCGGCATGTTTCAGGAGATTTTCCAGCAGGCCTGCAAGCTTTGGATCGTCCTCGACAACAAGAATTTCCATCGGCGTTTTTATATTTTTTTTTACTATAGATCGGATCGTCCATTTTTGGAAGCTGTGTTATGTGTTATACTGCAGTTAAGTTTTTTTCTGCCATGGCTCTTACCGATCAAAAATGCGTGCCGTGCGAAGGCGGAGTTGATCCGCTGCCGCAAAAAGAAGCAGCAGCTTATCACACTGAAACTCCGCTTTGGTCGCTTGGTCTGACTGCGATCGAGCGCGATTTTACTTTTAAAAATTTTAAGCAGGCAATGCGCTTTGTGAATGCAGTAGCTGAAATTGCCGAGCAAGAAGGCCATCATCCCGACATTTCCATTTTCTACAGCAGGGTGAAGCTGTGGCTTACCACGCATGCCATTAAAGGTCTTTCCGTAAACGATTTTATTCTTGCCGCCAAAATCGATAAAATTTATACTTGAAAAGGCGTGAACTCTTTTTAATTTTGATTTTTGGTGCACCGATCTGCAAATCCGGTTTTGTCCCATTTGGAAAATCATCCTAAAAATAATCTCAGCGATGTTATTTTGGGCGGCCAGGACGGACTCGTGAATGTGCTTGGAGTAATTTTGGGTGTTGCGGCGGCAACGGCTTCCACCCGCATTGTGCTTGCCGCAGGTTTTGCCGCGACTTTTGCGGAGTCGATTTCCATGGCTGCGGTAGCGTATACTTCCAATGTTGCGGAGCGCGATTTTTATCTTGGCCAGCTGCAAAAGGAAAAACGTGAAATAAAAACCGTTCCCGAAGTTGAAAAAGAGGAAATCCGCCAAATTTACCGTCAAAAGGGTTTTCAGGGTGAACTCCTCGAAAAAATCGTCCAGGTTATTACTTCCAATGAAAAAGTCTGGCTTGAAACGATGATGCAGGAAGAGTTGCATCTTGCACCGGTCGAAAACAAACGGCCTTTTATGGCTGCAGTTGTCGTAGGTGTTTCAGCGATTGTTGGTTCATTTGTGCCATTGACTCCATTTTTATTTTTGCCGGTAAAAGAGGGGATTTATGTTTCTTTATTTGTTTCGGCGCTGGTGCTTTTTCTGCTAGGCGTGATCAAGGCCAAACTTACGATTGGCAATCTGGTCAAAAGCGGGCTTGAGATCGCCATTATCGGCATGGTTGCCGCCATTGTCGGCTATGGAATCGGCCTTTTATTTACTTAATTTTTTTTATGCAAAATGCGACAAAAGGTGGTGTGGTTCTGCCCAATTTCCCCGGTTATTTTTTGATTGCCGCGCTGGTGCTTTCTTTTGTTTTTCTCTTTCTCCTCTGGCAGCCGTTTTTGGTTGTGCTGATTTTGGCCGGTATTCTGGCGAGCGCGTTTCATCCGCTACATGCTCGTCTTTTGAAGGCTCTTCATAATCACTCCAAAATTTCTGCGCTGATTACCTGTTTGATTATTCTGGTGCTGATTGTCATTCCCGTGGCGATTTTTACGATGCTGCTTTTTAGGCAGGCGCTGGATGTTTATACGTTTATTGCTGGCAAGCTGCAGAGCGGCGATGTCGATTCTTATCTTAAATGGCAGCAGGGGGGGATTTTGTATGATTTTTTGAAAAATCTCCAGGTTCAGTCCGGTTCTTTTATTGACCTGAATACACTGGATCTGAAAAAAAATCTTATTGATCTGGCCAAAAGTCTTAGCTCGTTTCTGGTTGTGCAGAGCGCCAATGTGCTTAAAGGTCTGGGCGGGCTGGTGATTGATTTTTTTATGCTATTTTTTGCGCTTTATTATTTTTTGAAGGACCATGATGCGATCATAGCCGGTCTGATTAGGACAAGTCCGCTGCCGAAAAAATACGATGTCGAACTTTTCCGCAAATTCAAGGAAATGAGCAAAGCGGTTTTGTACGGTATTTTTCTGACTTCGATGGCGCAGGGATTTTTGGGAGGGATCGGATTTGCGCTGGTTGGGATTCCAAACGCGATTTTCTGGGGAACCGCAATGGCTTTCTTTTCACTGGTGCCGATTCTTGGCACGAGCCTTATTTGGCTTCCTGCTGCAGTTATTTTGTTTTTAAGCGGGCATGCAACTGCAGGAATTGTGCTGTTTTTGTGGGGGATTTTGCTGGTGAGTACGGTTGATAATTTTTTGCGCGCTTATCTGATCGGCAACCAAACTAAAATGAATCCGCTGCTCGCTTTTGTGTCGATTTTTGGCGGGATTGCGATATTTGGTTTTGTCGGCGTGATTTTCGGGCCGCTTGCACTGACGCTCTTTTTTACCTTTCTGCACATTTACCAGCTCGAATATAGGACGCTGCTGCGAAAATAGAGGTTCATTGTTTTTTCAGCGCGTCTTCGATTACCATCTGGAAATATTCAAGCGGTTGGGCGCCAACGACCTTTTCGCCGTTGATGTAAAAAGTCGGAGTGCCGGAAACTTCTTTTTTCATGCTCAGGGCCAGATCTTTCTGAATCTGGTTCTTGTACTTGCTAGACTGGAGGCATTGATTGAACTGATCCATATTCAAACTTAAACTCCCTGCGAGCATCTGGAAGGTTTTGATGCTTGTATCCTGAAAACTCCAGCTGTCCTGGTTTTTGAAGAGCAGATCGTGCATTTGCCAGTATTTGCCCTGATCGCCCGCGCAAAGCGCACTCTCGGCTGCTTTTGACGCCTGCGGATGTTTGTCGAGCGGCGAATTGATGAAAATGTATGAAGCTTTGCCGCTTACAATATAGTTGCCAACAATTGAGGCCAGATTTTCGCTGAAAAATTTATGGCAGAATGGACATTGATAATCGCTGTATTCTTCGATGGTTACTTTGGCTCTCGGATTGCCGAGCACGAAGTGCCCGTTCTGGTCTTTTGTGGACTGGATATTGGCGTAGTTGATGCTTTGCCCAGGAGCTGCTGGCGGGGCTGCAGTCTGTCCAGATGCGGACGGATTTGCCAGGGTATTTGCCTCGCCTGCAAGCGCGTTATTGCCACTGCCCATCGATCCTGCTGGTAGAACTTTTGCCAGCAGAAAGCCGACAATCAATCCAAAAAGGAAAATACTTGAAAGCATCCAGGGATTTGTTTTTTTCATGTTTGAAAGGTTTTAAAAGAATGAAATGTTGGATTTACTATAGGCAAAGTTGAGCCAGTTGGCCAGCAGATTTGCATTATTGGTGAGGAGCATCACGCCAAGCATAATCACCAGAATGCCTGAAATAAGCGATGAAATCCTTGCAAAATTTTTAAAATTTTTAAGCCACAGATTAAGTTGCGTGATAAAAATGGCGATCAAAAGCAGTGGCAGCAGAAAACCGAGCGAGTAGAAAATAAAAAGCCAAATCGCCTGATAAAAGTTGGCTCTGGTTGCGGCCAGTGTGAAAATCGCGCCCATGATTGGGCCGTAACACGGCGCCCAGCCAAACGCAAAAAAAATACCAATCAAAAAGGAACGCAGATGGCGGATTTTTTTAAGCGCTTGCGGCAGTTCCAGTTTTTTTTCTTTTAGCAGCGTTTTGATTTTGAGAATGCCGGTGAGCTGGAGGCCGAAAAGAATAATGATTACGCCCGCGATTTTTTCAAAAATTGGCCGGTTTAAGAGCAGAGTCTGGCCGATCAGTCCGACGGTCGCCCCCAAAAAAAGCACCACCAGCGAAAAACCGAGGCCAAAAAGAATTGTGTCAAGAACTAAAATGCCACGAAGATTTTTTTTGTCTATAAACCGGTAATCCTGCGAAAAAGAGATGCCGCTCAGGTAAGCCATAAAAGAGGGCAAAATCGGCAGAATGCAGGGGGAGGCAATCGACAGGACGCCGGCTAAAAAACTGATAAAAATTCCGGGTGTATGCATGGGCTCTTATATTATACCCCATTTTTCAGTTTTTGCCGGGAAATTGTGGTTGACTTGCAGGGCTGTCTTTATTATGGTTGTAAAGGTCAATTCTTTCGTGGGTTTACTTTTCATTTAAATTTCAAAAGCAGTTCATGATTTTTCGTTTGAATTCTGCCATAAATCAGCAATTTTTTCTTCCGGGAAAATGCCCCAAAAAGGCTCCGGCGCGAGAAGTTTAAGAGCACTGCTGTTTTTGATTTGAAAAAAGTTCCCGTTGAAGGAGGATCGATTATACTCTCATTTTATTTGATATGTCGCCTACTTTGATTTTATTTGCAGCATTGGCGCTGGTTGTTGGTGCTGTGGGTGGTTATTTTTACCGCAGACAGCAGACCGAAACCAAAAATAAAGATCTGCTTGAAAAGGGCGAGCAGATTTTGCGCGAGGCCAACGCCAAAGCTAAAGAGATTCTGTTTGAGTCCAAAAATGAGGCTCTAAAGAGTCTTGAAAAGGTCAAACATGATGAAGAAAAGAAGCTGGAGCAGCTCCAGAAAATGGAAGAGCGCCTCGTCAACAAAGAAGAGGCCCTCGACCAGAAGAATCGTCAGACGGACAGCCTGAAAGCTGAACTTGAAGGCAAAGTTGGCGCTGTGAAATCTTTGCGTGAAGAGGTTCAGAAAATTCATGAGCTGCAAATCCAGGAACTGCAAAAAATCGCGGCGCTTAGTCGTGATGAAGCCAAGGAAATGCTTTTCCGCCAGGTGGAGGAGGATTACAAAGCCGAAATTGTGGCGCACATTGAAAAGTCTGAAAAAGAGCTTAAAGATCAGGCCAAGGAGCGTGCAAAATTTATTCTGGCAGATGCCATCCAGAAATATGCCGCTGAAACTGCCACTGAATCTACGGCAACGGTTGTAAATCTGCCGAGCGATGATCTGAAAGGCCGTATTATCGGCCGTGAAGGCCGTAATATCAATGCTTTTGAAGAGATTACAGGGATTGATGTAATTGTCGACGACACGCCGGGATCGATTGTGATTTCAGGTTTTGATCTGGTGCGAAGGTATATTGCCAAAATCACGCTCGAGCGTTTGATTGCGGACGGACGCATTCATCCCGCGCGCATTGAGGAAACCGTGCAGAAAGTGAAAGAGGAGGTCAACACCATGATCAAGGAACTCGGTGAAAAAGCGGCTTACGAAACCAGTGTGGCAGGGCTGCATCCCAATTTGATTAAACTTTTGGGACGACTTAAATTCCGCACCAGCTATGGCCAGAATGTTTTGAAACATTCAATGGAGGTGTCGTTTTTGGCTGCGAATCTGGCTTCAGAACTTGGCGCAGATATAAATGTTTGCCGTAAAGCTGGTCTCCTGCACGATATCGGCAAGGCGGTTGATCATGAAATCCAGGGGCATCACGCTGTGATCGGGCGTGACATCGCCAAAAAGTTTGGGCTTCCTGATGCGGTGATTCATGCGATCGAGGCGCACCACGGCGATCCGGAGCAGACCAGTCTTGAAGCCATGATTGTGGCTGCTGCCAACAATATTGCCAATACGCGGCCGGGTGCGAACCGTGAAAATCTGGATTCGTACATAAAGAGGCTGGAAGAGCTTGAAAACACAGCCAATTCTTTTGGCGGCGTGAAGAAATCTTTTGCGGTCCAGGCCGGCAATGAGGTGCGTATTTTTGTCACTCCCGACGAACTTGACGATCTTGGCGCAGTTAAACTTTCGCATGACATTGCGCGCAAAATCGAGCGCGACCTGCAGTACCCGGGCCAGATCAAAGTTACAGTTATCCGCGAGACCAGGGCAGAGGAGTTTGCGGTGTAGAAGACTATGTGAAATTTGCTGCTTTAAGGACATGCTGAAAAACGGTCCATCCCGCCACCGCACACCAAAAATGTGCGTTTTTCAGCATGTCCCTAAAAGTTAGGGCTAAACTTAATTGTTCAGGGGATGGTGATTTCATGGTTTGTAGTTTTAGTATTTATTTTTAATTTGTCAATCTTTGCTTTGCGGTTAGCACTTGACGATGATGGGTGCTAACGGTTACTATTGGCCAGCGCTTAAAAAAGCGCTAGCTATGTATGCATTTTTAATTTTATTTTTATATTATGTCTATGTCTGAAAAAAAATCTCATAAGCTGCGGCCGCTCGAAGACAGGGTGGTGGTGCAGGCGGTGACCGAAGAAAAGACCGTGGCTGGCATTATTATTCCGGAAACGGTTTCAAAGGAAAAGCCGCAAAAAGGTAAAGTCGTGGCGGTTGGTCCGGGCAAGTTTGACAATAATGGCAAGCGCATGCCGATGGAGGTGAAGGTCGGCGATACTGTTCTTTTTACCAAATATGGGCCCACTGAAGTGAAAGTGGATGGCGAAGAGCTTTTGATTTTGAATCAGTCCGATGTGATGGCAGTGCTGGAATAATTATTAATTCTTAATTACTAATTTTTAATTAAAAAAACCATGGCTAAACAGATTTTATTCGGTGACCAGGCCCGCCAGAAAATTATTGCGGGTGTGAATCAGCTCGCGCATATTGTGCGCATTACGCTCGGACCCAAGGGCCGCAATGTGATTCTGGACAAGAAATATGGTTCGCCAGTGATCACCAATGACGGCGTTACCATCGCTAAAGAAATTGACCTGAAGGATTCTTTTGAAAACATGGGCGCGCAGCTTGTAAAGGAAGTCGCCACTAAAACCAATGATGTTGCTGGTGACGGTACGACTACAGCTACGATTTTGGCGGCGGCGATTATTGGCGAAGGGCTCCGCAATGTTACGGCTGGAGCCAATGCGGTCCAACTCAAGCGAGGTATTGATCTGGCTGTTGAACTGGTTTGTGCTGAACTTGATAAAATGAAAGTCGATATCGGCAGCTCCAAGGAAAAAATTGCCCAGGTGGCTACGATTTCGGCGCAGGATCCGCAGGTCGGTAAACTTATTGCCGATGTGCTTGAAATTGTCGGACATGACGGCGTGATTACGGTTGAAGAGTCGCAAACCATGGGTCTTGAAAAAGAAGTGGTCAAAGGCATGCAGTTTGATAACGGCTATATTTCGCCATATATGGTGACGGATCCGGCCCGCATGGAGTCGGTTTATGAAGATGTGAAGATTTTGATTACCGATAAAAAACTTTCATCGATCCAGGAACTTTTGCCGATCATTGAAAAAGTGGCGCAGGCCGGCAAAAAAGAACTTGTCATTATTGCCGAAGATGTCGAAGGTGAGGCGCTGGCAACTTTTGTTTTAAACAAGCTGCGCGGTGTTTTCAATGTTTTGGCGGTGAAAGCTCCGGCTTACGGCGATCGCAGAAAAGAAATGTTGAAAGATATTGCTGCGCTTACGGGCGGAAAATTGGTTACTGAAGAGCTTGGTTTGAAGTTGGAGAGCGTGGAACTTGGTGATTTGGGTGAGGCTCGAAAGGTGATTGCTGACAAAGACAAAACAATTATCGTTGAAGGCAAAGGCAATAAAAAAGATGTGGAAGCGCGTGTGTCTGAGATCAAGGTGCTGCTTGAAAAGACGACCTCTGAATTTGACCGCGAGAAATTGCTGGAACGATTGGCCAAACTTGCCGGAGGGGTGGGCGTAATTAAAGTCGGCGCTGCGACGGAAACTGAACTTAAAGAGAAAAAACATCGCATCGAAGATGCGGTTTCCGCGACCAAAGCTGCCGTGGAAGAGGGGATCGTACCTGGCGGTGGAGTGGCTTTACTCAGAGCTGCACAGGCTTTAGAAAAACATGAGAACGAAAAAATGGATGCGGATGAAAAAACCGGAATGATGATTGTGCGAAGCGCACTGCTTGCTCCGCTAAAACAGATTGTCGACAATGCCGGCAAAGAAAGCGGCGCGATTGTTTACCAGCTTCTGCACAAAGAAAAAGCTGCGAACATCGGCTATGATGCTGCCAAAGATGAGTTTGTCGATATGGTGAAGGCAGGCATTATCGATCCTAAAAAAGTGACGCGTTCGGCCCTGCAGAATGCTGCTTCAATTGCCGGAACCTTTTTGACTACTGAAGGCGCGGTCACGGATCTGCCCGAAGAAAAAGCTGAAGCTCCTGCTGGCGGCATGGGCGGTATGGGTGGCATGGGCGGCATGATGTAAAGGTTCCCTGGGTAATTTTGCGTTGAGGGTTTTAACTGTGGTATATTTGGCAAAAGAATCTGTTAACCAATTTTTATGCCAACTATCCAAAAGAAAGCTCCTCAAAAGCGTTCTTCGCTGCGCGATCTCGCTGCAAAAAAATCCCTCGACGATTCGTTTACAGTGCATCGCCTGCCTGCGGCTACGCATGCGGAGGATGATGATTTTTCCGGGGAAAACGGTGGGGAAAACAATGTTTCAGCTGAAACGGCTGAAAGCCATGTCGAAAATGAAAACCACCTTTTTCGGGAGAGTACGCCTGGAGACAGCGCGGAGGAACTCATGCCTGATGACGCTATGAAAGAAGCCAAAGATTTTGTGAAAGTGAATTTTGCCAAATTTGTGCAGCTGGTTGCAAGCCATGATTTTGCTGAAGTGCTAAAAAACAACGGTCAGGAGGAAGTGATCATCAGTTCCAATCTGCTGGCCGAACTTGCGGGCGCGCATGATGGGCGCGAAGGCAAAAAAGTGCCGATTGTGTTTTTGATCGGACTGGCGATCGGCGTCGTTCTTACTTATTTTTTGCTTACGAAGTAATGGCAAAGTCGAAGTTCAAATATAAACGGATACTGCTCAAATTATCCGGTGAGATTTTGGAGGGCGGACGTGGCAAGAGTATCGATTTTAAATTTTTGAGAGATTTGTGCGCTGAAATTCTGGAAATCAGAGAACTCGGAGTTGAGCTGGCGATTGTTATTGGTGGGGGTAATATCTGGCGCTTTCGTGATTTTGAAGAGAGCGGACTTGACCGCGTAAGTTCGGATTCGATGGGCATGCTTGCAACGATCATGAACGGACTTGCCATGGAATGGCAGTTTAAAAAACTTTCAGCAGCAGCGGTTACTTTTTCGGCTTTAAGCGTTCCGGGTGTTGTGCCTTTGTATACTTCCAAACGCGCGCGCAACTATCTTGCAGAAGGCCATATCATCATTTTAAGCGGTGGAACTGGCAGTCCCTTTTTTACCACCGATTCGGCTGCGGCCCTGCGCGCGCTTGAACTGGACTGCGACATTTTGCTGAAAGCGACCACTGTTGATTTTGTCTATGACAAAGATCCACGCAAACACAAGGATGCCCGCAAATTTGTGACGCTCAGCTATCAGGAAATGTTTACCCGCCAGCTGCAGGTCATGGATTTGAGCGCGGTTTCGCTCTGTCTTCAGAAAAAATTGCCGATCATGGTTTTTAATCTGGCCAAACGTGGTAATATGAAGCGTGCGGTTCAGGGCGAAAATGTCGGCACGCTCATTTCCTAAAACATTCTTTAATTTTTTTTCAATGTTAACAGATCCGATTTTACAGCAGGCTGACGGCGAATTTAAAAAATCGCTGGAACATTTAAAATCTGAATTTTCACATCTGCAGATTGGACGCGCTTCAGCTGCGCTGGTCGAAGGCGTTATGGTTGAGGCTTACGGCGCCAAACAGGCCATCAGGGCTTTCGCAAATATTTCTGTGCCTGATGCCAAAACAGTCCAGATTCAACCGTGGGATAAAAGCCTTCTGCAGGCCATTGAAAAGGGTATCCAGGCTGCCGGTCTTAATTTGAATCCTTCCAATGACGGACTGGTGATCCGCATCAATATTCCGCCGCTGACTGAAGAGCGCCGCAAAGATCTGACCAAAGTTGTGCAGCGTCTGGCAGAAGAGGCGCGCATTACCATCCGTCATAGCCGCCAGGGTGCCATGGATAAGTTCAAAACCATGGAAAAAAACAAGGAAATTACCGAAGACGAAGCGCGGGGAGCGGAAAAACGTTTGCAGGAAAAAGTCGATTTGGTGAACCAGGAAATTGAAAGTCTGGCTAAAAACAAGGAGCGCGATATTTTAACTGTTTAGCCGTTTTAACGATTCAGCATGACTCTTCTGTTTACCGCGATCGCTTTCATTGTCATTTTTTCAGTACTCATTCTGGTCCATGAATGGGGGCATTTTATTATCGCACGCAAAAATGGGATTAAAGTCGAGGAGTTTGGATTTGGCTTGCCGCCCCGTATTTGGGGTGTTAAAAAAGGCGAGACTCTCTATTCCATCAATGCGATTCCGTTTGGCGGATTTGTGCGGCTTTTTGGTGAAGACATGCGTGATGTAAAGTCGCGCAGGAGCTCCCGCAGTTTTGCAGCCAAATCGGCGCGGGTGAGAATTTTAGTGGTGATTGGCGGGGTGTTGATGAATTTTCTTTTGGCTTTGCTGCTTTTGACGATTGGTTTTATTTTTGGCATCCAGCCCCTGATTATCAGTGGTCAGGATGTGATTGCCAAAATTGAGGATGGTACTATTCACACCCAGGTTGGTATTATGGTCAAAGACGTCAAAGAAGATTCTCCGGCTGCGCGGGGCGGTTTGAGGCCGAATGATATTCTACAGCTGGTGAATGGCGGTGAAATTTCCGATCCTGGTTATCTTGATAAAATCATTCACGGCAAAGCGGCGGCACCAACAACAGGGGGGCTAACAGCAGTCGCCACACCTCCGGGTTTTCAAATTCTAAGAGACGGTCAGGTTTTGAATCTGCAGATTGCTTCAGTCAAAGGTCAGGATTTGGGTTTTGCGGCTTATGAATTTATAACTTTGCCAAGGCTGCAGGTTTTTGATCTGCCAAAAGAATCGCCATATTATCTTGCAGGAATCCGGACAGGGGATACTCTGCTTTCAATAAATGAAAAAAATGTTTATTCGTTAAGCGATTTTCAGGATGTTTTGGATGAAGCTGAAAATCTTAAGATTGCGGTTTTGCGTGGCAACTCGTTCCAGAATTTTGAGCTGCATGTGCCGCTTGCGCAGCGTACGGTTATTGCGAATATTTTGCCTGATTCGCCCGCCAAAAAAGCAGGTTTTCAGGTTGGTGATCTGATTTTGGGCCTGAATGGCCAGAAGATTTCTCTGCCTGCACAAATGGTTGATCTTACTAGAAAATCTGTGGCAAAGGCGCCTGGAGCAGTTGGGGAATCTGCAGCAGCTCCTTTACATGCGATCATTTTGCGCAGCGGGCAGCTTCGTGAAATCGCAGTTACGCCAAATCAGGATGGCCTTATCGGCGTGGGGCTTGAAGAACTTTGGCACTGGCAGAATATGCAGCTGAGTTTTTTGAGCAGAAATCTGCCGCTGTCGGTTACGAAAATTGAAGATGCCAAATATCCTTTCTGGATTGCGCCGGTCAAGGCCCTTGAGGAGTCGGTGCGTTTATCGGCTTTAACACTGGATATGTTTGGAAATATTGTCAGATCGCTTGTGACCAGATTGACTATTCCCGAAGGAGTTGCCGGGCCGGTCGGCATCTGGCAGCTTACTTCTACTTTTGTGCAACAGGGTTTCCTGTCGCTGCTGCGATTTATGGCGCTGCTTTCTTTGAGCCTTGCTCTCATCAATATTCTGCCGTTTCCGGCGCTGGATGGCGGCCGGCTATTTTTCATTCTGGTTGAGGTTGTTATTGGTAAAAGGCTAAATCCGCGTCATGAAGCGCTCATTCACACGATCGGTTTTGTGCTTTTAATGCTGCTCATTTTGGCAGTGACCTATAGTGATATTTTAAGAATATTTTAGAATTTTTTAATAATTCAGTTGCGCGGATTTTTTTTTTGATCTGCGGTCGTTATTGATCGGGCGGGACATATGTTTTGTGGTAGTGGTTTTTAACAAGATATAGTAGTTTTGTGTGTAAAAACTTCTATTGCTTGTGTCGGGGATTTTATAAAAAAGAAACTTGTACAAGCCAAAAAAAGGCATTAGTATGGGGCACGGATTTTCAAATTTTCATAGATAAAAAACATGGATAAAAAAGTTTTTTGGGAAAAGATTGTCCGCCAGCTTGTGACTACGACTCCGTGGTCGAAAATTTTAACTTTTTTTAATAATACGGTCATCCTGGACATTAAAGATGGTGTAATGACCGTGGGAGTTCCTTTCCTGCTGGCCAGAGATTATGTGCGCTCGCATTTTCATGCCAAAATTTTTGAAATCGCGCGCCAGCTTGATGCTTCCATCCGCCAGATCGATTATGAAATCTGTACGGCTCTTGCTGATGAGCATCATCCCGATACGCTCCGCGTAGAGCCGCTTTTTGCCAAAGATGCTCCAACCGTGCGCAAAGTGCCAAATAAACAGGAAGTGATTGTTGATGGCCAGATGCGCAGCAACATCATGAAGTATCGCCTTGATAATTATATTCCCGGCAGTGCCAACCGGCTTGTGCATGCAGCCTGCATGGCTGTCGGTGCAAAACCGGGCAGCATCTATAATCCGCTTTACCTTTATGGGGGAGTCGGGCTCGGCAAAACTCACCTTTTGCAGGCCACCGGCAATGAAATCATTAGAAATTATCCAAACAAACGCGTCATTTATATGACTGCTGAAAAGTTCATCAATGAAATTATTGATGCGATCGGCAAACGCCATACCAAACCGTTTAAAGATATTTACCGCAATGTCGATTGTCTGCTTGTGGATGATATCCAGTTTTTTGCCAACAAGTCGACTTCGGAACAGGAATTTTTCCACACTTTCAATGAACTTTATGATGCGGGCAAGCAGATTATCATGAGTGCGGATCGTCCGCCGCGCGAACTTGACGGGCTGGATGACCGTTTGCGAAGCCGTTTTGCCATGGGCATGGTCATTGAGGTCTGTCTGCCCGATTTTGAAACCCGTCTGGCGATTTTGCAGCAGAAAGCAAAGGAATATCAGGAACTGATTGACCGCGAGCTTCTGGAATTTATTGCTTTCAATGTTACGAGCAGTGTCCGCGAAATGATCGGCATTTTGATTCATGCCATTGGCCAGGCCAGGCTTGAACACTCGACTCCAACGATCCGTTCCGTTGCTGATGCCATCCGCAAACTCAATCGCAACGAAGAGTTAAAGGGTTATCAGTCCGAAATGAATCGCCAGGCTATCCGTACGCTGGATGAAGTGATTGATCTGGTGGCGCAGTATTATAAGTTGACGCGTAGTGATATTATTGGAGGGGAGCGTCGCAAGCAGGTTTTGCTGCCGCGCCAGATCTGCATGTATCTAATCCGTGAAATGCTCGACCAGTCTTACGAAACCATCGGCGAAAACTTTGGCGGGCGCAACCATACTACTGTGCTTCATTCCTGCAATAAAATCGTTGCACAGCTCAAAACCGACCAGCGCCTGCTGCGCGATATCAATGCGCTGAAGAAAGAAATGGGGCTTTAAAAAGTGGCTGCCTGCCCTGACTCTAAATAAATTTTGACTTTCGAGATTCACGTACAATTATTAATTTTTAATTGATAATTAGTTTTGCTATACTTCAGTTTGAAGTTTTTTGATTTATGCGACGTACGTATCGAAAAAAATCTGTCGGATATCTGCTGCCTTTTCTGATTTTTGTAGGATTTGGCGTTATCAGTGTGCTGGCTTTTCAGCTCTGGTCGAACCTGCAAAACAGTTATGGCGATGTCTTTTTTTATATTGTTTCGGGCAGGGCCAGAATTTTGCCTTACGGTGTTTCGGAGTGGGAAAGCGCTTATAGCGGTACCAAACTTTTGACTGGCGATTCTTTGAAGACTTCCAAAGATGGGCGCATTGTGATGCAGTTTTTTAATGGTACGCAGGTCCGGCTTGGTGAAGATACCGAGGTTTCTTTGGTTGATCTGAACAAGCGCAGTGACAGTGAAAAAATTGTACTGGCGCTTGAGCACGGTAAAATCTGGTTAAATAAAGTGCGGACCGAAGATGTAAAAACATCGCTGCTGGACGTGCATACTTCGCATATGGTTGTGCGTGATGTCGGCACGGTTTTTGAGGTTGAACAGGACGAAACCGAAGCTGCGCGCGTTTTAAAAGGCAGCCTCAAAATCGATCTTTTAGCCAATGAACAGAATAAAAAAGATGTTGCGGAAACTGTGGATGTTGGAGTTGGCCAGGAAATTGATGTGGATTCCGCGCTCTTAAAATCGCTACAGAATCATGAAAATCCATCGGTGCTCCTGGCGGTGCGGGACGATTTTCGCGCTTCGGACTGGTACCAGTGGAATATGAATGAAGATGTCAACCCGACTGATTTTGCGCATGTTGCGGCTTCTTCACCTGTGAAGGGTCAGGATGCGGCTCAAACGAAAATTACTGATGCGAGTCAAACCAGGCCTGCTGAACATCTGCAGCAGCAAACCGCAGCGGCTGGACAATCGTTTATTGATAAATCGGCTACTGCGCAATCGACCCAGGATGCAGCTAAAAAACAAAGTACTGACCAGAGTGCATTTTCAGTGAAGCTGGAAGCACCGGTTATAACTTATCCGGCTGCGGGTGAAACGGGTACTGATCAAACAAAAGTGGTGGTGCACGGAAAAGTTGGTCAGGGGACCGCCAAAATTATGGTGAGCCAGAAAGTCGCCGGAAAAACTCCGGGTAAAAGTGAGGAGTATACACTAAGTAAATTTAAGGCCGGCGACAGCACTTTTGCCTATACGTTAGCGGAGTCGTATAAAAATTACGCTCCGGGACTTAATGTTTACAGTTTTTACGTTCTTGATGAGAAAGGTAAGCGTAGTAATCCCGCGACAATCAGGGTGACATATACGCCAAATGTGGTGACGCCGCCTGCAGTGCCGACCCCTGCAGCAACACCGTCTGCAATATCGCCATCCCTAGATGCGTCAGAAACATTGACCAAACCAGTTGTGCTTTCTTTTAATGGCGTAAAATCTTCCACCGTGGCGACTTCAGTCGTGAAAGTGGAAGGCGAAGTTCATGGCGCGCAGAAAATGGTGGTTGGCGGCTTTACGCTGCAAAAATTTGTGCCGGGCAGCACGCACTGGATTTTTTATGCGAATGAAAACGGCGGTAATCTTAAAGCCGGTTCCAATGAGTACGAAGCGTACGGTATTGATGCCAATGGCAAGGAAAGTGAGCACGCCAAATTCACTATCACCTACAATAAAGCCATCTAATTCAGGTATTTGGCGCGATTTTGATTCTGCTCGTCATTGGTTTTTGCGTAGACAACTTCGCCGCTTCCAGGTTTTGTCAAGTAATAGAAATATTCGCTTTGCTGCGGGTTTAGCGCGGCCAGAATGCTTTTTAAGCCCGGGTTGCAGATCGGTCCGGGAGGAAGTCCCACAAATTTTCGGGTGTTGTAGGGCGAATCTTGCTGCAGATCATTTGCATCGATCTGTTGATCTTTTTTGAGATAGAGCAGCGTGGCATCCGCGCCGAGCTGCCAGTGATTTTTGAGTCTTTTCCACAGAATTCCAGCGACAATAGGCCGGTCGGTGTCGGTTCTAACTTCTTTTTCAATGATTGAAGCCACGATAATAATTTCGAGCGGCGTTTTAGCCGCAATTTCTGCTTGCGTTTCAATCTGTATCTGCGCTGCAATTTTTGCGCTGTCTAAAGTCTGCCATTTTTTCTGGAAATTTTTGAGCATGAGTTCGATTAGATCCGGGGAAGCGATGGCATTGCCTAAAAAATAGGTATCCGGAAACAAAAATCCTTCGAGGGGGTGGGGGAGTGATTTTGATTTTTCGCTGTCCAGAAAAGAATATTTGGCAAAATTTTTGAAATTTTTTGCGGCGGTAATAAAATCGCCGGCTGCAATCGCATCAAGATCCGCCAGTTTTTGATCAATGTCGCTGATGGTTGAGCCTTCAGGAACAACCAGGACGAGTTCGTTTTTTTTGGGATCTGAAATCGTTTTGACGATTTCGGGAATTTTCATTGTCCTGTTCAGTAAAAATCGTCCGGCCAGAATATTTTTGTCCGTATGGTTGAAGCGGTTGTACCATTCAAAAGCGCTTTCATCGAGGATGAGATTTTTTTGGCCGAGTTTATGCGCGATCGAGGCAATGGATTCGCCTTTTTTAATGATGACCGAAATTTTGCCTGGATAAGAGGGATCTGCCGGTGTGTCGATGAAATAATCGTATCTGGTTTTGAGATAAAATCCCCCTGCAATAAGCACTAAAATCGTAAGGATGACAAGAGTGCGAGGCTTTTCCATCTAAAAATTTTGTTACTAAACTCCGCCAGGCAGCCCCAACTCGCCCATGACGCCTTTCATTTTTTCGGCTGCGATCTGCTGCGATTTTTTGATGGCCTTGTTAAAAGCCTTGAGCAGATTGTCTTTCAGCTTTGCAGGGTTTGCCAGATATTCGTCCGGAAAATTTACGGAAACCATGACCTGCTTAGCATCAATCACCACCATCACGCCATCGGATTCGGCTTCAATATGTATATTCCTGAGCTCTTTTTTAACCTGGCTGGCCTGTCTTTGCAGATTATAAAGTTGTTTGGCTTTGTCGAACATAACTGTAGTAAAAAGATAAAGGCTTGTTGTAAAGCCTGTTCATTATAGAAAAATCCTGTTAATTCGTCAAAAAAAGGTGTTGCGCAGTAAAATAAATTCCGCTAAACTACCACTGCTTTTTTGACTGGCAATGGCTGAAAAGCCCGAAATTAGCTGTTTATTCCACACTGTATGGACATGATTACGCTTGAAGCAGAGAAGCGCGACACCAAAGTCGCTCCTTCCTATCTGCGCAAAAGTCGCAAGGTTCCAGCCGTTTATTATGGGCATGGCGAGAAAAATATGATTCTGGCCGTTGATTATCAGTCTTTTCGCAAAGTTTACATGAAAGCCGGCGGAAACCAGGTGGTTGAGCTTAAAATGAACAATGAAAAGAAACCGGTTTTGATTCATGAGGTTCAGCTTGACCCTTTGACTGACAACTATTCGCACATTGATTTCATGCATGTAAACATGAATGAAGAGATTACTGCGATGATTCCGGTGCATGTGGTTGGGATTGCGCCTGCGGTCAAGGATCTGGGCGGCATTTTGACGACCTTGAAGCATGAGATTGAAGTACGTTGTCTGCCCGGCAACCTGCCGCAATTTATCGAAATTGATGTTTCAGGCCTGGATCAGCTGCACAGTGCGATTCATATCAGGGATGTTGAAGTGGCGAAAGAGGTCAAGATTCATGGCAATCTGGATGCTGTGGTTTTGACTGTCAGCCCGCCAAAGATTGAAGAAGAGGTCAAACCTGTTGCAGAAGCTGCCGTTGCTGTTGAAGGAGCTGCTGCGCCGGCAGAGGGCGCTGCTCCGGCTTCAGGTGCTGCAGCTGGTGAAGGTACTCAAGCGGCTGGAGCGGAGAAAAAGTAGAGTTTTGCATCGTTATGTATTTTTGAGATGGGCTCTAGTTAATCAGTTCCTCGAGCAAGCGGTGTTTTTTGGCGAGGTCTTCAGATTTTTCGTCAGGGTTTTCGCGGCCAGGGCGGAAAGTCTGTTCAGAGTGGTTTTCGCGATTCAACTCTTCTGCGTTTTGAATCGTTTTTTGGAGCGCTGCTAATTGGTGTCCGCCAATTTGATGTTGTTCGTCGAATTTGAGTTCCAGCAAAAAGCGGTCGCCAATCTGGATCTCTTCCTGCAGTTCCTTTTGGAGATCGTTTTTAGGCCAGGAAATTTTTGCTGGAGCATGGTGGTTTTTGAACACAATGCATTCGTGTTCAATGCTTTGAACTGTTACCGGAAGCCGGGAAATCGTTGCAACAGGTGCGTTTGAAGGCATAGCGGGGAGGATTTTTTAAAACCAGTGAAGTCCGGCGATAATCGGTGCAAGAATAAGGGCAATCGTATTGATAACTTTAATTAAAGAATTGATGGCCGGGCCGGCGGTATCTTTGAAGGGATCGCCAACCGTGTCACCGACAACTGCGGCTTTGTGGGCATCTGAGCCTTTGCCGCCGTAGTAACCGCTTTCAATGTATTTTTTGGCATTGTCCCACGCGCCTCCGCCTGTGCACATCTGGATTGCAAGTAAAAATCCGGCAATAATCACTCCGGCTAAAAGTCCGCCGAGCGCCAGCGGTCCAAGTACAAAAGCGACAATAGTGGGTGAAAAAATGGCGAGGGAAGCAGGGAAAATCATTTCGCGAAGCGCTGCTTTGGTGACAATGTCAACGCATTTGCCGTACTGCGGTTTTTCTTTACCGGACATGATGCCTTTAATCTGTTTGAATTGTCTGCGCACTTCTTCAACAACCTTGAACGCGGTTTTGCCAACCGATTCCATGCAGGAAGCTGCGAAAACAAATGGCAGCAGTCCCCCAAGGAAAAGTCCGATCATGACGCGGTAATCTGTAATTTCAAAATTGAATTTTAGATTTGGCGCATGGGCTGTGAGTTCTTCAGAGTAGGCCTGAAATAGCACTAAAGCGGCCAGGGCGGCGGAACTTATGGCGTAGCCTTTGGTAACAGCCTTGGTGGTGTTGCCGACCGCATCAAGGGCGTCGGTATTTTTGCGCACGCTTTCAGGAAGACCAGCCATCTCGGCAATGCCACCGGCGTTATCGGTAATCGGTCCGTACGAATCTGTGGCAATGACCATGCCTGTTGTGGAAAGCATTGCAACCGCTGCAATCGCAATACCGTAAATGCCGTTGTGGAGAGCTGAATTTTGGCCGAAGTAGTAGGCAAGAAAAATGCCGAGCACAATGAGCATCACCGGTAAAAAAGTGCTTTCAAGTCCTACTGCAAGTCCAATAATAACGTTAGTGCCGGCGCCGGTTTCGGAAGCTTTGGCGATTTTGCGAACCGGAGCATAAGCTGTGGAAGTGTAATATTCCGTGATGAGGTTGATGAAAAAGGTGATGCCAAGGCCTACGAGAGTTGCGTAGAAAATGTTGATATCGCCAATAAAAGCCTGGTTGGCAAAATAAAAACCGATCGCAGACAGTACGCCAGTGACGATCATGCCTTTGTAGAGGGCGCCCATGATGTTTTTGCGGCGTCCGAGTTTGATGAAGAAAGTGCCAAAAATCGAAGCCACAACTGCAATCGATCCGAGCATGAGCGGAAATTCTACACCTGCCTGGCCAATCGTGGACATGAGTGTGGAAGAGGCGAGAATCATCGCTGCAATGAGGGTAACTGCGTAGGTTTCAAAAAGATCGGCTCCCATGCCTGCGCAATCGCCGACATTGTCGCCGACATTATCGGCAATAACCGCTGGATTTCTGGGGTCGTCCTCAGGAATGTTTTTTTCGATTTTGCCGACGATATCTGCGCCAACGTCAGCCGCTTTGGTGAAAATACCGCCGCCGATACGCGCGAAAAGTGAAACCAGTGATGCGCCAAATCCGAATCCAACCAGTAATTTTGGTGCTTCATTGATGGGAATGCCGAGATATTGTACAAAAATGTAGTAAAGTCCGCTCACACCAAGGAGAGCGAGGCCGACTACGGCAAGTCCGGTCACGGATCCGCCCTTGAAAGCAACGCTTAAAGCTGCCTGAAGGCTTGTTTTTGCGGCTTCTGCGGTGCGAACATTGGCGCGGACCGAGACGTTCATACCGATATAGCCTGCCAGTGCCGAGAAAAAAGCGCCGCATAGAAAGCTGATACCAATGAGGATATTATCGTTATGCAGGCCTTTTGGTAGAAAAGTTAGAATCATGAAAATGAGCAGCGCGAAAAAGAAAATCGTGATGGATTGACGATTGAGATACGCCATGGCGCCTTCCTGGATTGACTTTGAGATCTCCCACATTTTTTGCGTACCGGTTGGTTTTTTGATGACAGAGATGATGAGGAAAATCGCATAAACAAGAGCGATAATACTGATGCCCATGGCAATCACCGGTGCGTTTGAGAGGTTCATAGTCAATTAACAATTAGAAATTAAGGATTGGCAATTAGAAATTGGGGGCTGGATCGGCGTGCTTAAGGATTTTGTCTCACAGAGAATGATTTTAGCTGATGAGGTGAATACATTGAAATATTTTGAGCTCGTTTTGATTGATCAAACTGGCGTTTTATGTTTTGATTTTTGAACTGTATTCTCAAGAAGGCGATTTTTTGTTATAATAGAAAGAAAATTTAGATTTTCAGCATCATCAATATGCCTGATGAAAATGGCGGAGTTGATCCAGCAAAGGCTGGGCAAAATCAGGATCCAAACGCTCCGATTGAGCCTAAAAACGTTGACCCTAAAAAAGACGATGGCGCTCCACCAAAAAAGCGCAGACGCAGACGCCGCCGTGTTAGGAAAAAATCACCTGGCAAACCAGTTACGGGTGAGTTAGTTGCGGGTCCGTCAGTTAAACCTGCAGACGCCGCATCTGAACCCCTGCATGAGCCTCTTTCTCACTCCTGGGCTTTGCCAACTGTAAGTCCTTTTGATGATTCGGCTAAAGATTCGGTTGAGGATTTTGCGCCCCCATCTCAGCCTGAAACCCATTTGGAGCCAGCAGCGGAGCCATCGGTTCCAGGTGTACCTCAGATGCCACCGGAATCGCCGGTTCCAACTTTACCTGAGCCGTCTGTAGTGCCATCGGCTGAGCCACCCGTGTATCAACCAGACCAGGAAGAAATTCTACCTGAAACTTCTGTTGCAGGAAATGAGTTACCGGAAATTTTTCCTGATGCGAATGCAATTTCTGATGCCGCTGAACCTGTTGGCCTTGCTGAACCATCAAGGCCTGCCCGTACTTCTGAACCACTTGTAACAGAGCAGGACGAAGAATCTTTGTCGGAATCAACATCGAAGCTTGATACACTGACGAATTTTTTGGCACAGGCAAGAGCAGTTTTGGGTGCGGGATTTTTGAAAAACTGCATTATCATACTTGTTACTGCGGTTCTGCTGTTTTTGGGCTACTATTTTCAGCTCCACCAGACGGTTTATAAATTTGCGAATAATCTTATTAATCCTTCAAAGCCCCCAGCTGCTGCGGTGCAGGTGCGTGAAGAGGATCTTAATCAATGGGGTATTCAAACTGCGCTTATTTTTGCAAAAAACAAGGGTAGTGTTGCTGACATTGTCCCGCCTGCGATTAAAACAGCCTTTTTCTTTGGCAAACTTGCAGAGCCCCAGGCAAAGGGTGAAACCGGCATTACGCCTGCATATTATTTTGGACTTTTGCGCGATGTCAGCGCTGAAACCGTCCGTTTTATCGACTATCTTAAAAATTTGCGCGCGCTGCAGGATCTTTATCAGACCGATGTTTATGCGATGCTGGACCAGACAACTGCCCGCGATAAAAAGCTGCTTGATTATCTTGCCGAGCTCAAAGCCATGCGCGAAAGCAGTGACACGATCCGCCGTGAAATTGCTGCCCAGATCGATGATTCGAAAATTTCATATAACAGTCTGGAAGCCGATCGCACTAGACTCGAAAATGATTTTTTTGTGGCTGTTGCCAATCTGGCTGGTGAAAAATCGGACTTTTTATTGAAGAGTTTTATCGATGTGAAACAAAAACAGTCTGCCCTGAAAGCCCGCCAGGCTGCTCTTGAAAAAGTTCTGGAATACTATGTTACCGCTCTGAAACGCCTTGATGTACGCATTGAAGCTGTTGACAAAAATCGTGATGCGCTGATCCAGGGTGTCCATGTTGTTGATATTCCAGGTGCGAACCTGAATATTATTCTCAAGCCCTAGCCCTGCAAAAGAGCTTTTTTTCAGTTTTGGATTGGAGTACCATGCCATTGGTCAAAGATGGCTTACCAGTCTTCTTATGCTAACAATTGAGGATGTTGTCAGGAAAGCAAAGCGTTACATGCCTGACCTGGATGAAACCCGTTTGCGCGCAGCCCATGAATATGCAAAAGAACTTCATGGCAACAATTTTCGCTATTCCGGCGAGCCTTTTATTGCCCATCTGCTGGCGGTTTGCGATATTGTCCTTTCTTTGCGTCCCGATGAAAGTACGCTTGTCGCTGCTTTTTTTCATGATATTTCCAAGGGTGAACGTTACAGTTTTGAAGATCTGCAAAAGCGTTTTGGCGAAGATGTTTCGGCCCTGGTTACCGGTCTTGAAAAAATCAATACAGTTTCTTTGCGCACTGCAAATACGGAAGCTGAAAGTTTGCGCAAGATGTTTTTGTCCATGGCCGGCGATATCCGCGTGGTGCTGATCCGCATGGCTGAGCGCCTGCACAATATGGAGACGCTTGATTTTGTGAGTGAATCAAAGCGCAAAAGAATTGCCAGGGAAACACTTGAGATTTATGTGCCGATTGCGGAAAGGCTCGGTATTTATAAAATCAAATGGGCGCTTGAAGATCTGGCTTTTAAATATCTGCATCCCCATGACTATGAGGATTTAAGGCTGCAGCTGCAGCAGTACATGAAACAGCAGTTGACGGTGATGGACCACATTCAAAACGAATTGAAGACCTATCTGCATGCAAGGCAGATTCAGGCCAAAGTGGAGGGCCGTCTCAAAAATCTCTACAGCATCTATAAAAAAATGAAGCGTAAAAACCGCACGGCTCTTCATGAGATTTTTGATGTTTTTGCGATAAGAATTATTCTGCCGACGCGTTTTAATGATGATGGCGAGGAGACAACCGAGCATCTCTATGCGCTGCTTGGGCTTATTCACAATAAATGGTTTCCGCTTTCAAACCGTTTTAAGGATTATGTGGCTTTGCCGAAACCGAATGGTTACAAGAGTCTTCATACGACGGTTCTTGGGCTTACACCCAAGCCTTTGGATCAGCCGACTGAAATCCAGATCCGCTCGGAAAAAATGCACCAGGAATCGCATTTTGGTATTGCTTCTCACTGGCTGTATAAGGAAAAGAAGAGTTTTTTTAAACAGAAAATGTCGGAAAAACTGGTGCAGGATCTGTCGTCTTTTGATGAGGATACTTTTACCGAAGAGAAACTGGTCAAAGGTTTTGCGCGTCTGCAGCAGGATTTGAGTGGAGAGAGTCAGAAAATCCGCCCAATGAAAGTTGATCTGTTTGAGGATCGCATTTTTGTTTTGACTCCGGGCGGTGATATTAAAGATTTGCCAAAAGGCTCTACGCCTATTGATTTTGCCTATGCCATCCATACCGAAGTCGGACACCGCTGTCAGGGCGCGAAGGTTAACAATGCAATCGTGCCGCTTGATTATCAACTGAAAAACGGTGAGATCGTTGATATTCTGCTAAAAAATAAACCTGATCCAAAGCCGCATTGGCTATCGTTTGTGAAAACTGCCCAGGCAAGAGCCAAAATTAAAAGTCATCTCAAAAGTCTGGATTATGAACGCAGCATCCGTGAGGGTAAAAATATTTTGAACCGCTTTTTGAGCGAGGCGGGTTATCCGCTGCTGGATGACACACTTTCAATTTTGCGAAAATTTGAAAATAAAAAGCTTTCGTTTAAAGATCGTGAAACGATTCTCGGCGAGATCGGCAATGGAACGCTTTTGCCGCAGGCGGTGATCCGTAAAATTTTTGGCAGCCACGTCCAGAGCGGCCTGCTAAATGCGATTAATCAGCATCCGGATAGTCAGAATGTTTCCAAAGTCCAGGCCAGGGTTCCGGCGAGTACAACTGCAGTGCTCAAAGGAGGACAGATTTTTGTTGCGGGTGAGGCGAATGTCCCATATAAATTTTCACTATGCTGCAAGCCAAAAAAAGGAGATCCGGTTTTGGCTTACATCAGTCGTGGGAAAGCAGTTCGCATTCATCTGCAAAGCTGCAAGGTTTTGAAAAATGTTGATCAGGCCCGCACTCTGCAGGCCAGCTGGACACCGCCTGGTCTTGAAAGCAGGCGCCGCTTTTCGGTTAAAATTATGGTTACAGCCGCTGATCGTGTCGGCCTTATTCGAGATATTGCCGATGTGGTAGCAAGTTTTAACATCAACATCGTGGATTTTGCGCTGCAGGAAAGAAAAGGTCACACTGTACGGCGCAGAGTGATTCTGGAGGTTGCTGATGAGCAGCAGTATCAAAAAATGGTTGAGCGGCTGAAGCGTGTGCGGAGCGTCCTTGAAATAAAGCAGCTGGATGAGTAGCTCTCAATGCTGCCAGACTGTGCCAGGTTTAAAACGGCCCAAGCCTATAAAAGGCTATAACGGCGCCAGAGCGGCGATAAGTTTTTCGCTATGGATTTCACGGTTGAGATAGCTTCTTAGGAATGTGGCAGTAAAACCGCGCAACTGTTCGGTTTCTATTTTTGTCATTTTTATTTTTGGAAATGTTTCATGGTGCAGCAGAAAATTTACGGCTTTGATCATTTTAAATTCGACCGGGCGCGCTTTGCTGTAAGGGTTTGTTTTTGGCTTGTGGTTGCAGTGCAGCTGGCCATCTTCTTCCAGTAGAATTTCTTCTTCGCCCTGCCAGCGTTTCTGGCAGATGGAACAGCTTGCAATGTCCGGCAGGGCGCCAAGATGATCGAGCAGTTTTAACTTAAAACTTTCAATTGCCAGCAGAGAAGATGTGGCCGGCAAAGAAGGGGCGGAATTTTTGAGCTGCGATTTTTCCAGTTCGTCCAGGGTTTTTTCAAGCAGGGTGAAGAGTTCGCTGTTTTTTTGCTCTTCATGCTCTGCACCCCAGGTGCTGCGTTCGAAAATTTCGAGCAGCATCATTGCGAGCAGGCCGTTTTTAAAATTTCCGCGGATCTGTTTAAAATTTTTTGCGCACACGGCCTGGGTAATCGTTACCCGATATGGGCTTTGGTAGAGTTGAAAATCACAGATGTTCAGTGTTTCGAGATGCCCGCAGAAAGCGCTTGCAATTTTACGCGAACCAAAGGATAGGGCTTGAATTTTGCCGAGCGTTGGACTAAAAAACGTGATGAGATCATCAGCTTCAGCCATTTTATTTTTTTTGAGAATGATGCCACGCGCCTGAAGCTGTCTGGGATGTCTCCTTTTTGCCATTTTTTAAGGTAAAGATTGTTTCTTCCAGTATTGTTCAATGGCGAGAATGCTGCTTGCAACTCCAAGAATCATGGTTGCGCCGAGTTCGGAAAGAAAAATTTTGCCAAGATTCATGGAAGCATAGAAATTCCAGAGATTGCTGTCTTTGATTTGAATGCTTTGGCTGAGAAATAAAAGCAGCAAAAAGCTTAGCAGAACCGCAATGAGCGAATAAAGAATTCCCTCAAAAATAAAAGGCATGCTGATAAAACCAGGACTTGCGCCAACCAGCCGCATGATCGAAATTTCGTTTCGGCGCGTATAAATTGTCAGCTGGATGGCATTGATGATCACCAGTGCTCCGCCAAGCACAAAAATCAGCACAATCCAGAAAATAATCTGCCCTACAAAACCGTTCATGTTTGCAAGATTTTTGCCAACTGCCGATAGCACCACACTATCTTTGTTTTGTCCGTTTAGCTCACTATTGGCAAGCAAACTGCGATACTCGCTTTTTTTTAGAAAATTTTGAACGTCATTATAAACTTCAGGTTTTTGCAGGCGGATAATGAGGCTTGGAGGGAGGGGATTTTTGAGGCTGAATTTTTTGTAAAGCTCTACGGTTTCGGGGTGGGTCTTGGCAACAATATCGAGTGCTTCCTCTTTGGACCTGTACTGCACATCCTGCACGCCTGGAATTTTTTCGAGAGTTTTTTTGAAATTCTGGGCATCATAAAATTCGATATCGCCGCGCAGATCGACATTGATATCCAGATGCTGGCTGAGCGTGTTTAAAGCCTGATCCGCAATGGTGTGCACCGCCAGAATGATATTGAAAATAAATAAAATCACGGCGATCACCACAATTGTGGCAAGAGAAAGAATTTTGTTGCGCCAGAAATTTAAAAAACCAAGGCGGATGGCGCGCACTGCGCCTGTAAAAATGCCCGTTTGAAGATTTTGAACTTTAAGATTTGTTTTATGCATTCAGGTTTTGGATTGCAGGGGAGATGGCATTATCAGAAGTGTCTATTTCTACGAGTTCCTTTGCGAGCGATTTTTTGATGAGCGAAGATTTGTAGAGCTGCGGTTGATAAGCATTAAGCCGCTTTATGACCGCATTCATTTTCAGATCGATGAGCGTTTTTTCAAGCCGCTGCGTGAAAACAAACTGATCGTAACCAAGGGCAATGACATCAGGCTTGTATTTGCGCAGAACTTTGTATTTATCGCCATGAAAACCGAGCACAACCCTGTGGGCAATGCCACTTTTTTTGAGGGTTTTGAGCCTTTCGTGTTCGGACTGCGTGGGGTACTCGCCTTTAATTGTTTTAACAGTGCGGTCGCGGGCGATGATGACGATGAGGTAATCTCCCAGTTCCAGCGCCTGTTTAAGATAGTTTTCGTGTCCGGCATGGAAAAGATCGAAGGTGCCGAAAGCCATTACTTTTTTGAGCGGTTGGGTAGTCATGCAGAAAAATCAGGTGCGATCTTTGAGAAAGAAATTGATGTAGACGAGTCCGAGAAAAATAAAAACGGTAATAATGCCAAAGATGGTGTTGAAGGTCCGCTGTTTTTCTTCTTTGACTTTGCAGCTGATTGAGGAGAAGCCGTAAATAAGAGCGCTTAGGGCAAAGGGAATATCCAGAATGCGGTTGATGATCAGAGACCAGGGTAAAAAATAGGAGTTGGCGATCATGAGTGAAGAGAGGAGATGCAAAGTGCCCAGAATAATAAAAAAAATCAGCGCGACTTTCTTAACATTTTCAACGGTTTTCAATTTGTTTTAGAGCTAAAAGGGCTTTTTCATTATAATGGGCTTTTGTTGAAATGCAAAATATATTCTGAAGTGTTTATCTTTTATTTTGTTCAGAGGTTTTTTTACATTATAATAAACGCGTTTTGGACTTTAAAGTTATAAAAGATGCTCACTCACGATCAGGTTCGACATATTGCCAAACTGGCCAGACTCGGCCTTAAGGACGAGGAAGTCAGCAGGTTTGCCATACAGCTCAGCGAGATTTTGGGCTATGTGGAAAAGCTGAATGAGGTGAATGTCGAAAATGTTGAACCAACTTCGCAGGTTACCGGTCTTCAAAATGTGATGCGTGAGGACAAAGTTGAGCATTTTTGTACGCGTGAGGAGCTTTTGGCCTGCAGTGAACTTCCAATTGTCCAGGATCAGATTAGGGTGAAACCGGTTATAACTTCTTTAAATTAAAATGCTTGCTTCCCTTACACTTGCGCAGGCCAACGATGGTTTAAAAACCGGAAAATTTTCGTCGGTTGAATTAACGCAGGATCTTTTTTCGCGCATTCATAAGTTCAACCCGAAACTGAATGCTTATCTGACATTGTCTGAAGAAAGTGCTCTTGCACAGGCCAAAAAAGTCGATGAGAAAATATCACGCAAGGAAAAAATCGGTATGCTTGCGGGTGTGCCGGTAGGTATCAAGGATATTTTTAACACCAAAGGCGTGCGCACGACCTGTGCTTCCCCAATTTTGCGGAATTTTGTGCCACCTTACGATGCTACGGTTGTTTCGAAATTGAAGCAGCAGGATTTTGTGCTTGTCGGAAAATTGAACATGGATGAGTTTGCCTGCGGCGGTTCAACTGAACATTCCTGTTTTGGCCCGACAAAAAATCCCTGGGATCTGACGCGGGTTTCTGGCGGATCTTCGGGCGGATCTGCGGCTGCGGTCAGCGCAGATTTGAGTTTTTATTCGCTCGGAACCGATACGGGCGGATCGATTCGTCAGCCGGCATCGCTTTGCGGAGTGGTTGGCCTGAAAGTTACGTACGGACGTGTCTCCAGAAGCGGTGTAACTGCGATGGCTTCTTCCTGGGATACGATTGGTCCGTTTGGCAAAACCGTGCAGGACACAGCGATGGTTTTGCAGGCGATTGCGGGTGCGGATGAGCGTGATGCAACTACTCCGAATGTTGTAGTTCCTGACTACTCAAAGTCTCTTGGAGGGCACATAAAAGGCCTAAAAATCGGTGTGCCCAAAGAATATTTTGGAGAGGGAATTGAGCCCGAAGTTGAAAAAATAATTCGTGCGGCTTTGAAGGAATACGAAAAACTTGGCGCGATTGTAAAAGAAGTCAGTCTGCCTTATACGGCTTATGCTGTTGCGGTTTATTACATTGCGATGCCTGCGGAACTTTCAGCGAATCTGGCCCGATTTGACGGTATCCGCTATGGCAAAAAACCTTTGGGTGAGACTGGGAGCATGATTGATTATTATTATCAGGCCCGCGATCAGGGTTTTGGCGATGAGATCAAGCGTCGCATCATGATCGGGACTTATGTTTTGTCAGCCGGTTATTATGACGCTTATTATAGGCGGGCTCAGAAAATCCGCACTTTGATTATTCAGGATTTTGAAAATGTTTTTAAGGAAGTTGATGTTTTGATTACGCCTGTTTCGCCTTTTCCAGCCTTCAAAATTGGTGAAAAAAAAGAGGATCCGCTGGCGATGTATCTGGCTGATGTGTTTACGATTCCCTTAAATTGCGCGGGCGTTCCGGGTATCAGTGTGCCGTGTGGTTTTGCGGGCGCAGACAGAAAACTTCCGGTTGGTATGCAGATTATCGGTCCGCAATTCAGTGAAGATCTGCTGCTCAAAGTCGCTTCTGCCTATGAACAGGTTACGGATTGGCATAAAATGAAGCCGGGGATTTAGTCAAAATAGCGATATCTGCGGCGTGACCTTTTTAATGACTTCTTTAATGACTGCGCGTTGCTCAGGTTTTGGCGATTTGAGCGGCTGTGTTTGGCGTTCGACTTTCTTTTCGCAGAATTCCCAGGCCATCGCAAAGATCGCGCGTTGCGTCTGGGCAATTTCGTGGCTTTCAATAATCATGCCGATGAGCTCGTCTTTAAAAGAGATGATCGCGACTTTGTCGTCGTAAATGTTGATTTCGTTGGTGAAATTGAATTTTTCCTTAGAAACAAGCCGGATTTCGCGCAGGCTTTCCTGGTCGTTTTCATGCACCCGCTTGCCGTATTCATCGTCCGGTGCAATGCCGCGCAGCGAAATCTTTTTTTTGACGCGCTCGCTGACGTACTCCTGGTCGTAGGTTGGCCAAAGGCTGCGGATTTCCTGTGAATCGCAGTAGTTGAGAATTTCGCTTTTACTCGAAAGCGTGTCGGCGTAGATGGCTTTGATGCCTTCCAGACCTTCAAAATAGCGGACGTGCGGATGGATGGTGTCGCCGTGGAGACGTTTCAGGTCTGGCAGTGCATTTGCGAGTTCCGTAGCGCGTTTTTTGAATTCACTGACCATGGTTTCCGGATCGGTTGCAGAGAAAAATTTGATTTTATTTTTGATGAAAAAATTGATCAGTCCTTTTTTGACGAGCTTTTCGAGAATATCGTAAGTGGTGACACGATTGATTTTGGCTTTTGCTGCGATTTTTGAAACCGGACTTGAGCCGAGCTCAAGCGCTGAAAGGTAAACTTTGGCTTCTTTGTCAGCAAGGCCGATGTTTTCGAGAATCCTGGAGAGCATGAGGCAATTAATAATTAGCAGTTAAATTTTGAATCATTTTGTTTGGTGCGTCAATCACTTTTGTGTTGTAGGAAAGATCGACAATTAACAAATGGCGAGTTGGGATTTGTTGCTGTGCAGAGAAGTTCCGTTCATTTGTAGCTCTTGCCAACACTGCAAAATTGGCAAAAAGATCAAGCTTGCTGCAACCAAACTCCTTCTTTAAGGTGCGCACGTACGGGTTCGCATTTGTACGGATCCGTTATGCGGATCCGTACAACCAAAAATTTTTCCTATTTTTTAACTTTTTTTAAAACATGCCTACTCTCACGGAGGAAAAGAAAATGACTGCGGTGAAGTTTACTGCCCGTCCCCATGCGAAACCGCAAAATCGTCGTCGTGGCGATCTTAGCAGTGTCAATGTTGCTGCGATTGAGGAGGTTTATAAACTCATCAAGGAACAGGACATTCAGATTATTGACCTGCGTTTTGCTGATCTGTTTGGGCTTTGGCAGCATTATTCGATTCCGACACGTGAACTTATGGACTACAGCAACCTGCAAAATTCAATCTGGGTAGACGGAATCGGTTTTGACGGCTCCTCGATCCGTGGTTTTCAGGCTATCCAGGAAAGCGACATGATTCTGCTGCCTGATCCTGAAACTGCTTTTGTTGATCCGGTTTTGAATATTCCGACTCTGGCTTTGATCTGCGATATTTTTGATCCGAATACCCACATTCCCTATAGCCGCGATCCCCGCTACATCGCTAAAAAAGCGGAGGCGTATCTGATTGAAACTGGCCTTGCGGACATCAGTTATTGGGGTCCGGAAGCGGAGTTTTTTATTTTTGATCATGTGCAGTACGGCCAGGGCGCGCACTATGCCTCTTATCGCATAGATTCTGAAGAAGGCGCCTGGAACAGCGATGCTGACGATGTGCAGAATCTTGGCTACACGATCCCGCATAAGCAGGGCTATTTCCCGGTTCCGCCACATGACACGCTCCAGGATCTGCGCAGTGAAATTATTCTTAACATGGCCAAGGCCGGCATTGAAGTTGAGGTTCATCACCATGAGGTGGCTACGGCCGGCCAATGTGAAATCGACATGCGTTTCAAGCATTTAACGCGTATGGCTGACCAGGTTTTTATTTACAAATATATCATCAAAAATGTGGCGCGAAAGCATAACAAGGTGGCAACCTTCATGCCCAAGCCGATTTTTGGCGATAATGGTTCAGGCATGCACACCCATCAAAGTTTGTGGAAAGATAAAACCAATCTCTTTTTTGATGCCAAAGGCTATGCGATGTTAAGCGATATGGCTAGATGGTATATTGGCGGTTTATTGAAGCACGCTCACGCACTGATGGCTTTTTGTGCGCCAACAACCAATTCTTATAAACGACTCGTGCCTGGCTATGAAGCGCCGGTGAATCTGGTTTATTCTTCGCGAAATCGCTCAGCAGCCTGCCGTATTCCGACCTACAGCGAAAATCCAAAGGCGCGTCGAATTGAATTTCGATCTCCAGATCCGACCTGCAATTCATATCTGGCCTTTTCGGCGATGCTCATGGCCGGACTTGATGGCGTGATCAATAAAATCGAGCCTGGTGAGCCAATGGAGGAAAATACTTTTGAAATGACCGGTTCAAAAGCGCGCAAAATGAAAACCATGCCTGGATCTTTGACTGAATCTTTGCAGGCGCTGGAAAAAGACCGCGAATTTCTGACGCGCGGCAATGTTTTTACGGACGATCTCATCGATACCTATTTGAAAGAAAAATGGGGTGAGGTCGATTTTGTCCGATTGCGTCCCCACCCCGCCGAGTTTGAGCTGTATTTTGATAAATAGGCGATAAACTCAATTGGAGAAATTATTGAAACTGTGAGAAGTTTGTTTTGATGTATAAACTGCCAAAGAAAAATTCGCATCCCCCCATAGAAAAGTTTAATGATTTTTTCTTTAAGTATGCAACTGTACCATTTTTCGATGCATTTTATGAATTTTTGCTTTTTATTGTCCTATTGATCTTGGTTGAATTTGTTTTGCTTATTACCGGTTCTATTGATTTTTTGCTCAAATATTTTCAACTCCCCATTTTTCCTTACCGGTATATTTTTGTGGCTTTGTCGGTTTTGCTTGGTTTTGTGGTTTATTTTTGGTTGAAGGATTTTTTTAAACGCAGGTCGTAAACTGATTCTACAAAAAGCCAGTTTACTACTGGCTTTTTGTCTTTCTTGTTTTATTTAATGGTTCTTTTTTATCGAATTCCGCTATCAAGCATCAGCTCTACTCTTGTCATCTGCCCTTCTTTGACTGTAACTTCCACTGGCGAAAGTCTTGGTAAAGTTGTGTTTCCTGGCAGAGAGATAACATAGATCCCGGGTTCAAGTTTGGTTTCGAATTTGCCCTGTTCATTGGTGCTTATTTCCTTCACAAAGGTTCCGGCTTTGGTGAAGATTTCGAGTTTGCCAACGTAAGGTTTATCGCTGCAGCCTGGCAGAGGAGGGAAGTGTTCAACCGGACAGGTTGGGCCGATTAGAGCCTCTCCACGCACACCAGTATTTGTTTCCGGCACCGCTGGCCTTGTCAGAAGTTTTACTGATTCAGTTTTAAGCGTTCTTACGGCATCATCTTTCAAGCCTTCCGCAAGTACATGATCACCAATCTTCAGATCTGCCCAGGTATTTACAGTGTATTTTTCATTTCCGGCATATTTGGTATTGGCAGTGAGCACTGTTGTTGCGCTTAAAACATCGCGTTCGGCAAGAGTTATTTGGTTACCGCTGAGTGTCTGAATAACCCCTGAAACTCTTCCAAAATAAACAGAAAGATTTTTAACCCAGCTTGCTTTTAATTGCATCGGATCTTTTAGATCGCGCGTGCCAAAGACGCTCAACTTGTCACCTATCGAAATTTCGCCGAGAGAAGAGGCGCCACCGTGGCGGCGAACTATTTTCGCCTGACTTAGATCAACGCTGAAACTTTCACCGGTGGTTGTTTTGGCTGTCAGCATTGAGCCATTTAGCGCTGAAACCACCAGAATTTTATGGAATCTGAGGTCGGCAGGTATTTGCTGGCGGAATTCAAATTTTGTGTTGCTGTTTAGTGCAACCAGAGTTGCATTGCTCAGACTTGTCTGGGGCAGATCGCATGCCAGCGCAACTGCCAGCTGGTTTCCGCCAAAACCGATCAGCATGAGTGCAACTGATGCGAGTTTTTTGAGAAGCTTATTCATAGGAGTTTTGGGTTAAGGGATAAAATTAATTGGTGTTAAAGCACAGCCATAAAAAAGGAAATTTTATTTTCCATATCTTAAAAACCTCCTGGAATGGAAATATTACAGGCTTACTGTTTTCCGCCAAACAATGATTTTAAGAGAGTAGTCATCTTACGTCTTATTTTTCCAGGGAGATCATATGGATTTTTCCCGATAAGCTCGTGGAGCTTGGGATTTTGCGACTGTGGGTATTCCATGATGGTTATCCCCTTTACGCTGCCAAGATCTCTAACCACTATTCCTCTATCTGTAACGTCAATATTACAGTGGTGGGGTGCAACTCTTTTTTTTTCGATTAGAAAATGATTATCTGGCGCACTGCCAAAACTCAACCCGATTTGTGGTAATGGCCAGGAGTGAATTGTAGGTTTTGCACCGGTATAATAGCTGATTTCAGCATTATTGGTGGTTTTTTCAATTTTAACCAGGTTGTTTGAACTCCCCAGCTCTAAAACCAATCTTTTCGCGGTAGTGAATGTAATAACTTCTCCGGACTTGAGGTGATGCTTAATAATTTCGGCCTGCTGCCTGTTTTCAGGTACAGTGGGCTCTCCGACTTCACGAACCTCAAGCCACAGTGGTTTTGCTTCATGATCTTCCTGCATGTGCATATCATTTTCTTCGTCTATGTTTTGAGAAAGAGGGCTATAGAACCATCCTGTTTTTGGAGCTTTGTTTAAAAGGCTACAATATCCCTGCGCCGGGTCTATCACATAAATTTGTTCACCCCCGTCATGGTATTGCGCCCAAGCGTGAGATCCTCTTCCAACAATCTGATTGCGATGGATATTTGCTCTTCCAGTCAGCAATCCATCATCAATAAGGCGTTCTAAAAAAAATGTCGCCAATAAGGCTTGATGCCGGCAAATTCCGCCTGAATGGATGAATTTACTTAACAGGATTTTGTTATCCTTTTTTCGTCCAGAAATTATTTTTTTAACTGTTTGGTTATCATAAGGCATTATGGTTCTTACTTCATCATAAACTAACTCTAAGATTTGCTCTTTGGCAGGTTTTGCATTTTCAATGTGCTGGACTAATTTTGCATAGCATGAATCTAAAATCTCATTGTTTTGTACAACAATTGCTTCGCGCGCTCCTCCCCCTAAATAAACTCCATTTGATACTCTGCTGTTCCGCCCGATGATATGATGATTTTGATAGTAACCATACTGTGAATACTCATCTGGCGGTTTATAAAACGGTGTATTGCTGATGCGATCTTCCCCCATTCTTGTCCTAGCTGTAAGGACAACAACATCATCATCTTGTTCTTCTCTTTTATTTTCAGTGTCATGGTTTGCAGGAAGCATGTGGATTAAGACATTTAACGTCGCACGAAATGGTCTTAATTATTATGATACGTAATTTTTAAAAATTATCAATTTTGTTCTGGATGTGAATTGCGAATTTTTTAGCGATTTCCTGGCGGCGATCGATCAAGTGGAATTTCAGCATGGTGCGGCTGATAACCACTGAAGCGCTTTGGTCAATGGTTTTGGCGATGCGTGCGTGGCGTTTTTGTTGCAGTTTGTAGAGCTTTTCTTCAATCATATCGCCGAACCGGCCTTTAAAAATCAATTCCTGGAATTTGGCAAAGAGCCGCAGTAAAATTTTGGCTGGTAGTATTTGTCCGGGTGTTTGGCGCTTGCCGGAAAAATAATCTTTGATCCAGGCGTTGCTTTCCATGAATTTGTTGTAGGTTTTTTGCCCATAGATCGGCCGTAAACTTAAGATCCAGTAGGGCAGATAAATGTCATTTGGGGCAAGTTGAATCGGCTCCAAATTCAGGCCGTCTTCGCTAACGTAAAAGCTGAGGCAGAAGCGTCCGGCTATTTTGTGGCCGTGACGCCTCACTCCAAGCACGCTGAAAAGGATGGTCGTAAGTGTGCGCGCAATAAAAAGCCGGTTTTTTGCTGTAACAATAAAAAGATCGATGTCGCTGTACGGAGTTGGATTATCAAATGCAAGAGTATTGCAGACTGCAACCATTTTGATAAAAGGAATCATCTGTATGAAAGGCAGGAAGCGCTTGATTTTTCGCCAGAGTTTTTGGGCGATTTTTTGCCGTTCCAGACGCATTTCCACCGTTTTTTCATTGTTTTCCAGTCCTGCCAGAAAATAGTAATTATTTTTTTCGTGGATTTTGCCGGAGGCGATTTGCTTAGCGAGAGCCGAGTGAAGATCTGCGGGTAATCCGGGTAGTCGGCCAAGCAAAAATCGCTGCAGCTCCTCAAAATTTAAGGGTTGATCAAAGATCTCGAAAAAGGCGAGAGTGGCAATAATGTTTTGTTCGATGGTGGGAAGGGGGAGTTTGATCAATCTTTGACATTTAAAACCTGATGTAATGTATGTTCAATTTTGACAAGTTCAGAAGAGTTTTTATGACTTCTGCAGCAATGACATCTGTTTAGAAAAAGCTTATACTGATGCTGCTTTAACTCCAAGTCAAAATGTCGAAATCGGAACAAAACCGGCAAAAACTTCAGTATCTCGATCATATTCTTAAAAATCTGCCGCATAGTCCGGGCGTTTATAAAATGAAAAATGAGCAGGGTGAGGTTATTTATCTGGGCAAAGCCAAAGATTTGAAGAACCGTGTTGCGAGTTATTTTCAAAGTGCGCGCGATCTGGGTATGCGAACCATCAAAATGGTCCAGCAGATAAGCGATATCGAGTATATCGAAGTGGAAAGCGAACTGGAGGCGCTCATTCTTGAAACTAATCTGATCAAGCAGCTGAGGCCAAAATATAATGTTTTGATGAAGGATGATAAAAACTATGTTTATATTAAAATCACAGTTGATGAGCCGTTTCCGCGTATTTTTCTGGTGCGAAAAGTGGTCAAGGACCGCGCGCGCTATTTTGGGCCGAAAACCGCAGCGCATAAAGTTATTAAGACTCTCAAAGTTTTGAAACGGATTTTTCCGTTCAGGCATTGCCAGCTTTCGATTGACTACCTGATGCCGCTTGCAGAAGGCAGGCATGAGGTTAAAGTGACCAAAGCCAACATCAAATTTCCGTGTCTGGATTATCACATTAAGCGCTGTATCGGTCCGTGTATCGGCAAGGTTTCGCCGCAGGAGTATCGTAAAATCATCGATCAGGTTATCCGTTTTCTGGAAGGTCGCCATGAAGAGATCACGGCAAAATTGCAGGAAGAGATGATGCAGGCGGCGCAGGCGAAGCAGTTTGAAAAAGCCGCAGCCATTCGCGATAAGTTAAAGGCGGTTGAGGAGATTACGCAGACGCAGCGCGTGAGTGATCCGGGTTTGACTGATCTGGATGTGGTGAATTATGTTGCCAGGGACGGGCGGTATTTCTTTAATCTTTTTCAGCTTCGAAACGGCAAACTTATCGGCCAGGAGAATTTTACGATGATGCGCAAAGTGCCTACTTCCAAGGATGGCAGTGAGCCAAAAACCCAGGGTGAGAAAGTTGAAGCGGAACAGGTCGGAACTGATGAGGAAGCGCGCGATATTCTGAGTTCATTTCTTGAGCAGTACTATGAAAAAGCGACTGATCTGCCCAAAGAAGTTTTGCTTCCGCACGAAATTTATGATCCTGAAGTGGTTGAAAAATGGCTGAGCGAAATGAAAAATCAAAAAGTTGGTCTGGTCATTCCGGAACGGGGCAAAAAAAATAATCTGCTTGATTTGTCGCTGCAGAATGCGCAGAGTTATGCGTATCAAAGCGAGATAAAGTGGCAGGGCGGGGAGAAGGGGAGTCGCGAGCAGGCTTTAAAAAGTTTGCAGCGGATTTTGAAACTGCCGGCAGCGCCGATTCGCCTTGAATGCTATGATATTTCGCATTTTTCCGGGACGGAGACGGTTGGTTCGATGGTGGTTTTTGAAAATGGTTTCCCCAAAAAGAGCGACTATCGACATTTTCGACTTCATCGCGAGCATGCGGGTGCGCCTGATGATTTTGCTTCGATGGAAGAGGTGTTGACGCGCCGACTTAAATATTTGAAGCCTGCGCTTAGGGCTGGGGAAATAAAGGTTGTTAAAGCTGGCAAAAAAGAGCTGCAGGGAATTGCAAAAAAGTTGCAATTGGGTCGAAAAAAAAAATCTGTCAGGCAATCCGAATGGTTGCCAAGCAATTCTGTGAGCGAGCGGCAGCGAGCGAACTACGCAAATGAGCCTTTGACGTTTTTTTTGACAGTGACGGAGCAGAAAAACAAAATTGGTTTTGTGGAAATTTTGCAGTTGCTAGGAAGGTTGCCGGACAAGTTGTTTGCTTCTCCCAAAACCAGCGCCAAAATTTTTATCCAGAAAATCATGCTTGAAAAACCGCTTGATTTGCAAATGCTGGTGAAGAAAATTGCTGAAAAAACTAGGGTAAAACGTCTATATCTTGCTGTTCCAAAAAATGAGCTGGTGAAATTTGAAGAGTTTGGCTGTCAGATCGTCAAAAAAGTTCCGGAGGGCTATCGGCTCAAGTCTGCACAGGTTTTGCTCGTGTATGATCGCGTGAAACTGAAAGAGGATCTTTCTTTCCGCAAATTTCCGCAGCTTTTGATTATTGATGGAGGCAGGGGCCAGTTGAGTTCGGCCGGGAAGGCTCTCAAAAAATACGATCTGCATCTGCCGATGATTTCGCTGGCCAAACGTGAGGAGGAGATTTTTGTGCCAGCTGCGCCAGGCCGAAACGGAACAAAGGTTAAGCAGTTTCCGCCGATTCTGCTGGCCAAGGACGATCCGGTTTTGCACATGATCCAGCATATTCGCGACGAAGCGCACCGTTTTGCCATTACTTATCATCAGAATCTGCGGCTTAAAGCCACGACCCATTCGGTTTTGGATACCATTTGGGGCATCGGGCCAAAATATCGCACTGCTCTGCTGCAAAAATTTGGCTCAGTGGAAAATATCAAAAATGCCGGTGAGCAGGAGCTTGCCAAGGTGGTTGGTCAGAAGATGGCAAGGAAATTACGAATTGTGAATTAGAGCCTGTCCGAAAAGTCCAAAGTTTCAGCCAATTTTGTGTCTTTTGCCTCCTGACTTCGTTACTCGTCGCTTATTTAGTCGCAGCTAAACTTCACTCCTCGCGCCTTGTCAGCAGACAAAATCCATCAAAATTTATCTGAAATGGACTTTTCGGACAGGCTCTTAGGAATCTGGAATTTCAAATTTGAATTTTGCCCGTACTGTGCTATTTTAATCTGCGGAATTTTCTACCATAATTTCATGAGATATGCTAAAAAAAATCCTGTTAGGTGTCATTCTTAATGGTTTAGCCCTTTACGGAGTTACCCAGTTTCTGACAGGCATTCATTACACTGGTGGGCTTAAATTTTTTGTCATTGGCGGGATTGTGATCGGGGTTTTGAATACTTTTGTGAAGCCGCTCATGAAAATTATTTCTTTTCCGGTTGTTTTTTTGACGGCCGGACTTTTTATCTGGGTTATTAATGTTTTTATCTTCTGGTTGACCGTCAAAATCGTAAATGGTATAAGTATTGGAGATGTTTCAGTTGCTGTAAACGGCCTGCTGAATTACATCATTGCAGCTTTGGTGTTCGCGATTTTGAACTGGCTTTTACATCTTGTAATCCGTAATAAATAGCTGTTTTAACCCAATAATTTATGCTTTCAACCCTTCTTCATTACGCAAATGCGATTATTGCGATCCTGCTCATTCTGGCAATTTTGATCCAGAATCGCAGTTCCGGCTTAAGCGCCACTTTTGGCGGCAGCGGAACTGTCCGCGTAACCAAGCGCGGTGCTGAAAAGGTTATTTTCCAGGCAACCATAGTTCTTGCGGTGCTTTTTGTTTTAAGTTCGCTTGCCTTTGTCTTCATCCGCTAGGCAGGGCTTCGTAACTTTTTATCATGCCAAAAATCTCCAAAAGGCGATTTGCCAATTTGCAAATGAAAGCACGCGTGTTTGCGCGTGTTGTTCGGGCTTACAGCATTGAGGAAAAGGTTCTTTCCATCATTGTGCTTGGCGTGGTGATTTTTATGTCGCTGCAGCTGATTCTGGATTTTTTCCATGTTGCAGGTTCTGCGCGTATGGAAAATAATGGTTATAGCGAGGCGATTGTAAGCGACAGGGCCACTTTATTGAATCCTCTTTTTGTTGATTTCAGTCAGGCCAATCGCGATCTTGCTGCTTTGATTTTTTCTGGTTTGACCAGATATGATCCAGTGACAAAAGTTTTTGGCGACGATATGGCCACGCTTGTTATCAGTCCTGATCGTACCACCTATCGTTTTATGCTTAAAAAAGATTTAAAATGGCATGACGGCAAGCCGGTGAGCGCTGATGATGTTTATTTTACTTTTCATGACATCATTCAAAATCCCGATTTTCAGAATCCGGTGCTGCATGTCAATTTTGATGGGGTGAAGATCACCTTAATTGACACTCAAACCATTGAATTTCAACTGAAAATTCCAAACTCGTTTTTTATTACAAATACCGGTGTTGGGATTCTGCCAAAGCATTTACTCGCAAATATTGCTGTTAATGATTTGCCGGCTGCAGCTTTTAATTTGAAGCCGGTTGGCTCCGGCCCATACAAAGTCGACAGTCCCATGGACCTTTTTGACGATGGCAAGCAGAAAGTTGTTCTCAACCGTTTTGACGATTATTACGGCGCATCCCCAAAAATCCGGCAGATCCGCTTTACGATTTATCCGAACGAGGAAAGTCTTATGAAGGAAAGAAATTCTTTTGATCTGCTTTCCAAAGTGCCGGCGATGAGCCTCGATCAGCTCAAAGCGATGAAGCGTTTTAATTTTTCCGATTATGAATTGCCCCAATATACTGCTGTTTTTTTGAATCAGGACCGTCCCAGGCTTAAAAAAGAAAAAGTCAGGCTGGCGCTTTTGAAAGCAATTGACAAGAGCGAACTTTTGAAGCTTTTCAGCGATAAAATTGCGGTTGATACGCCGCTTCTGGAATTGAACCAGTCTGAATGGATTTACAAGCCAAATTTGAAAGAAGCCAGGGGGGCCCTGTATGACAGCGGTTACAAATTTGAGCAAGGCCAAACAGAGGGCGTGCGCAAAGATGCCAAAGGCAATCCTTTGCAACTTGTTTTGCTTGGCCATGATTATGGGCGGGGCAGTCCTTTCTACGCTGAAAATAAAAAATTGACCGATTTTCTGGCGAAAGCCTGGAATAGGCTTGGCGTTGGCATTGATCTGCAGCTTGTTTCAATGGATGATTTTAATAAACGGCTTCTGGATCGTGATTATGATCTGGTTTTGGCCGGACAGAGTCTTGGATATAATCTCGATACCTATTCTTACTGGCATTCAAGCCAGGCCCAGGCGCAGGGACTTAATTTGTCGAATTATAAAAGTTTTGCCGCAGACCAGCTGATCGAGAAAATTCGCGATATTTTTGATCCGGTGCAGAAAGATCAGAAGTTAAAGGATCTGGCCAAAACACTGGCAAATGATGTTCCGGCGATTTTTTTATTCCGTCCGCGTTATGAATTGGCGGGAACCGGCAAAGTTAAAGGTATCAGTCTGGACAATATGGCTTTTCCAAGCGATCGTTTTGCGCATATTGACCAATGGTGCATCGATTGTTAAGCTGGAGACAGTTTTTTTATTTTTCATATGCAAGTAATTCTTACGCAAAATGTTCCTGCGCTCGGTTATAAGGGGGATGTTAAAAATGTCAGTCCCGGATATTTTCAGAATTTTTTGCTGCCGCGCAAACTGGCATTAATGGCCACGCCTGAAAAAATTCTTGAAGCCGAGAAAAATCGTAAACATCAGCTTGTACAGAAGGAAATGGTGGTTGAACATGCCCAGGAAATCCAGCAGAAATTGCGCGATCTGAAAGTTGTTTTAAAGGCCAATGCCCGCGGAGACCGTCTTTACGGTTCGATTACGGAAAAGGAAATTCTTGATGCGCTTGAGCAGAAAGTGAATGTGCGTCTGGACAAGCATCATCTGCTGCTTTCCGAACATATCAAGGTGCTTGGAAATTATGAAATTCCGGTGCGGCTTGCCCATGGAGTGGAAGCCAAATTTACGCTGGAGGTCAAGGCCGAGAAGTAAGAACAAAAAATGGCAAAAGGAAAAATTTTGGCTGTGGATTATGGGCAAAGTTCGATCGGGCTTGCGCTTAGCGATGAAGGGCAGTTAATGGCTTTTGGCAGAGGAACGCTTGCGCTAAAAAAAGGTCTGAAGGACGTTTTTGCGCAGATTAGCAGACTTTGCGCGGATGAAAAAGTTGTAGAGCTGGTTGTTGGTTTACCGCTTGATGGTGAGGGAAAAGATACGGTGCAAACGCTGCTGGTCCGTAAATTTGCGCGTAAACTGGAAGATTTTCTGCATGGTTTTCCTGAAATGAGCAGTCTTCGGATTGCTTTTCAGGATGAGTCTTTTTCAAGTTTTGAAGCAGACCAGTTTCTGGCAAAAATGGGCGTGAAGCCAAAAAACCGCAAGCACAATGAGGATGAACTGGCAGCTATTTTTATTCTTCAGAGGTTTCTGCTAAACTTGTGAAGAAATATTTATGGATTCTCTAACCATCATCATCAATGTTTTGATGGCCCTGGCACTTGTGGTTTTGGCCACCGTCCTGCTTGAAAAATTGATTGGTTTCAGCCAGGACAACAGGCGTAAAAAGCAGAACCCGATCGTGTTTTCTGTTCGTGTTGCAAAGGAAAACGAGACAGGGCCGATTGTTGCTGAACAGATTTTTGCGACGATACACGGCATTGCGCGTCAGCTGGGTTTTTTTGACAGGCTGCGCGGTTTTTCTCAGGATCAGGTCAGTTTTGAGTTAGCCAATGTTGCCCGCAGTATCCGTTTTTATGTTCACTTTCCAGATCGTCTGCGCAATTTGGTGGAAGGACAGATTTACGCCCAGTATCCAAATGTTGAAATCGAGGAGGTTAAAGATTATGCATCGATGTACGTCCAGAAAGATGAGTTAGCCAATGCGGTTGGTGTTGAGTTGTCGCTTATGGAACCGGATATTTTTCCGATAAAGCGTTATCCCCAGTTTGAAGACAAGAAAGCCAAAGTTTCGCTTGATCCGCTTGCCGCGATAACGGCAACTCTGGCGAAATTTCATCATCCCGATGAGCAGGCCTGGATTCAGCTGATGGTTCGTCCGCTTGATGAGCACTGGCGTTTAACTTTTATGAAGTGCATCCGCATTTTGAAAAAAGGTATATTTTTGAATATCGACAGCCTGCAAAAAGCCTACGCGCGCGCCTTCTGCACCCGCAGCCGTATCCTGCGCGCGCTTTTTTTCCCGCTATATTTTATTTTTTGGCTGCGGGGAATTTTTTCGGGCAGTCATGTTCTGGACAGGGCTCAAAGAAGCCGTGCTGACGAAGAAATTGAAGAGCAGGTTTCCAGAAGCCATGAAAAGGAAACCGCCATGGTTGCGGCGGTCGACAAAGTCGGAAAACTTTTGTATGAAGCCTCTATTCGCATTGTTTATGTGCCAAAAAACAGCAATCATGAAACTGCCCTGGTAAAACTCCGCGAGATCGCCGGATCTTTTAAACAGTTCAATATTCCGCATCTGAATGGCTTTCGTATTTCCGAGTTTATCAGAGATGCTTCGGTGGTTACGCGTTATCGCAGCCGTGTCATGAGGCGGCCTTTTGTGCTGAATACAGAAGAGCTGGCCACGATTTATCATCTTCCCAATCTCACGGTGATGACACCGAATCTTTACCGGGTCCGTTCAAAAAAACTTGAGCCGCCCGGTGATTTACCGCTGCTGAAAGCCGTTGATCGTGATGAGCTGACGCTGCTTGGTAAAACCAATTTTCGCGGTCAGAACGGCGAATTTGGCATTAAAACTTTGGATAGGCGACGCCATGTTTATATTATCGGTAAGACCGGAATGGGCAAATCAACTCTGCTTGAAAACATGATTTTTTCCGACATCATGGCCGGGCGCGGGCTGGCCGTGGTTGATCCGCACGGCGATCTGGCCGATGCGGTTTTAAATTTTATTCCCTCCAAACGTACCAATGACGTGATCATTTTTGATCCTTCTGATCGTGATTTTCCGGTTGCTTTCAACATGCTGGAAAATATTGATCCCGCGCTCAATACGATTGTCTGCTCTGGGCTGGTCGGTATCTTTAAAAAGATTTATGCGGAAAGTTGGGGGCCGCGGCTTGAGCATATTCTGCGCAATACTATTTTGTCGCTTTTGGAATACCCGAATACGACGATGCTTGGAATTCCGCGCATTTTGCAGGACAAGGAGTTTCGTGCCCGGGTGGTCAAGAAAATAACCGATCCGATTGTGAAAAGTTTCTGGATAAATGAGTTTGAAAAGATGGATTCAAAAATTCGCGTGGAGGCGATTTCGCCTATTCTCAACAAAGTCGGGCAGTTTCTGTCGTCGCCGATTATCCGCAATATTCTGGGCCAGCCGAAAAGCCCGATTGATCTGCGTTTTGCCATGGATCACCACAAAATCGTGATCGTGAATCTGTCCAAAGGCAAAATCGGCGAGGATACTTCGTCGCTGCTTGGGGCGATGATGATCACCAAATTTCAGCTTGATGCCATGAGTCGCGCCAATATTCCGGAAAAAGAGCGCACGGATTTTTATCTTTACGTTGATGAATTTCAGAATTTCGCCACGGATTCTTTTGCGACGATTCTGTCAGAGGCGCGCAAATACAAACTCAATCTGACCATGGCCAACCAGTATATTGCCCAGATGCCGGAAGAGGTGCGGGATGCGGTTTTTGGCAATGTTGGAACAATTCTGTCTTTCCAGGTCGGGTTCGACGATGCCGAGTATCTTTCCGGCCAATATGGCGAGGAGGTTTTGCCGAACGATCTCGTTGGTTTAAGCAAATATTCAGCTTACATGCGGCTTTTAATTGATGGCATGCCTTCCAAAACTTTTTCGCTTGATACTCTGCCAACGCCGACAATTGAATTTGAAGAGGGCAGGCGCGACAAAGTGCGGCGTTTTTCGCGCGAGCGCTACGCCACTGTGCGTGAAGTGGTGGAAGACAAAATCCGCCGCTGGCATGAAGGCGGCCAGAAAGTCGAGCTGGAAGATGTCAAAAAAACTCGATTGATTTAGAGGTTCTTAGGCTTATTTTTTTCGGGATTTTTTGGCGGACCTGTTGCCTTTGCTTGATTTTCTGGCTTTTGTGGATTTCTGCGATTTCCTGGTTTTGAGCGCTTTTCTGGCTTGCGTAGATCGGCCGGCTTTGACAGCTTTGCCCGCTTTGTTTGCTTTTTTGTGCACTTTGCCATCCATTAAAACTTCAATGCCGGGAAGCATGGAACCTTCCAGAAATTCGAGCATGGCACCGCCTCCGGTTGAAACATGGGTGAACTGGTCTTCATCCAGACCGAACTGGTGAATCGCATCAATGGTGTCGCCGCCGCCGATGATTGTTTTAATCCCTTTCTTTTTTTCATGTGCAATGGTGCGCGCAATGGCGGCAGTTCCTTTGTTGAACGGTTTTTTTTCAAAGAGCCCAAGCGGTCCGTTCCAGACAATCACTTTTGATTTTCTAATCTCTTCAATGAATCTGGCCATGGTGCGTTTGCCGATGTCTAAAATCATCATCTCACCTCCAACATCTTCAACAGGTATGTCCGCAATTTCGCCATGCTCACTGATTTCATCCGCTACAACAACATCTTCCGGGAGCACAAATTTTTTGCCGAGCGTTTCGGCTTCAAGCATGATTTTTTGGGCGATTTCGATCTTGTCCTGTTCGTAGAGTGATTTGCCGACATCAAATCCTGCAGCGGCCAAAAAGGTGTTGGCCAAACCTCCGCCAATCAGAAACGTATCAGCTTTGGCCAGAAAATTGCTCATTACGCCGATTTTGCTGTCGATTTTGGCTCCACCGATTATGAGTGTCATGGGACGAAGATCTTTTTCGAGCAGCGCGGAAAGCGTTTCGATCTCTTTTTCAAGCAGAAAACCGGCATAGGATGGCAGGTATTTGCTGATGCCAACGATTGAGGCGTGTGCCCGGTGGCAGACCGAAAAGGCGTCGTTCACATAGATATCGGCAAGGGCGGCCAACTTTTTGGCAAAACGTCCGTCGTTAGTATCTTCTTCTTTGTAAAAACGGATATTTTCCAGAAAAACAATGTCGCCAGGATCCATCGATGCGATGCGGCGTTCCACGGCAGGCCCAATACATTTATCCATTTTCTTGACCGGTTTTTTAAGCAGATTGCCAAGGTGGCGCGCAACAGCATTCATCCTGAGGGCTTTGAGTTTTTTGCCTTTTGGCCGGCCCAAATGTGAGATAATAATAATTTTTGCGCCCTGTTTTATGAGATATTTGATCGTTGGCAGGGTTTTCACCATGCGCGAATCGTCTTCGATTTTTCTGCCTTTGAAACTGACGTTGAAGTCTACGCGCAGCAGCACGCATTTGTTTTTAACTCTGGCTTTTTCAAGCTGACGGATTTGCATAATCGTAAAGAATATCGGGGCTATTATAGCGTTTCTTTCATTTTGTGCAAAATGCCAGCCATTTCGAGTGCAGCCTCAGCATACTCCAGGCCTTTGTTCATTCTTTTTTTGTCGATGCGTTCACGCGCCTGTTTTTCATTTAAAACCGTCAGAATGCCGAAAATTACTGGCAGGTGATTTTTAAGGCTCACATCCATAAGGCCGCGGTAGGACTGCGCGCAGACGTGTTTAAAATGTGCTGTCTCGCCTTTGATTACTACGCCAAGAGCGATCAACGCCTGGTATTTTTTCGTTTTGGCTAAAACCTCTGCCATCAGTGGAGCTTCGAGCGCTCCAGGTACGCGCACGACGCTGATATTTTTTTGCTGTACACCCTGTTTTTGCAGGTTTTCAAGCGTATTTTTCAGTAGTTGACTACCCAGATGATCGTTATAGCGCGCCAGGATAATGGCGATTTTCAGGTTTTTACCGGCACGCATGAAGCGAGCTTCTTTGTTATGCGCCTGGCTTTGAGTGATTTTCATAAAAGTTTTTCAAGATAGCGGGTAATCAGATCGATTTCAATATTGACGAGGTTGCCTTTTTGCAGCTTTCCCAGATTGGTGGTTTTTTGGGAGTAGGGGATGAGGCTTACTTCAAAGCTTTCGGCGCCAAGTTTTGAGATGGTCAGACTGACGCCATTGATAGTGACAGATCCCTTCAGGGCAAAATATTTGGCCATTTTTGGCGGAGAGGCAATGCTTAAAATTTTGGAACCGCCTTTTTTGGTAATTTTTTTAATCGCTGCACAGAAATCAACATGTCCGCTCACGAAATGCCCATTAAGGCTGTCGCCAAGCCTTAGCGCAGGTTCCAGATTTACTTTTTGCTGCAGGCGATATTTTGCAGCGATGGTGCGCGCTAGAGTTTCGGGCATTACTTCCACGATGAAGGTTTTTTTTGTTTTGCCAATAACGGTAAGGCAGATCCCATCAACATTGACCGAAGCGCCAAGGCCGATTTTTTTGGCGGTTTTTGGCGCAGCGATCAGGAATTTTTTTACGCGACTACGCGTGCGCAATTCCTGAAGTGTGCCGATTTCCTCAATGATTCCGCTGAACATCTTGACTGAATTAAGCTGCAGTAGCCACTTCGTGCCCTATTCTATAAAATTTTAGGTTTTTTTCATACCATTTTAAAGTTTTTTTAATCTCTACCTGGTTATGGTGGGTTTACTTATTTTTTAACTCCACTTCCCATGAGGAGTATTAACAAGGTCGTACTGATGGGTCATCTTGCCGCTGACCCGGAGGTTAAAGTAACCCAGAGCGGGCACAAAATGGCACTTTTTAAGGTAGTCACAAATCGTGACTGGCAGTCAGGCGATGGTGAACGCCACCAGTCAACAGACTATCATAAGATAATTGCCTGGAAAAAACTGGCCGAGATCTGCGGCGGATATCTAAAAAAAGGTTCTGCGGTTTATCTGGAAGGCCGCATTATGAATCATAATTTTCAGGACAAGGAGGGTCAAAAGCGTCTTGCCACCCAAATCGTGGCTGATCTCATAAATTTTATCAGCTATAAAAAAAGCAAGGATGCCGAGGAGATCAATCTGGTCGAAGTGCCGGCGTGAATGCCCTGCTGCAAAGTGCAGTTCGTTTACAAGGTAATGGAGTATGGGTTAGAATTGGCAAGGATTTTAGCCCATCTCCATGCTTTGCCCATGCTTTTAAGCGTTGTTATTCCAACCCACAACCGCAGTGATATTTTACGTCGATGTTTGCAGGCGCTCGCAGCGCAAAATCTGCCAAAAAATAATTTTGAGGTGATAGTTGTTGATGACGGCAGCAAGGACGATACCAGAAAAACTGCGCAGGCTTTTCAGAAAAAATTTGCGCGCTTTGTTTATCTGCACCAGAAAAATCAGGGGCAGGGGATTGCCCGTAATCATGGTGTGCAATATGCCAAAGGCGAGATCGTGGTTTTTATTGGCGATGACATCATGGCGCTTGAAGATTTTTTGGCCGAGCATCTGCGTTTCCACCTTCGTCACAATCTTGAAAATGAGGCGGTGCTCGGTTTTACGGCCTGGCATCCTAAAAATACGATTTCTCCTTTTATGAACTGGCTTACCAATGGTTCTTCGGTGTTTGGCCGTTTTGGCGGACACCAGTTTGCCTATGAAAAACTGCGGGGCAAAAAAGAGGCTGATTTTAATTTTTTCTACACTTCCAATATTTCGCTAAAGCGTTCGCTGGTGGATAAATATCCTTTTGATCCTGCTTTTTCCGGTTATGGATGGGAAGATATTGAGCTTGGCTATCGGCTTTATCGTCGCGAGAAATTGAAAATTTATTATAATGCGCAGGCCATCGGTTATCATGACCATGTCATGACTGAAGACAGTCTGGCCGGAAGAATGCGGGCAATCGGCAAGTCGGCCTGGATTTTTCAGCGCAAATATCCGGAACTTAAAAAAGTTCCTTCGCCGGGAAAGCATTTTGTTTTTTGGCTTCTGGCCAATCCTTTGGCGCTAAGGTTTTTCAGCAGAACTGACCGTAATTTATATTATTACGCGCTATCAAAAAAATATTTTCTGGAAGGTTTGAAAATGGGAAAATCAGCTTCACAGTCGATGTCGTTTTCCATATAATGGGCAAAGAGTGTTTTGTTTTTTTATGTCGCTGAAACGATTTCTTAGCTTTTGTCTTCTCGTCTCATTTTCGGGTTTTTTGCTGGCGGGATGTTTTAAAAAAGCCCCGGCTCCCCTGAAAAAACAGTCGGGAAAAATCGAGCTTGTTTATTATAAACTTTTTGATGATGAGGATGTGATGCAGCCTCTTATTCAGCAGTATCAGGCCAAACATCCCGGTTTGACTATCCGTTACCGCAAGTTTGTCGATCCAGTCGAATATGAAAATCTGATCATCAATGAACTGGCTGAAGGGGAGGGGCCGGATATTTTTTCCGCGCCCAATTATTGGTTTTTGCGCAACAGCAAAAAGCTGACACCCATGCCGCCAGCGCTCATGACGCCGCAGCAGTTTGACCAGACTTTTGCGAGCGTTGCTTCCAGGGATTTGGCATTTCCAGATGCGGTTGATGGTCAGCGCAGGGTTTTTGGGCTTCCTTTAGGCGTGGATACGCTGGCGCTCTACTACAATAAAGCCGCTTATGAAGATGCTGTGCCTTCGCGCGGCAGGCCTGCAGCGACCTGGGAACAGCTTAAGGATGATGTTTTTCGGTTGACCAAAAAAGACAATAGCTATGAACGTTTTCAGGTTGCAGGAATCGCCATGGGCCGCTCTGACAATGTTGCCCGCGCAATCGATATTTTGTACATGCTCATGATTCAATTTAAGACCAAATTTTATAACGATAATGTTTCCAGGGCTGTTTTTGCCAGCCAGCAGGGTACGACTATCGGCGGGATTATTATTAGTCCGGCTGCTGAAGCCTTGAAGCTTTATACTAGTTTTGCCCTGCCGACCAATAAAAATTATTCCTGGAATGCTTACCTGGTGATGGATCCAAAAGCTGACGTGAAAGAAATGGAAACTTTTGCGCGCGGCAAAGCAGCAATGATTTTTGGTTATTCATATCTTTACGAGCAGCTCAAAGCTGAAATCAAGGATCTAAAAGACAAAGGTTTGCAGACGATTGACCCAAATTCGATTCGCGTCAGTGTGGTACCGCAGGTAAATGATCCGGCGACTTCCACTGAAAAACGTGATGCTTATGCTAATTATTATGCTGAGACAGTTGCCCGCACTTCAAAGCATGCGCAGGAATCCTGGGATTTTTTGAATTTTTTAAGTTCCAAAGACAATCTTCAGTACTATAATCAGAAGACGCATAAGCCAGCGAGCCGTCGCGATTTGATTGAAGACCAGAAAAAAGATCCTATTTATGGCGTTTTTGCGGAGCAGACCGGTTTTGCGGAAAGTTTTCCCATTTACGATTTTCAGCGCTACAATGCCATTTTTTCGCGGGCAATTGATGCGGTTTTGGCAACCACGCCGGTTGAAGACGCGCTGCGTATAGCAGAAGACGGCATCAATAAACTTTTGCCGCCTGGCGGTCTGGCTGCGTCGCCTGTTGCGGCTGCTAAGGGGTCGCCCGTTAAAGTGTCACCTGCCAAAGCAGAGCAAGTGCCTGCTGCGAGTACCAAAGAATCTTCGGCAACCCGGAAATCTGCTAGCAAATAGTTTATGGCAAGGACTTTTTTTCTTTCACGCACGAAGTTTCTACTTCTACCGCAGCTTTTTTCCAGCGATTTTTTTCCCCTGCGCATAAGCCAGGCTTTGCTGGCGATTTTTCTGATTGTTTTTCCTTTTCAGATCAGAACTCTTTTTTACAGTCCTGCCTTTTATTTCAGCGGGAACTTCGATTTTTATACCAGTTTTTTTTTATATCTGGGCGATCTGCTTTTGCTACTGGCATTTCTGGCCTGGGGGATTTCGCGCGCGCGGGGAGAATTGCAGTCTGCTTTTAGTTTTGGCGATGAGAAGTTTACTGCTTTGCTGCTTTTGTTTTTGCTGCTTTTGGCAGGCGGAATTTTGGTTGCGGAAGATAAACTGCTCCATCTGCTGCTGACTTTTCGTCTGGTGGAGTTTTTTCTTTTTTATCTGCTCATTGTCAATCGGGTCCTAAATTTTCGTGCGATCATTTTTTGTTTTCTAGCAGGCATGTCTTTTCAGGCGTTGACGGCTTTTTTTCAATATCTGGTCCAGGGTTCGCTGGGGTTAAGCTTTTTGGGTGAGCCGCTTGCGAATATTCATACTCCTGGTGTTGCTAAACTGGATTTGCCTTCAGTTAAACTTTTGCGCGCTTTTGGCACTTTTCCGCATGCCAATCTGCTTGGCGGAGCCATGGCTGCGGCGCTTGTTTTAGCCCTTTTTGAGCTACGGAAATATGCGCTTGTGCTTTTGCCGATGATTTTTCTTTTTGCGACCGCGCTTGTTTTCAGTTTTTCCAGAAGCGCTTTTATAGCTCTGGGGACAGGTTTTTTTGTTTATATGGCTCTCCATGAAAATAAAATTTCGGCGCGCAAAATTCTGCTTGCCGCAAGTCTGCTGGTTTTTTTAATTGTCATTTTCAGGCTGGAAAATATTCTGCTGAAGCGTTTTTTTTTTGATGATCCAGCTTCGATTGCGCAGAGAGCGCTTTATCTTGGCATCAGTCTGCAGATGCTGCTTGGGAATCTTTTTGGCCTTGGTCTTGGCGGTTTTACACTCCAGATGCAGAATTTTACTGCACAAAAACTGCTGCCATGGCTTTACCAGCCGGTTCATGATATTTTTTTACTGGCGCTTAATGAGGCGGGTCTTTTGGCGGGGCTCGTTTTTTGCTCGCTATTTATTTATCTTTTTTACCGGCTTATTAAGCTTCGTCAAAATCTGCACATTTCCGCACAGAAAAGAGAGTGCGCGCTTTTGATCGCTCTAATGGCGGTTTTTTTTACGATTGGTCTTCTGGATCATTATTTTTGGACTATTTTTGCAGGTCAGGCCATGCTTTTTCTGCTCTTTGGCATGGTGAGCAGTTTTCTTGCGGACAGACATGCGGATAGCCGCTCAGAAAAGTTGACGATTGCCAAGTAAAAAATTTTCAATTGGCAAAGCATTTTTGCCTTCCAGTTGGACTTTTAAAGGCATAAGCAAACCTTTTTTTGTGCCAAGAGCAATTTTGTTTTTGTTCCATGGGATTGTCTGGCCCGGTTCAATGTTTTTTTGTTTATCGATTTCGGCTTCCAGAATTTTGAGTTTTTTGCCTTTCAGCATGATTGCGCAGCCTGGCCAGGGCGTATAGGCTTTTATTCGCCGCAAAATTTCTTCAGCGCTCATGGATTTGATATCCATCAGGCCATTTTTTTTTTCGATTTTATGGCAATACGTGGCAAGTTTTTCATTTTGAGGAATGCCGTTTGTGCCGGTTTCGACGATTTCAGTTAAAACCTCCGGCAGCATCGGGGCTCCCAGTAAACTTAGTTTGATGCGTAGTGTCCCGGCATTATCGCTATTCTCAATCGGGATTTTTTTCAGGAGATAGATATTGCCGCTGTCGAGTTTTTGTTCCATCCTGATGATCGTTACGCCGGTTTCCTGATCACCGTGAAGGAGCGCTTCTTCAATGGGAGAAGCGCCGCGGTATTTGGGCAGCAGCGAGGCATGGATGTTCACGCAGCCGTATTTTGGAATTTGCAGAATTTTTTCCGGCAAAATCTGGCCAAACGCGGCAACTGCCAGAAAGTCAGGCTGCAAAGACCGGAGCAGTTTTACAAATTCCGGGTTGTTTTTGATTGTTTGCGGTTGCAGTACCGGAATTCCATGTCTCATGGCCATTAATTTTACCGGTGGAGCCATGATCTTAAGTTTGCGGCCGACTTTTTTGTCTTCCTGCGTAACGACCGCCACGACTTCAAAGTCAGTGTGATTGATGAGCGTTTCCAGCGGCGCAAGCGCAAAATCGGGCGTGCCCATAAAAATAATTTTGATTTTTTCTTTCATGATGGTATGCAATGGTCTGATCAAGGAGCTCGCTTTGTCCGCGGTAGAAGCAGGCATTGCCTGCGTTAATCATAGATTATTTTTGACGCTTAAGGAATAGCTGAAGGAATCTGCTTGCAAGAGTGCGTTTTATCCTTTAAAATCCACCCCTAAACTTTAAGGGTATGACCCATGATCGAACATTTTATTGAAGCCAAAAAATATCTGGATAAGGCGCGCAGAATTCTCTCTATCTCCCACAAAAGACCGGACGGCGATACACTTGGTGCTTCGTGTGGCCTTTATCTTGCGATGAAACAGGAGGGCAAGAAGGTCGATATGGCCTGCATTGATGAAATTCCGGAAAGATTTTCTTTTTTGACCGATATCAACAGGGTGATCCGCGAGTTTGATTTTCACGATTATGATCTGATTTTTGTTTCCGATGCCGGTGCTTCGTACATGACCCGCTACCATGAAGTTTATCCTGATATTTTCAAGGGAGCGGTGCCGGTCATAAATTTTGACCACCATGCTTCCAACGATAATTTTGGAACGGTCAATGTGGTTGATGTGCGCAGCGCTTCTACCACAATCCTGCTCTACCACTTTCTGGAATTTTTGGGTATCCGCATTACTCCGCAAATTGCAACAGCGCTGCTTTGCGGCATTTACAATGATACGGGCAGTCTCATGCATTCGAATACGAATATTGATGTCTATGAGGTCTCGGCAAAATTGATGGAGTGTGGCGGCCAGGTTTACCAGGTTGCCAAAAAAATGTTTCGCACCACGCCGATTTCGACGCTTAAACTCTGGGGTCGCGTGCTTGAAAATGCGCGTGTGAATCAGGAAGGCGTGACCATTTCGGTTGTGACCTGGAGAGATTTTCAGGAGTGCGGTGCGGGACAGGATGAAATTTCCGGTGTTGTGGATTTTCTTAATTCGGTGCCTGGATCAAAATTTACGCTTCTTTTGAACGAGGATGAACACGGGCAGGTGAAAGGTTCTTTTCGCACACAGCGCGATGATATTGATCTGGCGCAAATGGCGGCGCAATTTGGCGGAGGCGGGCACAAAAAAGCCGCCGGGTTTACCATGCCCGGACGTCTGCAGAAAGAAGTTCACTGGAAAATCATTCCTGAAAAAAGTGTTCCCGGACCGGAATCCGTCACGCTGAATTTGCCAATTAAGCCAGGTTGATTATAATGGGTGGGATCCCATTATTTTTATGATTCTTCGCCGGATTCTTGCAGCGTTTTTTATTTTTCTGTTTGCAGTTGTCTCCCTGCCGACCTTTTTTGTTTATGGCTTTTCACAGACTTTTTTCAATCCGCTGTTTTACAGCGGAGCGGTTAGCGGCGTTACCTATGATTTTCTTGTTGATACGATTGCGGAGAATTTTTATAGAAGCGACTCCACGCTTGCACGTCATTTCCAGGAAGTGGATATCAATAAGGCCATTCGCGAAAGTTTTACCCCAGATCTTTTTCAAAATATCATGGTGGATGTCGGCATTCAGCTTCGTCATCTTAAAGCCAAACCAACAGAGCCGGCCATGCTTTCTTTCAAGGTTTTTCGCAGCAGTCTGCTTACTGCATCGCATAATCTGGCCTTCAATCTTTTTCAATCTCTGCCAAACTGTAAATCGAACCAGTTTAGTGAGGTGAATGAGGAAGGCATTCCCACCTGCATTCCCAAAAATGTTGATTACACGCAGGTTGCCGGTCCGCTTTCAAAACAGTTTGAGAAAGCGGTTTTTAGTCTGTTTCCAGAGCAGATTGAAATTGATCTGAATTCTGCGGCTTATCAGAGCCGGGAAACGCTTATGACTGTTTTTTCAGGGATCGACAGGGCGCGGGTTTATCTTTTTGGACTGCTGCTTTTGCTGATGGTCATTATTACGCTTATTATTTATGAACCCATGAGTTTAATGCTTAAATACGAGGCGATTGCTTTTCTGTTGGCGGGGATGCTTGGTTTTATCGCGAGTTTTATTTTTCAGCTTCTGCCAGCGCTTTTTTGGGAATCCTTTGCGAAAAAAACTGATGAGTTTGCGTTTTTTCTTAATGGGCAGCCGCGTTTTCGCCATTTTCTGGAGGCGGTCTTTTCTTTTCCCATGGGTGAAATGCAGAAACTGGCCCTCATTTTCATGATTTTGGGAGTTGTTCTTTTTGTGGTTCACCTTTTTTTGAAACAGGGAAAACTGTTCAGGCGTTAAATATTTTATTTCTATCGCCAACAGTAGTATATTTCAAGCATGTCGCATCACCGCTATTTAGGAATTATCGCAGCAGCCGGCGTTTTAAGCTGGATCGCCTGGGCCGTGGTTATTTACAAACTCAGTCCGTTCGAGTCGCCCGGACTTTCGCTGGGTCTTTTTTTATTAAGTCTGTTTGTGGCTCTGACGTCGACTTTTACAGTTCTTGGTTTCTATTTTCGCGTTTGGCTTAACAAAAATGAGATTTATTTCAATCACATCAATATTGCTTTTCGCCAAGGACTTTTGCTGACGCTGATTGCTGTCGGCTGCCTGCTTTTCCAGCTTCTGGGTGTTTTAACCTGGTGGTCGGGACTGCTTTTTATTGCGACTGTGACACTTGTTGAGTTTTATTTCATGGCCAAGGAACCATGAAGTGCGTTGTTATTGTGTTTTATACGCAGGATCCGGCAGGATCGCTGCTTTCGTCACTGGCCAGAGAATAATCCATGCTTTCCCTTCAATGCTGTTTGGCTTGATAAACCATGAAAATCCCGGGTCCGTGCATTTTTTGTTGATGGAAAGATTTTCCTTAAAGCAGCTTCTGGAATCTGAGCTGGCAATGCGGTTATCGCCCAAAACAAAATACTGGTTATCCGGCACCCTGAATTCGCTGCTTTCGCCCTTGTACGGCTGCGTATTACCCTGATTTGCACTGTTTAGGTATGACTCGGCGAGTTTTAAACCTTTGGGGTTGTCCTGGTTGTAAATGTAAACAAAGCCTCCCTTCAGCTTCATTGTTTCACCTGGAAGTCCGATGACGCGCTTGATAAAAAATTCCTTGCTGTTTTGCGGCGGGTGGAAAACGACAATGTCGCCCCGCTTTGGACTGCCAACTTTCCAGCCAAGAAAATTCTGGTAGCCGGCTTTATTGACAATGATGTATTCGCCAAAACCGTGCTCGCACTTGTTATTGAGGTAATTCAGCGTATCGCACATGGAAGGTCCGTATACCTGAAAAGGCGCGATAAGGTACGTCCGGATAATGAATACAAGTGAGACAATGATAATGATGTTGAGAGCGATATCGATTAGAAACATCACAATCGCTCGGTTTTCTTTCGACATGGTATTCAGTTTTTGCAGCAGGTATTTTTCCATATCGTTGCTTAAACTTGGTGTGAAAACTCTACCTTTAAAATCGATCTTTCACAAGGCGGTTTACAAGGCTTTCAAGATCAGGTATCGTTCTGTGGCCTTAGATTGTCGCATGTATCTTGCCCAGATTTTATTCGAGTCGCACCTGGATCCCGGGGAAAAGATTCTGGAAGTCTGCCACCGCCATCCTTTTGTGATGTTCAATGACCTTCTGCATGTGCTGTTTTTTACTTTTTTTGTGCCGCTTTTTCTGTGGTATCTGTTCCCGGGGTTTGCGATTTTTTATTATCTGTGGTTTGCGATTGGATTTATGCGACTTTCCTATGTGCTTTCCAACTGGTATCATGATGCGATTTTGATTACGAATGTCAGTCTGATCAAGGCGACTTGGCATGGGGTTTTTGACCGCACTTCAACCCGTCTTGAATATCAGATGATTGAGGGTTTAACCTATACCATTCGCGGTTTGCGCAAAACCATTTTTAATTATGGCGATCTGGAGATTTCCCGCACGGGTGGAGGAACTGCCATTGCTCTTCCTGATGCTGCTAATCCCCAAAAAGTTGAACGGCTGGTTTTGCACTATCAGGAAAAATTTGTTTCTGACCAGAGTCTGAAGGACGCCGAGTCGCTCAAGAATCTGCTTGCGGTTATGCTCAGGCAGCATGCCAAAAAACACGGTGCAGGCCTGCTTAAAAAAAATGACGAGTAAAAATTTATGGATATTTATCACGTTATTGCGATTTTTCTGCTGCTTGATTTTTTCCTGCTTGTTTATGTTTTTTACAAGCGTAAAAAATGCGCGCTGACGCCCAAGGAAAAAGAGTTTTTTAAAGAGCGCTGGACATGGATTTTAAATGAGCGCGATGTTGACAGGGCTATTCTGGATGCGGATAAGCTGCTCGACCTTGCGCTGCGCAAAAAGGGATATTTTGGTACGCTCGGCCAGAAATTGAAAAGTGCAGGCAAACTTTTCAGCAATCTGGAAGATCTTTGGGCTGCGCATAAACTGCGCAACCGTATCGCCCATGAACTTAAACCCGGTATTGGCCTGAAGCAGGGCCAGCGGGCGCTTTATGCTTTTGAAAAGGCGCTCAAGGATCTGCAGATTTTATAAAGAAGTTTCATGAAAAAAACTGTTTTGGGTATCGCCGGTTTTATTGGCTCCGGCAAAACAACAGTCGGGCATTGTTTTAAAACTCTGGGGGCCGATTTTATTGATGCGGACATGGTTGTTAATGAATTATATCGCTCCGGACAGGCGGGTTTTAAAAAAATCCGCGATTTTTTTGGCGAAGAATATGTAAAGAGGGGAGTTTTAGATCGCAAAAAACTGGCGCGTACTATTTTTAGCGATCCCAAAAAACTAAAAATTCTGCACGCGCTCATTCATCCGCTTGTGACAGCTGAAATCCAGAAGATGATTGACAGGAGTTCTTCAGCGCTGATTGTGCTGGAAGCGACCTGGTTTGAGAAAAAATTTTTGTGCAGACTCGTTTCTAGAATCGTCTGGGTTGAAATTGCGAAAGAGCTTGCCTATAAGCGGCTGAAGGCGCGTAACCTGGGTCGCGCGATGTTTGAAAAAATTTTGAAACTTCAGGCAAAACCCGACAAAATTGATTTTGTCATTGATAACAGTTTTTCCAAAAGAGCGCTTCGGGCCAGCGTGAAAGAGTTATTTGCAAAGCTCAACGATCAGTTTTTCGACCGCAAGCCTTAGTTCGCTTAAATCACCGCCGGAAATCCTGATTTTGCCTTTCTTCAGGTCTGAATCGATCTTCAGTAAAAATCCGTAAATCTCTCCCAGTTGTGCCGGCTGAAAATTTCTGCTTTGACCAATGGTGTTCATAATCACAAACGGATGTTCTTTCAGTTTCTGGGTGATTTCGGTTTTGTTCATTTTGCGCTCCAGGCAATCTGAAATTTCAATCAGGAGACGGAATTGGCGCACGATCATGAAGAAAATTTTGATGAGATCTTCGCCGCTTTCCAGGAGCAGCTGAAAGATTTTGAGCGATTCCCTGGTTCTTTTCTGGCCGAGATAATCTGTCAGTTTGAAAACCGAGGTGAGGATATTCGGACTGACGAGTTTTTCAATGGAGTCAGCGGTGATGTTTTGTCCAGGACAGAACAGTGACAGTTTTTCGATTTCATTTTTCAACTGATAGAGGTCCGGGCCTACGGTTTCGGCTAACAGTTGGGCATTTTCCGGGTTTATACTGGCGTTTTTACGTTTGCATTCGTTTTTAATCCACTGCACCAGGTTGGCTCCCATGATAAAATGAAATTCTTCACTCTGGCCAAATTTGATGATGCGCTTAAAAAGGCTGATGCGCGCATCAGGTTTTTCCGTTTCGAGAAAAACAACAACGCAGAAATCCGCAATATCCTCAATTTTTTCTGCGACTTTTTTTTGTTCCTCTTCTTTACCCTGAGCCAAAAAATCCTGCACAATAATCAGCTTTTTTTCGCTGAGGAAAGGCACGCAATCCACTGCGGTCATAAAGGTTTCAGCACTGAGAGTTTTGCCCTCAAAGGTCTGGACATTTATGTCGCCGTATTTTTTTTCAAATTCCCTGCGCCAAAATAGGCACTTTTGCGATGCTGAATAGTTGTCTTCGCCGTAAAAAAGATAAACGGTTTTCTTTTCCATAATGTCAACAAAATGCATAAGTATCGCACCAGGTTAAGCAAAACTTACCATTTTCTTTGAATAAGCAAAAGCTCCCGTTTTTTTCGGGAGCTTTGGGCTTTTCTAGGGCGTGGATGTATAATTTAGCGCGCAACCGTGCTTTCTTTGATGTCGACCAAATCCTGAAGACCTGGAGGTGTATTTAGAATGATTCTTTCATCAAAGCGGATCACAATCGAGCCTTCGTCTTTGCCTGGCTCGCCAACGGCGCGTCGATACTTGAATAGTGGCTGGATATCGCCATAAACTGAACCTAAAATCGTTAATTTTTCATTTGAATCGCTTTCATGTCCGGGAGTTCCGGAAAGGAGCTTGCCCTTCCCGCTTTTACCCTGAACAAAATAAATTCCTGACAGTTGTTTAACATTGGTGTCGACGTAGATGTTGCCGTTAAGGACAATAAAGGCCAGCGAAGCGCTGTCGCGTGGTCCACAGACATCTCCCGGGAAGCAGGAGCCATAGGTTATGTCGTTTTTGATGATCAAATCCCCGTCTTCCACAACGATGGTTCTTGCTCCTGCGCCGTCACTCAAAAATGGTCCGTTGGAATCGATTATCAGATTGCCTTTTAGGCGCGTTACACCGCTGCCATTTGCCTGTAAAAAGTCAACCGAAGCAATACTGCCAGGGTTTGTGTTATATCCCCATCTGGCAACGCGGGTTTTATTTTCTTCGATCGAGTTGGTGATGGCGGATTTTTCCCAGCTTGAGTTTGGCATTAAATGCACTTCGCAGACCTGGCTGGAGAGATTTGATTTTTGGCCCTGGCCAAAGAATTTTTGGATACTTGGCGTTAGTCCTCCGCTTTGGCCTTTTTCACAGACTTCATGGCCGATTGGCACAAGATCAGCGTTATTGCCTCCGGTTTTTGCGAATTCCTGGGGTGGCGCTGCCAGCGGTGTGACTACAAAAGGCACATTCTTGTAGGGCGTGCATTTGTAGATGTCGACACCATACTGCAGATCGGTTTCAAGGAAAATATCGCCGGCAGCACGGGTTAAAATGTACTGGCAGAAGATCTGAATGCGAACTTCCTGCGATTGAACTGTGCCGCTGTTCACGATGCTGTTATTGAAATCGTAAATATTGTAGGTTGCCTGAGCTGTATTTTTATAGATTTCCTCGCAGACGCGTCCGCTGGCACAATTGTCTTCAGTAATGGCGCTTCCCTGGATTTTGCCCTGATAGGTGACGATAACCTGGTTTGTAACTTTGTAGAGCTGCAGACCGGTTCTGATGTCACCATCGTAACAGTTTACTTTATCGCCGAAGGTGCGACATTGGCTTATGCCAGAGACCTGCATGTTGTTATCGTAGAAGATGCGGCCTGGCGTCGCGGTTCCTGCAGAGCCAAGTTTCGGAAATTCGCCCACAATCGGACCATTTGAAATAGTGTCGGTCAGTCTTGCAGTTGTCGGTTGACTACTCGGATTGAAAGTAAGGCGATACTGAACGGTTTTGTCACTGGTTGAGGAGAGACTTAAAACTGTTGCATAGGTTGCGGTTGAAGTTAAGAGTCTAACGTCTTTTTGGATCGTTGGAGGTGTAGGTGGCGGTGGTGGCGGCGGCGGAGGTGGCGGAGGAGGTGGCGGCGGAGGTGGTGGTGGCGGTCCGCCAAAAGTAAGATGATCGTTGCATGAAGCAAAATAGAGCGGTATGTAGGCAAAAAGAGTTGCATTATTTGGCGTTGAATCCAGATGTACATACTGGTGCGCGTTGTCGAGGTAAGTGAAATTGCCGCCTAAAAAGTTCCAGACTACCTGATTTTGGAAATCTGCAGGGCTGACCTGGGCATAGAAAGTGTTATTGTTCAGCGGAATAATCTTAAGACTTGTACAGACGTTTGGCGGAGGCGGCGGAAAAGTAATCTGTCCGCTGCAGCTGGAATTCGGCACTGCAATCCGTAAAACCGAATTTGCTGGCGTATTGTTGAGATGAACGCATTGATTGCTGTTATAGATATTGAAACTGCCGTCAAAAGTCCATACTCCAAGTGTGCTGTACTTTGGCGGAGTTGTTTCGGCGCAGAAATTGTTGTCGCCTGCCGGAATCAGATCGAGTTTGTTGCATGGAATATTAACCGGTTTTTTAACAACAGTGACGGATCTTTTACAGATCGATCCTTTTTCAGCGGGAACGGAACTGACGTTGATGCTGGTACCATCCGGTCCGCCGGAAAAGAGCACGGAACATGAAGCATCAACGGTTAGATCGGTACCGCTTTGATTGCCACACGCTCCCAGACCGGTCAAGGTGCCGCCGGTGACAGTCCATTGCATGCGGTCAAGATTTGTGCCGTCCGTTCTTTTCCCTTGCGCAAAGAGCACGCTTGACTGGTTCTCGGCCAGAGGATTGCCATTGGAAGAATTCAAAACAAATTTGCTATCGTCACAGGCTGGGCTAGCTGGAGGTACGATTTTGGTGATGGTCTGCGTGCAGACACCGCTGTTTGGCGATGCGCCGGTAGCGTCGGTTACTGTAGCAGTTACCGAGGCAGCGCTTTTGGTTGTTTTGTAGGTGTTTGTAAATGGAGTGGCGCTGGTCTTGGTCTCAATGTTTTTTTGGAGAGTGCCATTGGTTTGTGTCCAGGATACCTCGGTAGAATAGCTTTTATTGTTGCTATAGCTTACAGTTGCCGAAAGACTGGTTGCGCCGGGAATTGTTAATTTTGACGGTGCGAGCGTGAGTCCGGTGCAGTATGGTTTTGGAGTCGGTGGAGGAGGCGCGAATGGAACTGCAACATTGGCGGTGCAGTTGTCGATCGGATCTTTGCTGACCGGATCGATGCCTTCAACTGTTATCCAGATGGCATATTTGTCGCTGCGTGGATTTCCGCCTGTGTAATAGGTGTCCTGATCTTTGTCGATAAACGGATTTGAGGCAAAAGTTGCTGCGGTGTTTGCGTTATTGGCGAATTTGCCAAGGTCGGTTTTGCCTTCCTTGCTGATATTTGGATCGGCAGGATCGCTTCCTCCAAGCGCGGCAATCAGATCGCTAAAGCCAAAGCCAAGAGGGCCATGCTGGGCCAGGCCGATTTCGACTGAATGCCAGCGATAATCCAGCGGAATTGCGCCATTTGAAAAACTCGGATTTACATGGAAATTATAAGGCGTTAGACCCTTCAGATTTGAGAGTGAAACCGCAGTACTATTCGTACTTTTGGCAGAAAGACTGAGGCCGGTACAGGTGGTTGGCGGGGTTTTCCAGACGGTTGCAACGGGCCCAATTCTGAACCAGTAATAGTTTTTTTCACCGACAATATGATTGCTTTCAACACCGTTTATTTGATTAGGTGTTGGAGTCGGCAAGGTACACCAATTTTTATAATCATAGCTGCTATTTATTTTACCGTCGTTATTGCAGGATCCCAGAAATAAATTGCCGTAATTCGGTCCAGTATGATTTACAGCTTTTTGAAGAATTGCTTGATCCCGTAAAAGAACGTGTGCATTTGTGGTTGCGCTCCAGATATCAACTAGATTATTTTTTGAAATCAGTTTTACTGCCGGTTCAAAAATACGGTTAGTATCAATCGTTGTATTTGGCATCCCGGGAACAAAGTTCAGGCTTGGATTATTGCCGTAAATAATAGGTCGGCCTTTTTTAGGATTTGAATCAACACCAAATTCCCAATTGATAATGCCGGTAAGTTTATTAAAAGTAATGTTTGTTCCACCCCAGTAATTTACAGGTCCACTGCAGCCAACTGTTTCAATGGGCTTATCTGTGGTTGGAGTTAAACAGATAATATTATTGAGATCTGTATTCTTGAGTGCATCGGCAGAAAGAGTAATTTCAAACTGGTCAATGAAAGATTTGTAGTAATAAGCGCCGGGAACAGAGGCATCATCTTCCATAGAATCGTTATAATAAGCGTGATTATGCTGTGTAACCGGCGCTTTTTTCTTTTCAACTCCGGCAATATTTTTTAGTGGGTTATCGGCATTCAGAGGAGGTTGTGGGCTATACTGGTTTGGATATTGCAGGTGACTTGTGCAATTTGCACTATCCTGATTAAAAATGTTGTACCAGGCATTATCATATGGCCCCAGGATGTCTGAACCTTTGGCATTTACGTTATATGGATCAACTGAAAGCGCGCAAAGATTTCTTGTTTGGGGTACATATTTTGCAAAAGCTGTTTGCTGTACTAAAAAGAGCAGCAGAGCGCATAAGCTAAAGCCAATTTTTTGAATTTTTGTTTTAAGCATATTTTTATTTTAATTATTCAGAGTTGGCTGATCCTACAGGGACAGGTTTTACATTTTCAAGTACGTTTTTTTTGTTAAACAGATTTTGCGCCATAAGCGCTATAACCATTACTATAACGATAATGAGAAGAGTGAGGATTTTTTTCATAGAATGTTATTTAAATTATTCTGATGCGCCAGAACTGTCTTGTGTTTTTGCCACAGGGTGCGATGGTTGATGAACAGTATCTTTGTTGCCGGGGCCGCCGGAAGGAGCCGGTTTTTCCATTTCCTGCGTCAGCTTTTCCTCCGGCGCAATATCATGTTTTCCAATTCCGGTGATGCCGATGGTGGTGATGTTCAGGCTTGCTTTCTGGCTTAAATTTGCCGATCTGCCCCCAGATGCAACTCCGCCTTCGACCTTCGCTTCTTCAAATTGCCGTTCCGTGTACATGTAAACATCTTCATTGTAAACGCTGCCGGGATTTAAACAGAATTCGTAAAGTCCGCTCTTAAGTTCAGTCTCAACCGCAATATAAAAACCATTGATGCGGGTTGCCCTGGCAATCTTACCGTCAATGCTTACCGGAGTACCGTTTCCGAGCTGGGCTTCACGTACTTTGTCGCAGATGGCCTTGAAACTTGCGATTGCGCTCTTTGCTTGGGGCGGAACAGGCTGTCCGGAATTGACAGCTTCATATGCTTTGATGAGCGCTGCAAATTTTCCTTCGCTCTGCATCCCATCCTGATCCAGAATATTGATTAGAGGATTTGGCACTTCGCCGTCTTTGCCCATGGTAAAAAGCTTTTTGGCGAGTCTGGAATTTAAAAATGCATCATCTGTTTTGGGGATTTCGCTGTGTTCATTCAATAAAAGTTCGGCGATCAGGCGCTGTTCTATTGCCAGCGAATCGTTTGAATCGGAATTATCAAGCAGAGCGCCGTAATCATAGCCTTCAATAACTTTATTATGTTCATCATTTTGCCCGGATTCAGCCAAAACATTGCGGATGCCCTTGCCAACCGTTTTTCCATTCAACTTGCGTTCAACTCCTACCGACGTAAAAATGCTTTCTCCGGTCCGCAGGTTGCGCGCAGCGCCTTTTTTATATCTTTCCCTGACGTTGGCAATAAATATTTTTGCGAGTTTTTCCGGAGTGATGCCTTCAGGAGTTTTTTTGCCAAGAGCCTCCCTTTCTTTAAGCAGTCTTGTGAACAAAGGCACATAAATGTCTTTTTCAGCCCAATTTAAACGACGTTCAACGGTTGCATCTTTGTCTTTTTCCGGACCTTCTTTCATGCTTAATTGAAACAGTTTTTCTTTGTAAAGAATAATTTCATCTCCGGACATTGGGGCATTTTTTTTCTCGCTTCGAATCAGATTATCCAGTTTTTCAACGGTATCTTTGCCCGGCTCCGTAGTCATTTTTCTGTATTCAGCGTCGTGTTTTTTTAAAAATTCAGCCGGAGGCAGGTATCTGCTGATATCGATATTTTTATCCAGCTCTTTGGGTCTGGCCGGCTCTGAAAGCGCCAAATGTGTCAGGGCGATATGCCGCGCAATTGCAGCCATGGCCTCCTGTCCGGAAAGATTTTCGGCGGTTTCAGTTTCAGAATTGTAGAATCTTTTCAGCAGTTCCTGGTTTCCGTAATAATTATTCTGATCGAAAAATTGCACATTGCTCTGGCGATTTGGATTATTCCAGGTTGATTCATCGCGCAGGCGATTTGGTTTATGTTCAATTGGATTATTTAAATTTCTCCTGCGATCATAGATACTCTCAAGATAATAATCGCTGCTGTCCGCGATTTGGCCGATTGTTCTTAACGGATTATCGCTGATTGCAATAATTGTCCGCTGAACTGCGCCGTCGACTTCGCCCGGAGTAAAATAATCAAAGCGTTTGATAAAAAGACCGTCAAGGCTCTCGGGAGAACCCACCAGGATCTGATTATTTTTGAGTATGATGCCATAGCCGGCCTGCATGTCCGGATCTGCAAAGATTTTGTAGCTTTCAACTTCAGTGGGTTCGATTACGTACATTTTGGTTTCCGGATCAATGCTTAATTTTAAATGGTTTTCACCAAATTCCCGCTGTTTTTCCTCAAAATTTTTGGCTTTTTTCGATTCGAACTGGGAAAAATCGATTTTTTCCGCTTTCTGGCGGGTTTCGACGAATCTTTCCAGCTGGTCGCCGACAAAATGTCTTGAAGTCAGCCGGTCTCTATCTTCAAATTTTTGTGCTTCAACAATCTGGCTTTTTACTCCCGGAAATTTTTCAGAAAGTTTTTCGATCATTTCATCATCCGCTTTTGCTTCGCTTTCAGATCTTGTGCCGCGCAGGGACCGGGAAATTTTTATTTCGTTTCCAACCACGATGCCCAGTCTTCCGTAAAGTCCAAGGGCAAGGGGCGCTGCCAAAGCCGGACCGCCGGTAAACAAGGCTGCCGTTAGAATTACTAATTTGAGATCGAATGTTACTGTTCCGCCAATCCCATATTCGGAAATACCTCTGGAATTTTCGCGGGCGTGCATGAAAGTGGCTTCTTTCAGGGCTTCTTTTAATTGGCCTTCATAGAAATTGACAAGTTTTTGATCTCCCTGCGCATTTATTCCTCCAAAAAGATTCATCTGCATTTCAAAGAGCGCGTCGCCGGCGCCGTAAGGAAGACTGCGAATGGCCAACGCTTTTTCCTGAATGGTATTTGCTTTTTCAACAGCTTCAAAGCCGGTTGCCGCCATTTTTTCAGCCATCTGGAGATTAAACTCGTTTTGCCCGTCTTTGACGCGGCCTGCGCCAAATCGCACGTAAGGTCCCATCGAAATGTCCGTGACATTAAAACTCAGCGAAGCTCCGCCTCCCGTACCGGCTTCCAGTTTGGTTCTCCAGGCGCTGTCCGGACTGCCTTTGCTTAACCAGGTAATTCCGGCATCAAGATTTCCGCTTACTGCCGGCACAAATGGCTCAACTCCGGCTCCGCCCTGGATGGTCAATTTTAACTGATCGGTAATTTTGATATCTTTGCCAATTACAACTCCAACCATCGGCTGGCCGTTTTTAACATTGATTGCTGCGCCTGCCGCCACAAAAAATCCTTTCGGCAGGGGGAAAACTTTGCTTACGCCGACCTGGATTTTGTCATGCTGCGGGTCAAGAGCCGCATTTATTGCAAGCAGCTGCGATTCCTTTACTGCCTGATCGATTTTCTGAACGGTTTCTTTTAGTTCCGCTTCTGTAAAATGAACTTCAGGATTTTGCTGGATTAACAGCCGTTTGAATACTTCGCGCGTGAGCGGATCAGCAGATCTCAAAGCATCGCCGTAATTAAGCCAGTTGATTTCCTGCGGCCGTTCAATCTGACCTCCGGTCGCTTCCCTTTTGGCCAGAAATCCGTCTCTAAAAAGATTTCGCAGATAATTCATTTTTCCGGAAGGCACCTTCAGGTCTTCAGGAATTTTATACTGTTCAAAAACACTATTAACGTAATTGTTGCTTTCGGTATTCAGCGAATCGCCGCTAAAACCGTACCTTGTTCTTAATTTTTCAGCCGTTGCAAGGTCGCGGTTGCCGCGGTAAAGATTGATCGCATAAAGAATATAATTATTCAGTTCCCGGGCAAGCAGTTTCGGGTCGAGTCTGCCCGCGAAGGAACATTCATATTTTATTGTTCTATAGGCTTCGGATTCAGAAGCTTTCTTGGCAAAATCGTCTTTTTTTTCCGGATCTTTCGGCATATCGTCAAGCGAACCGCTGGAATTCTGCGGATGGAAAAATTGCTGTAAAAAGAGCTCCGCCTGTATGTTTTCCTGCGGCGTTTCTGGCGAAATCTGCGCCAAGTTTGCAGCATCGTGAAGACGTCCTCCGGTTGAAGCTTTGCTGGTCGCTTCCAGGTATTCTTTTTCTTTTTCCACGCTTGCGGTGTCGGTCTTTTTTTGAAGTCCCAAAACGCCTTCCATAATGTAGGCGGCTCCTTTCAGCATATCCCTTAAAATGTAAAATTTTTGTCCGCGCTGCGATTCAGGCTTGTCCCGGTCACCGTATTTGCTGATGTTTTTTTCATAATATTTAATCTGATCTTCGCTTAGACCAAAATATTTCCAGCGATTTTCAGCCATATTTTTGGCTACCGTTGCGGCCAGAGACTGATATGTAAATTCTTTTTTAAATTCGTCATAGCTGCCGATTTCGCCTTTTTCATTGAGATAAACCGGAATTTTATTTTCCTTCAACTGATCGAGCAGGTCTTCAAATCCAAAAGTGTGTCCTTTCAGCAGGCCAAGCATGACTTTGGAAATTTTTGCTTCATCGCTTACTCCCATGTATTCAAAGCCGCGCATGATTTTTTCTTTGCCTTCAAGCCGGCCGTTCCAGAATTCATTCCATAAACCCTTGTCGATCAGATGTTTCAGCTTTGGCGGCACTTTGTATTCTTTGTTTTCAAAGAGATTTTCGTATTCGCGCCTGTAAACTTTTTCGCTTTCGGCCTGTTTGCGGTCCTCCGCTTTTAATACTCTTTCGAGATTTTCAACCCCGTATTTTTTAGTTTTTTCCTGCCGGTCAGATTCCCGGGCGCGGCTGTTTTTTTCATTCGGCAGAATTATCCAGACACGCAGTTTGTCAACATCGTGTCTCCGCAGAAGATCGGCGTATTTTGCGACATCTTCGGAGTTGTTTACGTCATATCCGAGTTTTTCAAGAGTCGCTTTTGGCGAATCCGAACCGGGAGCCCCCGGCGCATTTTCCATTTTCATGATATCTTTTGCGATTTCTTCCCAGTCCCTGTCAGTATCAACTTCCAGAAAGCCAAGCGTTCTAAAATTTGTAAGCTGCTCGGGAGGGACGGTTTTGCTTCTAACTTCCTTTGGCGCATAAGAAAGTTCGTCGCCTTTTTCAATTGTTACCTTTTTATCCGGTATTGGTTTTTCCTGTTTATCAAGGTAGGCCCAGTCGTCCCTTGATCCGCTGTTTTTAATTTTTTCAGCTTTTAAGCCTTTGTTGCCTCTTTTGATCTCAACCCGGTCGCCAATTTTTGCATCCGGATAAAGGTCCGCAATCGTTGTTTCTTTGTATTTTTTTTCAGCTTCTTTGCCTTTGCCAAAATCTACCGTGCCGCTTCCCGACTCGTTTTTCAGAAATTCTTTTCTGGCGGTTTTTGCTTTGGCCGCGGTAAGACCGGCAGTGATTTTTTCCGCTACAGCTTTTTGATCGACTGATCTTTTTTTAAAGATCACGGGAATCTTTTCAGCTCTTGGAGCCACATTTTCATTTTTATCGTTTAAGAAGAGCAACTTTTCATCCTTGATCGTAATTTTTTTACAGTCTTTTGCCTTCAATTCCTGCTCAAATTGATCAATCAGTAACATTTTATATGTTTCAGAAGTATTATCTTCATGAGCAAACTCATAAGTTGTATTTTTTAATTCGTATCCTTCTTTTTTAAGACCTTCAAATAGAGCTTCATAATAATTTCTGTTCAAGCTTTCATTTCCTGCTGCAAGATCTTTGAGGGATTTTTCGAGATCACCATCAAATTTAGCTGTATGGTCGACAATCTTAGCAGCCTTTCTGGGCGCTTCTGCTGATTTGTTTTCTACAAGTTTTTCAGCTGGACTGCTTGGTGGGCTTGCAAAAAACACCAGTCGCGCGTGGTCCGGATTTTTACTCAGACAGGATTGTAGAGTCAGGAGATTGCTGTTTTTCATGTGTGTTTTTTTATTTGTTGTGCGTGATGTTTATTTGTGCGATTTATTGATTTCAGCAAGCAGCTGCTGAAGTTCTTTTTTGGCTTCACCGATGCGCTCTTTTCTTTCAAGCAAACGCTGATCGTAATAGCTTGAGTGCGCTTCAAAAACAATCGGCTGCGTATAAGGCGTAATGTCGATGCGCGTATTTTTTGCGCTGTAAAAGTTGAGATGGCCGTTTTCAATGCGCAGAGTTTTGCAGCCAATTTCAGCCATTTTAGTCCAGAATGTTTTGATGCCGATTTCCGGGTTCAAAGTTTGCGTCAGCGATTTTACGATTGCTTCTTGGTAGGCGTGGCGGTTGGCAATATCGGTCGGAAAAGTTTTTTCCGCAAGCATTGCCAGACTTTTTTCGATTTCAGGCAAAAACCCGGCCTCGCCATTATACTGCTGCCACTGGTTTTCTTCCTGCATGCGTTCACCGACCCTCTGCGCAAAAGTAGGGCCTTTTTTGCTATTTTTAGCTGATTTTGTAAGCATTTTTAATGCAAAAATATCTTGGAATTATAGCAAATCTTCCTTATTACGTCAAACTTGAGTTTTTCCAGGTTCAATGTCATGCTGGAAACCTCAAAGATCAGCCATGATGAAAACGCCTCTTATTGTTGTTAATTTTAAGAATTACGAGCATGCAACCGGTAAAAAAGCTTTGGAACTTGCGCGCATTCATCAGAAAGTTGCCAGACAGACGGGCGTGAATTTTGCGATTGCGGTTCAGCCGCTTGATCTTCGCATGATTGCTGAAAATGTTGATTTGCCGGTTCTGGCGCAGCATTTTGATCCGGTGGAACTTGGGGCTTTTACAGGCCATATTTCTCCGCATGCGCTCAAAGAGGCGGGCGCAATCGGATCGCTCATCAATCATGCTGAAAGAAAAATGCCGCCGGAAACAATTAAAAAATCGATTGAAATGGCTCATCAAATCGGTTTTTTTACGATTGTCTGCGCGGAAACTGCTCAGGCAGGCAAGGGTTTAAACCAGTTTAATCCTGATTTTATCGCGATTGAACCGCCTGAATTGATTGGCGGTGATGTTTCAGTTTCAACTGCAAAACCGGAGCTTATAAGCGATGCGGTTAAAATTATCGGCAGCGGCAAAGTTTTGGTTGGTGCTGGAATAAAAAACAAAATGGATGTTTTACGGTCGCTGGAACTTGGTGCTTCAGGAGTTTTACTTGCTTCGGGAGTGACAAAATCGCCTGATCCTGAAAAAACCCTTTTGGATCTGGCTGAAGGTGTTTTGGCTTTCAAAAAAGCCCGTCCATCGTTATAATCTTTTGCGGATTTTAATTTTTCTACTATGCAGGTAATGATTTTAAACAAGTATCTTCATTTGACCGAAGATCAAAAGGAATATATCCAGCATAAAATCGATCATTTAAAACACCTTGGCGAACGTGTCGACGATGAATCGACAAAGGTGCGTGTTGATGTTGAGTCCAATAAAATCAAGACCACCAATAAAAATGTTTCACTACAGGTAACGATGTACCTTCCGCATGCGGTGATTCGTGCTGAAATGTTTTCAACCACGGTGGAGGAGGGGATTGATCTGGCGGTTGAAAAGCTTGAAAAACAGCTTGAGCGCTATAAAAACCGTAAGAATCGGCGCGATCTTTCCGGCAAATGGATTCCTGCTTCAACGCTTGAACAGATTTCGTCAACGCAGGAGGGCGCAAGCGAGCTGCCACTTATTTCCAAACGCAAGAATTTTAATGAGGCACGTCCCATGCATGAAGAGGAGGCAATTGAACAGATGGAGCTTCTGGACCATAATTTTTACGCTTTTATAAATGCTGAAGATGGTAGATTCAATGTTGTTTACCGGCGCGATGACGGTTCATACGGCCTGCTTGAATTGAATAATCAATAAGAGTTTTTTTATGACTCTTATGCTGGAAATACTGGTTGTCCTTTATTTTATTTTTGCGCTCAGGTATTTTAAGCTGGCGGTTATTTTGCTGCCGCTTTTTTTCCCGGCGTATCTGCTTGGTTTGCAGATTTTTGGCATACCTTTCACATTTGTTGAACTTTTGATTGATGCCGTTTTTTTGGCGTTTTTGTTTAAACTTCTGTTGCGAACGAAGCCAACTCCTGACAATTTTAGGGATTTTTGCACTCGCGTGATGCAGCCGTTGAACCGTGAGTTTTGGCTTGCGGTTTTGATGATTGTTGCGGCGGCGCTTATTTCAACGCTGATCGCGCCAAAACAGCTCCTGATGGCTGACGGCAATACTGTTTTTTATGGGCAGCGCATTGCGCTCGGTATTTTAAAAGGCTGGATTATGACGCCGGTTTTGATGATGGTGCTTTTTTGGACTGTGATCAGGGAAAAAGAAGATATGTTGCTGCTTTTGAATGCTTATGCTCTGTCCTGCGTTTTGTTGGCGGTATCGGCTTTATGGCAGGTTGTAAGCCATAATTATCTCACGCTTGATGCCAGAGCTTCCGGGCCTTTTCAATCTGCCAACTATCTTGCGCTCTTTATTACACCGGCTATTTTATATGCAGCGATTCGGCTGCGGGAATCTTTTTTGCTTTTGCGCAAAGAGCAGCAATGGTCCTGGCTTAAGAGGCTTTTTGGTTTTCGGCAAAAGGAATTTTGGCGTTTGGCGCTCTGGACCTTTGCTTTGCTGCTTTTGTTTTTGGCGCTGCTGTTTACAAAATCATATGCTGCCATTCTTGCGCTTGGTCTGGCCAGTGTTTTTTATTTTTTGCAGAATTTTTTCAAGAGCGGCCACAAATTTTCCTGGAAGTTTTTTTGGCTGGCAGTTGCTGCTATGTCGCTTCTGCTTTTGACGATTTTTGTGCTCGATCCCAAAAAATGGCTGCTCTTTTTTGAATTTTATCAGCGCACGTCTTCGGCTGTGCGCATTGAAGTTTATACGATCGCCGCCAATCTTATTCTGCATCATCCGTTGCTTGGCATTGGTCTTGGCCAATTTCCGGCTGTTTACCAGCTGCAGGGACCAAGTATTCTTGGACACAATCCCTATGAATGGAATATGCCCCATCCGCATAATCTTTTCTTTGCTTTCTGGCTGAATCTTGGCTTGCTGGGATTTGCCGCGCTGCTTTGGATTATTTGGCTGTCCATCGCCAAAATAAAACCGTTGCTGCGCAGTTTTGCTTTTGAAAACGGTTTAACCCGGAATAAAATCCGCGTAATGGCTTTTGCGTTTTTTTTAATTATTCTGGTGCATGGTTTTTTTGATACACCTTTTTTCAAGAACGATCTGGTGCTTATATTCTGGACTTTTCTTACTCTTACTTTTGCATGAAGATTGCGGGAAAAGTTGTTAAGGGTTTTGCATTCGGCAAAAAAATGGGTTTTCCGACGATCAATGTTGAAGCTGCTATTCCGGCTGGTCCTGCGGAGCTTGCTTTTGGCGTTTATGCCGCCAGGGTGTATACTACATTTGGTGTTTTCAAGGGCGCGTTTCATTTTGGCCCGCGCCGGGTTTTGAATTCGATGAAGCCAATACTTGAGGTTCACCTCCTTGATTTTTCCGGAGATCTTTACGGCCAGGATGTCCAGATTGAAATTATGCGGTTTATCCGCGATACCAGAGATTTTCAGGATCCTGAATTGCTCAAAAAACAGATCGCCAAAGATGTTGAACAAGTCAGGAAGCTTAATATTCCGCTTTAATACATGTTTTATAGATGATTGCTGCACTTAAAAACCGCATTTCGCAGACTAATCCCTTACGGCTCTTCTATCATCATCTTTTGGCGATAGTTGCTGCTGTTTATTACCGTTTTCCTTCGCGTTATCTGCAGGTCATCGGCGTAACCGGCACAAAAGGAAAGACCACCACCACCAATCTCATTGCCAAGATTTTGCAGGAGGCAGGGTATAAAATCGGCATGACTTCCACCATTAATTTTCAGATCGGTGATTCGGTCTGGAATAATGTCACTAAAATTACGACGCACGGGCCTTTTTTGCTGCAAAAACTTTTGCGACAGATGGTTGAAGAACATTGTACACATGCGGTTATTGAGGTTTCTTCCCATGCGATTCTGCAAAACCGCGTTTGGGGCGTGAATTTTGATACTGCCGTTTTGACCAATGTGACCGAGGATCATCTGGAATACCACGGCGGTTTTGAAAATTATCTGCGCACAAAAGGTCTTTTGTTTGAGCGGCTAAATCGTTCACAGCGTAAAATGCGCATTCCCAAGAATTCGATTCTCAACAAAGACGATCCCAATTTTATTTTTTTTGACCAGTTTCTGGTTGATCGCAAATATACCTACGGCATGGGCGGAGGGACCTGCTATGCTTCGGATCTTAAGCTGACGCCAACAGGGTCCAGTTTTGTTCTGCACGTTCCGAATAATCAAATCGAAATTCAACTCAAGCTGCCTGGCGAATTTAACGTATACAATGCCTTGGCAGCTGCAACCGTTGCTCTGGCAAATAATATTAATATTAAATTGATCAAGACTGCTCTCGAAAAGGCGGATGTTATCCCGGGACGTTTTGAAAGCATAGATTGTGGTCAAAAATTTAACATTATTGTTGATTACGCCCATACTGAAGATTCGCTGGAAAAATTGTTGTCTTTGTATCGCCAGCTGACCAACGGGAAACTCTATACGGTTTTTGGCGCTACAGGTGGAGGAAGAGATCGCGCTAAAAGGCCGAAAATGGGCGCGATTGCAGAGCATTACAGTGATTATGTGGTTATTACTGACGACGATCCCTATGAAGAAGATGAATGGCAGATTGTGGAAGAAATTGCGGCTGGCATGAAGCGCAAAGAAGGTGAGCGCATGTGGAAAATACCTCACCGTGAAGAGGCGATAAGGTTTGCGATAACTCTCGCGCGCGAGGGCGATACGGTTTTGATTGCCGGTAAAGGCGCTGAAGAAGTGCAGATGATCGGCGGCAAAAAAATTCTCTGGGACGACCGTAAAGTGGTGCGTGAGCTTTTGAGCAGGGCGGTCCGGGTTGAGATTAATTAATAATTTTTATAGTTTGCTTTTTGGATTTTTGTTGATTGATAAGGCGGCCGGGATGAACTCTTTTGGAATTGTCCGTTCGATGCGCAAAATGCTCGGTATCAAGCGCATCGGCTATGCCGGGATACTTGATCCTTTGGCTAGTGGTCTTATGATCGTGGCGCTTGGTGAAGCAACCAAGCTTTTGCCGTATCTTGAAAAAATGGATAAAATTTATGAGGTGGAAGTGATGCTTGGGGCTATTTCCAAAACCTATGATGCCGAGGGGCCTCTTACGGACAAGGATTTTAAAAGCAGTCTGAAGAACAGTTTGAAAAAAAGTGATCTCGAAAAAGTTATTGAGGAGCATTTTTCAGGTGAGAGGCTCCAAAAACCGCCGATTTACTCGGCAGTAAAAATTGCGGGCAAGCATGCTTATGCGCTGGCACGTCAGGGCAGGCAGGTTGATTTGAAAATGCGCATGGTTACTTTTTTTGAGATCAGGGTAAAACGTTTTTTCTGGCCGAAACTTTTGATGACGGTGCATGCGGCCAGTGGCACTTATATCCGCAGTTTTGCCCATGATCTTGGCCAGATTCTGGGATGCGGCGGGTATGTTGCGAATCTGCGTCGCACCAAAATCGGAAGATTTTCAGTGAAGCATGCTGTTCCGTTTGCTGAAATTACAGCCCAAAATATTCATCGTTTTCTGCTTACGCCACAGGAGTTCTTGCCGGATTGGCCGCAGCTTCAACTTTCCGGGAGTGAATATCAGAAACTCGGCAACGGCGGTTTTATTGAAGATAAAAATGCTTTGACGCACGAAGTGCCTATGTCGCAAGAGCCTATTTTGGCTATCTTCCAGGGAAATTGCGTTGGCATTTTGGAAACTGTTAATCAGGGGGCGCAGTTGAAATTTAGGAAAAAATTCACTACAGTCGGTGATGGATAATTCCATGCTGAGTTTATGATGCCATATCTTTTTCCTGCGATTTTTGCTTTTGCCTCAACCATTTTTTTAACCTGGCTTGCGCTCAGATTTTTTCCCAGGTTGGGTCTGATGGATCGTCCCCAAAAATACGGGCTTCAAAGAAAGCCGATTCCTTATTACGGCGGGCTGATTATTTTTGCAGTTTTTTTTATTTCGGTGCTGGCGTTTGTGAAACTGGACAGCCATCTTCTGGCTTTGCTCTTTGGCGCGATTTTGATTGTGAGTGTCAGTTTTGCCGATGATCTTTTTGGTTTGAGTCCGCTGCTGCGCCTGCTGGTGCAGCTTGTGGCAGCGCTGATACTGGTTTTTGCGGGAATCGGCATTAAGTCAATTTCAAATCCTTTTGGAACGCCCCTGGTGCTCGATCAGTGGGTGTTTTCTTTTACGCTTGATCATGTGGTTACTACGGTTTTTGTTTTGAGCGCTCTTTTTACGCTGCTTTGGGTTGTGATCATGGTGAATACGATGAATTTTCTGGATGGACTGAACGGTTTACCGAGCGGGGTTTCTGCCATTGCAGCTCTAACTATTTTCTTTTTGACTATCCGTCCTGGTATTCATTTTGATGCTTCGGCCCAGGTGCCGGTGGCGATGATGAGTATTATTCTTTTTGCCTGCTGCCTTGGTTTCTGGCTTTTTGATTTTTATCCTGCCAAAATTTTGATGGGAGATACTGGCAGCATGTTTTTGGGTTTTGTGCTGGCTGCTTTGGCTATTTTTTCCGGTGGGAAAATTGCCACGGCTTTGCTGGTACTCGGCTTCCCGCTTTTAGATGCGCTTTGGGTAATTTTACGCAGGATTTTGCAGGGCAGGTTGCCATGGCAGGGAGATTTAAAACATCTTCATCATCGTCTGCTTGAGATTGGTTTGTCCCATCGCAAAGCGCTTTTTTTGATTTACAGTCTCTGTGCGATTTTTGGCGGTATTGCGGTTTTTCTGGAAGGCCGCCAAAAAGTTTATGCAATTATATTTATGGGTTTTTTGATGCTGCTGGTTGGTGGAATTGCTGTTTATTTAAGCCAAAAAAAGACCTAAATAATTTTGCGGATTTGATTTTTTTGTTAACACGGGATTGGGTTTTTCGGATTGGGTTTTTCCTGCTTGCCCCAGGTGCCATTATAAGGTATAAAAGAGTGCTGCTCAGTAGAGAGCGCCGGTCGGTAAAAAATTTTAGAAAATCCATGAACGATGCTCCACAGGAAATCAAGGCGCGCTTGGCGATTGAAGATCTGGTTTCGCAGTATGTCCAGCTGAAAAAAGTCGGGCGAAGTTTGAAAGGACTTTGTCCATTTCACCCGGAAAAAACGCCGAGTTTTATTGTTTCGCCGGACAAAGGCATTGCCTACTGCTTTGGCTGTCATCGCGGCGGTGATATTTTTAGATTCATGCAGGAAATTGAGGGCATTGATTTTGTTGATGCGCTTAAGGTTTTAGCCGAGCGGACCGGCGTTAAAATCGATAAATATTCATTTGAAAAGCGTGTTCCGCTCGATGAAAAGGAGCAGCTTTTGAATATTCATCAACTGGCTGCGGATTTTTACCGGAAAAATCTATGTGAAACCAAAGATGGTGAGAAGGTTTTTGAATATTTGCACAGACGCGGTTTTCAGGATGAAATGATCCGTTTTTTTGGTATTGGTTATGCTCCGGATTCTTTTGAGGAAACTTATTCCATGCTCTTGAAGTCTGGTTTCAGCAGAAAAATGCTGGTTGCTTCCGGTCTTGCTCTGGCCAAAGAAACGACTTTTGAAAAAATCTATGATCGTTTTCGCGGCAGACTGATGTTTCCGGTCATGGATAGTTTTGGCCGTGTTATTGCCTTTGGTGGAAGGGCTCTGCAAAAGGAACAGGAGCCAAAATATGTCAACTCTCCCGAGACGCCCATCTATCATAAAAGCAATGTTTTATACGGTTTGTCTTTTGCAAAATCCACGATCAAGGAAAAGAATGAGGTTTTGGTTGTTGAGGGTTATATGGATTTGATCGCGGCTTATCAGGCAGGCATTCATAATGTGGTTGCTTCTTCCGGTACGGCTTTGACGTTGAAACAGCTGCAGCTTTTAAAACCGCTGGCCAAAATTCTGCTGTTTGCCTTTGATATGGATCAGGCCGGTCAGGAAGCGGCAAAACGGGCTTACGAGCTTGCTGCAGATCTTGATTTTCAGATTAAAATTGTGCTTCTGCCTGAAGGAAAAGATATTGCCGAGTTTGCGAAAACGCGTGCGGAGGAACTTCCACAGATTCTTGAGCAGGCAGCTAATTATGGGGATTATTTTTATGAAAAACTGCTGCGGACTTATGGAACCGCGGATATTGCGGCCAAAAGAAAAATTTTGCAGGAGTTTTTTCCTTTTCTGTCCCAGTTTCGAAGTTCGATTGAAAAAGATTCCTTTGTGCGCAAGCTGGCTTTGGATCTTGATCTCAGCGAAATCCGCATCTACGATGAGATGAAAAATTTCAGATTGCCAGTAAGTCATCCTGCGCGCATCCAGGGTGATCTTCAACCTGAAGTGAAAAAACAGCTGTCCGATGAGATTCTGCTCGGCTTTATGATTGAGTTTCCAAGAATTGCGCTGCTGCTTCGCGGGCAGCTTGAAAATGAATTTTTTCAGGATGATTTAAAACCTATTTACAATAGTTTTTGGGATTATTATAATGGTCACCGTCCAGAGGATATCGGCGGTTTTATTGCGGTTTTATCGCATGATTTAGCGCAGAAAGCCGCTTTGCTTTCTCTTTATGTCGTTGAGAAATATGGAGAGATCGGCGAGGAAGCCTGTGAGCGTGAAATGAAGGTTTTGATTGACAATCTTAAAAAAAAGATTTTTACTATGAAAAGGCAGGAGCTGCAGAAAAAGATCAGGGAGGCGGAAAAAGCCGGCGATAAAAATCTTTTTCTTGGCCTCATTCAGGAGCTCGACCGTATAAAATAATCAGCACAAAAGGGATAATTTTTTTTTATGGCCAGAACCAGAAAATTTATAACGCAGCCGTCTGATGACAAGCTCAATCAGTTCCCGCCGGCAGTGCGTGATTTGGTGAAAAAAGGGCAGGAACATGGTTTTATCACCCAGCAGGAGCTGATGAAGGCTCTGCCGAATATTGAGGATGATCTTGTGCTTTTGGACGAAATTTACGGGCTCTTTTTTGATCTGGGTATTGAGGTTATTGATGCCAAAGATTCACTTGTTTTGAAAGAGAAAGAAGAGGACGAGGTGGTTGAGGAAAAAATTAAAAAGGTCGCAATCAAAACGGTTGAACTGCGCGAGATTGCCAATGATTCGATCCGTCTTTATCTCTGCGAAATCGGCAAAACGCCGCTTTTGACTGCCAGAGAAGAAATTGATCTGGCCAGGCGCATCAAGAAGGGCGATCAGACTGCTAAAAAACGTTTGGCTGAAGCTAATCTGCGCTTGGTGGTCAGCATTGCCAAAAAATATATTGGACGCGGACTTTCGTTTCTGGATCTGATTCAGGAAGGCAACATCGGTCTTTTCCGCGCCGTAGAGAAATTTGATCCGGACCGTGGTTTTAAATTTTCCACTTATGCGACCTGGTGGATCCGTCAGGCAATTACGCGCGCGATTGCTGATCAGGCCCGCACGATCCGCATTCCGGTGCACATGGTTGAAACCATCAACAAGCTTACGCATGCGCAGCGCAGGCTTGTGCAGGAGCTTGGACGCGAGCCGCTGGTTGAGGAACTGGCTGCGGAAATGGATATGGATGTCAAAAAAGTCCGCCATATTTTGAAGATTTCGCAGGATATTGTTTCACTTGAGGCACCTGTTGGAACAGAGGAAGACAGCAAGCTTGGTGATTTTATCGAAGATGATGACGCCCTGTCGCCTGCGGAGGCCACGAATCGGCAACTAATCAAGGAAAATATTCATGAGATGCTCCAGTATCTTTCGCCCCGTGAACGCAAGATCATTGAGATGCGTTTTGGCCTTAAGGACGGGGTTGGACATACTCTTGAAGAGGTGGGGCATGAATTCCGCGTAACGCGCGAGCGCATTCGCCAGATTGAAGCCAAGGTTTTGCAGAAGCTGAAAGAACATCCGACGAGCTCTAAAATAAGACCCTGAATTATAATTGCCAATTTTTAATTTCTAATTGATAATTTTATGGTTGATAATAGCAAGCATAGTAATAAAACCGCCGCCCAGACTGCTGCGACTGATGAGAGCAAGATGATCCTGGTGACAAAAGAGGGTTTGAAAAAACTAAAAGAGGAGCTTGATTATTTACGCGATGTTAAACGCAAAGAGGTGGCAGGGCGCATTAAAGAAGCCATTTCTTATGGTGATCTTTCCGAAAATTCCGAATATGAGGAGGCGAAAAATGAGCAGGCTTTTGTGGAAGGCCGCATCATGGAACTGGAAGAAAAGGTCAAGTACGCCAAGATTATTGAGGAAAAACACCGTTTTGCAACAGTACAGCTTGGAACCAAAGTGCTTGTCAGGGATTTATCCAACCGCAAACAGCAGGTTTTGGAATATACGATTGTCGGCTCTACTGAATCTGATCCCCTGGCCAAAAAGATTTCCAATGAATCGCCGGTTGGGCGGGCGCTCCTTGAAAAGAAAATCGGCGATCGCGTAAAGGTGCAGGTTCCCGCTGGTCTAAAGGAGTATGAAATTTTGAAACTGGAGTAATCACCAATAAATAATAAATAATGACCAAGAAAAAACTGCTTCGTTTTTTGCTGAAAATTTTTTCGGTTCTGGCTTTTATTGTCGTGTGTATTTTTGCTTTGTTTTTGGCTTATGGATACCAATATAACCTTGCTGATCGCCATGTCCAGAAAACGAGTATTATTGATATTGCCAATCGCTCAAAAAATGTGCGCATTTTTCTGGATAATCAGTTTATTGGTGATGAACTGCCTTATCAGATCAAGGGCGTGCTGGCTGGAAACCATTTCCTGTCGGTTGAAAAACAGGGTTATTTGAACTGGAGCCGCAGGATTTTGGTCCAGGATGATCTGGTGTTCAAAATTGGCGATCTGCTGCTTTTTCCTGCTAATCTTGATGCCATTGTCAAACCGGTCAGTACTTTTTTGGGGGATGCACGTTTTTTTGCCGCTAAAAATGTACTGGTAGTGGTGCGGCCGCAGCAGGATCTGCTTACGGTGATTTCTTTTGAGGATGATGGCAGTACAAAAGAAACTGAAGTCAGTTTCAAGGCGGCTGATATTTTGGATGTAAAGATTTTACAGGGTGAGCACCTGCTTATATCTTTCAGGGACAAGAGTTTTATTTGGCTTCAGATTAACGCCAATCGCATGGCCCATTTTTCTCTACCTGCGGGCGTAACCAACCCGGGGGCAATAAATCCGCAGCTTTCCATTTCAAACCAGAGCCTTTATTATTCTTATAATAAGGGTTTATACCGTGTTCCTTTTGATAAACTTGTGGGATTTGGTTTGAAGCCGGGCCAAAAAAATGAGCTTTCCGCCTATCTTCTACGCTCCGGGATCGAGCAGTTTGCTTTGGCCCAAAGGGATATTTATTTTCTGGCCGAAGGTGTTTTGTTTAAGTCGGATCTTGATGGTAAAAATGTAACAGTACCCCATCTTTTTCTGCAGCATTTTACTGATCTTGCTTTGCTTCCTGCGGATAACGGAGCTTATCTTGTTCTGCGCTCAGCGGTCGAGAGGGATCTATATTTTATAGACCAAAACAGTGTCCGATTTGTAACCCACGCACTCCTGGATCGGCCGCTTTTAAACGAAGAGGGGCAGATTCTTTATGCGACTGTTGACGGCAGCAGCGTTTTTTTCGATCCGGCAGCGAAACAGCAAAAATTTGTACATCAGTTTCAGGGTGACTTTCGCCTGATTAACTGGTTTTCAACGCATTTTATTTTTGAGCAAAACGGCAGTTTTTACTTAAGTGATCTTGATTTTTCGAATGTGAATGCTTTCAGGATGAACGACAAGCCTGTGACATTTTTCCCAAAACAGCGGAAACTGTTTTATCTCAGCGAAAATAAACTGAAGGTGCTTGCTTTTGATTAGGGCTTATCTTAAAAATCGCTTTTATCTTTTTACTTTTTTACGCGGAAGATATTTGTTTAAATGCAGCTGTTGCTGATGTTCCCGCTTCATTTGAGGATACGATTTAAGATAAATCTGAGCGTATTTTATAATTAGGTAAATTTCGCTTCCAATAAGCACAAAAAGAATAATGCGCGTGGAGATAAACGGCATGTTTTCGTAGCGGGCCCCAAGATAAATAGCCAATAAAAGTGCGAGGGTCTGTAGTTTGCCCGGCAGAGATCTGAAAAGTTTTTTGAACACCTTATCTTCGCGGATTTTCTTCAGCAGAAAGCGAAAAGCAATCGATGCCGCCAGTGTTAAAATAACCACGATCACAAGAGGAATCAGATATTTGAATGAGCTCCTTGGCCCCGGATCAAAAAAATATTGCAGGAATTTGATTAGCAGTGCCATAATTTTTAAAATTAAATTTTAGTGCTTCGTTTTGCGAAGCGAAAATAGAAGATTGTTGCCGCAGCAACGAAACTAATAATACAATAAATTTGCGCTTCGCGTAAACCTAAAAAATAATTACTTTCGTCGCCCCGCAAAAACTCTTCCAGAAAGCGCAGAAAGCTGTAACCGGCCAGCCCCATAAGTGCTGTTTGACCTTCCATGCCTGCGTTTTTTTTCTTGTAAAAGCGGTAAAGGGCTGCGGCCAATATCAGGCAGTAAATCGCCGCATAAAGCTGGACCGGATGAATCGGCACGGCATAGCGCGAATTTTCAATAATAACACCCCAGGGCAGGGAGGTTTCGCGTCCGTAATTGCTGCCGTCCAGAAAAGTTCCGATATTGCCAAAAACCATGCCGCCGAGTGTGCAGATGGCAATAATGTCCAGCCATCTGGGAAGGTTTTCATTTTTTTTGCGGCAGAAATAGCTGAGAGACAGGATGATGCCTAAAAATCCGCCCCAGAATGAAAGTCCTTTATCCCAGATATAGAATACTTCCAAAAATCGCCCGATATCCAATTGTCCAAAGAAATAACCTGCATTGCGCAACACAAAAATCAGGCGCGCACCAATGATGCCGGCCAAAAAAACAGCGAGGCTGTGTTCGGCAATAAAGAGGAGTTTAGGCCGGTCTTTCTGGATTAAGCGGTTTAGAATCAGCAGCGCGGCAAAAAACCCGAGCGCGATAAAAATCCAGAGTGCATAAATGGTAATTGGTCCAAGTTGAATAAGAATCGGATACATGCTGAAAAAATGCTAGAAATTAAGGAGAATCAGCGCTGAACTTAACAGAAAAATTGGCACCAGCACGATCGTGGCGATTTCGTTGCGGCGGAAAAAATTGATTTTTACGCTTAGAGAATCGTGAAACAGAAAAAGCACCGTCAAAAAATATTTTAGAAAATGTGAATTGTAAAAGGACAGATTTTGCGGAAAGTGCAGGGTGCCGAAATCCTTGTTGATAAAATAAAAAGAAAGAAAATAGTACAGCAGGTAAAAGCCCAGCAGCCAGCCGGAAAAGCTTAAAATTTCCGCGGTAAAATTTTCAACAATGGTGCTGTCCGCGCGGTTTTTGAACTCCAGTTTGTGCCGGTGTTTTTCGGCTTTCAGCTCTTTTTTAAGCCGTTTTCTTTCCTGGAAAAGTTTTTTCAGCGCTTCGCCGGCTTCGATTTTAAATTCGGGCGTTTTTGCCTGAAAATAAAGCACGATATATTCGCCGATCTGCTGGTGAACAGTGTGGATTTTTGCCCTGAGAATTGCTGTTTCTTCGTTCTCTTCGTGAAAACCAATCACCAGTCCGATCAGAAAATTGAGGATTTTTTCCAGGGTTGACGGCTGTTTGTTACCAATGATGTGCACTTTGCGCCAGTTGCGCATCTGTTCAAAAATATCGTCTGAACCCGGTTCTTTTTTGGCATGAAGCTGCATAATCATGCTTTTGGCTTCAAGAGCCAGTTTGGCATGTTCAGTCTGCTTTTCCTCTTCGTGTAAAAAAAGTTCTTCTTTTTGCAGAAAATTCAGCAGCTCCTCGCAGGTTTTACGGATATAGTCCAGGTTGGTGCTGTTTTTGATGCGCAGAATTTTATCGACATAACGCCTGATTTTTTCTTTTGTTTCGGGGTTGATTTCTTTTTCATAAAAATCGAGAGTCGTTTTTACTTTGCTTAACACAAATTCGACCTGTTCCAGTAGCACCTGCTGTTTTTCCGTAAAAGCCTTAAAATCAAAATTTTCTTTGCTGCCGGTTTTCTTTTGCGCAAGTTCCTCCTCGTTATATTGATTCTGCAGTTCATAAATTCCCTTTTCCATGGCGGTTTTTTTTTCAGTTGCGCCGATGCCCGCATCGACAAGGTACTCAACTTCAAAAAGGTACTCGTTCATCAGCCTTTTAAATGCGTTATAGCGGTCCAAAGCCTGGATTGTGCCAACAACTTTTTTCAGATTTTTATCAATCGCTGAAAATTCGAAACTGGTGATATTTGGCAATGTTCCATCAACAGTTGCTCCTTCATTTTTTTCTTCAGCGCTAAAAGCCTGAATATTGACGATCGAAAAGCCGAGCTGGTTGAGCTCTTCACGCGCGCTTTTTTCATCAGGAGCGTTGATTACGCCTGTTAACTGCTTGTTATCTTTGTTGATAACGTTGTAGCGGAATTTTTGCATTTCATTAGTTGCGGCTGCTGGCTTCAATGAAGCCTTTAAACAGCGGATGCGGTTTTAGGGGCCTGGAAAGAAATTCAGGATGAAACTGGCAGCCGATCATGAAAGGATGATCCTTGAGCTCAACAATTTCCACAAGATTGCCTTTTGGAAAAATTCCGGCTGTTTGAAGACCGGCTTTTTCCAGTTGCTGGCGCAGATTGTTGTTGTATTCGTAGCGGTGACGGTGTCTTTCTTCAATCATTTCTTTGCCGTAGAGCTGGAAGGTTTTTGTCCCCGCTGTCAGCCGGCATGGATAGGTTCCAAGGCGCAAAGTGCCCCCTTTATCGCGTTCTTTGTACTGTCCCGGCATGAAATGGATCGCATAGTAATCCGGACTTGATTTTTGCTCTTCATCGAATTCTTCGGAAGTATAGCGTTTATCTTTCAACACAGAGCGTGCAAACTCGATCGTCTGAATCTGCATGCCAAGACAAAGTCCAAGATAGGGGACGGCATTTTCGCGGCAGTATTTGGCAGTCATAATCATGCCTTCGGTGCCACGTGTGCCAAATCCGCCCGGCACAATAACGCCTTTTACACTTTGCAGTTTTTTCCAGGCGCCGGCATCTTTTTTTTCGAGCTTTTCCGAATCGACCCACAAAAGATCAAGCTCTTTTCCCTGGTGATAGCAGGCGATTTTGAGCGATTCGATCACACTTAGATAGGAATCATCAAGGCCGGTATATTTTCCAACGAGCGCGATTTTCAGTTTTGCCCTTTTGGCCCTGATTTTTTTGACAAGGGAATTCCAGTCTTTTAAGGATGGTTTTACATTCCCCAGCTGCAGTTTTTTGCCGATCAGATCTGCAAGATGATACTCCTGCAGTTTTAAAGGCACTTCATAGATCGACTGCACAGTTGGAGCAGGAATAACGGCTTCTTCATCAACATCACAGAAAAGCGCGATTTTTTTGAGCAGTTCTCTGGGAATTGGATGATCGGCTCTGGCCAGGATAAAATCCGGCTGGATACCGGTAGCCCGCAACTCCCGCACAGAAGCCTGCGTCGGCTTTGTTTTAAGTTCTTTTGATCCTGCAAGATAGGGCAGCAGCGTTAAATGCACAAAAAGCGTGTTTTCGTGGCCCAGTTCGTGGCGCAGCTGGCGGATTGCTTCAAGATAGGGGAGTCCTTCAATATCGCCTGTGGTTCCGCCTATTTCAATCAGTACAATATCCGCGCCGCTTTTTTTGCCGGCAGCTTTGATGCGGTTTTTAATGGCATTGGTGATATGTGGAATAATCTGAATCGTGCCGCCAAGAAAAGTTCCCTTTCTTTCCGCGGCAATGACTTCAGAGTAGATTTTGCCCGTTGTGACAGAGGAAACTTCAGTCAGATCCTCGCCCACAAATCGTTCATAATGGCCAAGATCAAGATCGGTTTCAGCGCCATCGCTTAAAACATAAACCTCGCCGTGCTGGAAAGGGTTCATCGTGCCCGGATCCACGTTTAGATAAGGGTCCAGTTTTTGGGTAAAGACCCTGAAGCCGGAAGCTTTGAGGAGAGCACCGATCGAGGCAGTTGCAATGCCTTTTCCAAGGGAGGAACAGACGCCTCCGGTGACGAATATATACTTGGTCTCCTTCATAGCTTTTTAAAGTTTTCTGGTCTTCATGAAAAATTAAAGAATAAGTCCGGTTTTTGTTTTAACCTTGATCAGGGTTTTATCTGTGATGCTTTGTGCTTTTTTCCGGCCTTCGTCCAATATGTGTTTAACATAGCTCAAATCTTTTTGAAGTTCAATTCTTTTTTTGCGACAGGGCGCAAAATATTCCAGAAGTCTGGCCAGAAGCATTTTTTTTGCTTCGCCGTAACCAAAATTGCCTTTACGATATTTTTTGGCAAGCTCATGCTGTTCTTTTTGGCTGGAAAAATAGCTGTAGAGCTTAAAAACAGTGCAGGTCTCGGGATTTTTGGGCTCTTCGAGTGGCGTAGAATCGGTTTTTATATTCATGACCTGTTTTTTTAAAGTCTGCTCGTCAGCAAAAAAATCAATGGTATTGCCGTAGCTTTTGCTCATTTTGTGCTCGCCGTCCGTGCCGATAATCGTTCCGGTTTCCTCTGGAATGAATTCCTCCGGCAGTTTAAAAGTTTTGCCAAAAGTGTGGTTGAATTTGACAGCAATATCGCGGGCGATCTCAATGTGCTGCTTTTGATCTTTGCCGACCGGTACAAGATCCGGATTATAGAGCAGAATGTCGGCTGCCATTAAAACCGGATAGGTAAAAAGGCCGACAGTTGACTCTTTCAAACCCTTGGCAGTTGCGTCTTTGAAGGCATGGCCGCGTTCCAGCAGGCCCATGGGTGTAATACAGCTGAAGATCCAGGCCAGAAAAGTGTGCGCGGCAATATCACTTTGGCGGAAGAAAACTGTTTTTTCAGGATCAAGTCCAAGAGCCAGATAATCCATGGCCACTTCCAGCGTGGCCTCATGCATTTTTTTGGCGTCGCGGACAGTTGTAAGCGCATGCAGATCGGCAATAAAAATATGACAGGCATATTTTTTTTGCATTTCGATATGATGTTTCATCGCACCAAGATAGTTGCCGATGTGCGGTGTACCGCTTGGCTGTATGCCTGAAAGGATGGTTTTCATTTTTAGCTTGATTTTTATCGTGTCCTATTATAACAAATTAAAAACAGGCAAGGCGCATTGACTTTTTTATTAAATACTTTTATAATATGATGAATGATTTCGAAAATGATATGCCTAAAAATCCTGCAAGAGTCCCGCATGAAGATCTTCCTGACCGGACTGTCGCTGATAGCGATGATGGTAATGCTTAGGGAACCTCTGAAAAACGCGTAATACTGCGTCAACTTCGTCGCTTCCTCCCTCGCTGTACAGTCTGGTACAGCTCTGTCGTAAGCTCCTCGTTTCCTTGTACTCCATCGTTTTTCAGAGGTTCCCTAGATCGTTGATAGCGGATCGACATCAACTTTGACTTTTTCGTCATCCAGAATGCTTTTTTCGGCTCTTAAAAGTTCTGCCGGATTTTGACCGCAGATCAAAATGTGCCAGCGATAGAGGTTTCGCAATTTTGCAATGAGTGCCGGATAAAGTGTGATTTCATCATTTTCCGTTTTCATCTTTTGCAGTTTTTCAAAGGTTTCCAGGGCGAGGTCATGGCAGATTTTGCTGTTTTTATCACTAATGGTCAACTTGATGAGTTTGCTGAAAGGCGTATATTTGAGCTTTTCTCTAAGCCTGATTTCTGTTTCATAAAAACCGTGGTAATCATGTTTGGAAGCTTTTTGTATGGCATAGTGACCTGGCAGATAACTTTGAATGACCACTTCTCCTTCATTTTTTGAGCGGCCTGCACGACCCGCGACTTGGGTTATCAACTGAAAAGTCTTTTCGCTGCTGCGGAAATTGGGAATGGTCAGGCTAAGATCGGGCAGTATCACTCCGACAAGGCTGACTTTTGGCAGATCCAGCCCAAAAGCGATCATCTGGGTACCCACCAGAATATCGGCCTGATGATTTTTGAAAGCTTCATAAATGTTTTTAAAATGGTCTTTTTTTTGAACGGTATCGCGATCAACGCGCAAGATGCGCGCCTGCGGCAGCAGTTTTTTTAAGTCATCCTCCACCCGCTGCGTGCCAAGTCCAATATAGCGGATGTAATGACTTTCACACTTTGGACAGGTTTTGGGCACATGTTCGAATTTGCCGCAATGATGGCAAATAAGGCGCTCTGCCGGATAGATTGAATCTTCAACGGAAATTTTGGAATGATAGGTCATGGGCAGGTCGCAATTTGGACATTGCACAACATAGCCGCATGATCTGCAGATGACAGCCGAAGCAGCGCCCCTGCGGTTGAGAAATAAAATGGTCTGCTCTTTCTTTTGCAGTTTTTCGAGGAGTTTTTGCTGGAGCAGTTCACTGAAAATCGAAAAATTCTTTTTTTTAATTTCTTCGCGCAGATCGATAATGGTTGTTTTGGGGAGAGTGCTTAAAGTGGCGCGTTTGGTTATTTCCAGCAATTCGTAATGGCCAAGTTTGGCCTGATAGTAGCTCTCAAGTGAAGGTGTGGCGCTGCCCATGAGAATTTTGATGTTGATGAGTTTGGCGATCTGGACCGCAACATCAATGGTCTGATACCGTGGCGATTGATCCTGTTTGTAGGAAAAATCGTGCTCTTCATCCAAAATAATGCAGCCAAGATTTTCAAAAGGCGCAAAAATAGCTGAACGCGAACCAATAATGATTCTGGCTTCGCCCTTGTAAATGCTGAGCCATTCTTTTTCCTTTTCTTTGCTGCTCAACTGGCTGTGAATAACCGCAATTTTTTGATGAAAGTGAGCCTTAAAACGCTCCAGTGTCTGCGGTGTAAGCGAGATTTCCGGAATAAGCATGAGTACCTGTTTGCCCTGTTTGAGGATTTCATCGGCAAAATGAAGATAGATTTCTGTCTTGCCGGAAGCAGTGATGCCGTGAAGAAGGAAGATTTTTTTTGGACTTTCAAGCAGAACCTGTAGTGCATGTTTTTGCTCCTCATTGAGCTTATGCTGGACTTTTAGTTCTGTATTTTGAAACTCGCCAGCACTCCAGGGCTGCAGGTTTTTTTTCTTGACGATGCCTGTTGGCAGGAAAAGTTTGAGCACTTTGGAAAGTGGACAGAAATAATAGGCGCTTAGCCATTTAATAAGCTCTGTCTGCCAGGATAAAAGGTGTGGAGCATGTTCGGGTATCTGTAAAATCTCGCGGGTTTTATAGGCGGGTTTGTGATCATGGAAATCAAAAAAAATCCCCCTGGTTTTGCGGTTGCGGAGAGGCACCTCCACGATCTGGCCTTTTCGCACTTTCAAACTCTCAGGAACCTCATAAGTGAGCGTTTCTTTATCTTTGCCGACTTTTTGAGTGAAGAGAATTTCAGCGTACATTTTTCAGCGCACATTTAATGTTGACATTTTTGAGTTTTACTGTATTGTAGCTTTCCTTACTATTTATCGTATAGCCGATTATGCTTTATATGATGCGGGAAATTCAGGAGGGGAGGGGAGAGGACTTAAGGAAAAACCTGGGCCTCTGTGCTAAAAAATACGATTTCATCTGGCAGAGTATTGTTGAATCTCTCTGCAGGGATTTTGGCAAAAAAATCATATCAGAAAGAATTTTTGAACAGGGTTTGATTGCTTTCAACATGATCATGAACGCTTCGAGAATGCCAAGAGTTCTTTAGTATAAGCGAAAATCTCACAAATAGTATCTTTTTTTATGTCCGGCCTGTTCCTCGCTTCACGCGGAGCCGGACTGGAGCTTCGCTCACTTGCGTTCGCTTGCTCTGGTGCGTTTGTTTGACGAAGTCCGAACCTTTTTTGAACGAAACTGACCGCCTCCGCTTCGCTCCGGCGGAACGCTCGGGCGCGGCGGAATTCCACCCACACCCCCCTTTCGCTGCGCCCTCGCTTCTGACATTTTGGCGAAAAAAATCCGGCGGCTATCAAAACTATACCAGTTTTTGCGCTAGCGAAACAAGTTTGTCTCTATTCTCAATACTCAAAAATTTTCTTGGGATTTTATCAAAACCCAAATATGCTCCTGCAAAAGCCCCAGTAAGTCCAGCAATACCATCGGTATTGCCGCCTTTTGCAAACTGCAACTGCTCCTCCCAAGAAAATTTTTTGAGTCGGTCTTTTTCCTCCGGCGTATCGTCTCGATAAGAATTTGCGGCCGCAATAACCGCCCCTTCAAAATCTGTCTGAAATTTGAGAAAACAGAAAATGGCAAGTGGTAAGGTTTGATAAATTGGCGAACCAGTACCAAAAACCTCTCTGGCTGATTCGATAGTTTCTGTTTTGCTCAAATCTACCGCTTGCCTTATTTTCTGTATCAACGGTTTTGTTTTCTCGGTTTCTTTGATTATCTCAAGTGCGCTGCCCACCGCTTTTTCTGGCAATATTCCGTGCATCAAGTCTCCAATTATCAAAGCGGTTATTGCGGCTCCCATTTTGGAAATTTCGGAATTATGCGTGAACATCGCCGAAATTTCCACATTATTTTTTAATTCATCAACACCGTCTTTTACGAAAGGACGGTAAAAGATACCGAGCGGAACAACTCGGTATGTCACGGAGCACGATTCCGTCGTTGTTGAACCGGATTCATGATAACTTTTACCGCCTATAAGATTTTTAACGGCGCTAATCGCGGTTGGTCCCACCCATTTTTCAGTATCGGGATTAGTCAAAATTTTCTTTCCCCATTCGGATAAATCGTCTTGATATTTCTGCGGGACAAAACCGCGATTTTTTATGAGGTGTTGTGCCGAAATCATCAACAGATTTGTGTTCTCGGTATATTGTCCGCTTTTGAGATGATGAAAGAACGGATGTTTTGGATTATCGGTAAATCCCACAATTTCCTGATTGATGAATTTCGACACATCGCTTTTATCTATTCCAGCAACCGGAAAGCCAAGTGCGTCACCGATAGCGAAACCGACAAACGCGCCTGTCGCTCTGTTTTGTAACGATGATTGAAAATTTTTCATCGCCTCCAATTCTAAGTCTAAGACGGTTTCGCTCTTTTCGGAAAAATATTTGTTCTTGAAAAACGCTTGAATCCATGGATAGATTGAATAGCTGTAAAAATCTGTTTCGGTATTTCTGAAATGGCGCATTGCCGCCGAGCAAAAAAGCGAGAAAGTAAATTGGAAACCTAAATCTACAAAAATAATTTTACGAGAAGTAGAATGAGCGGATACATACTCAGAAAGCTTTTTTGCTCTATCGAAAAAATGTGAATCATTTTTGATTAGTTGCCCAAACGAGACAAAATATTTTTCCGAAAAATCGGCGATATTATGTGAATCAGTAAGGGTATCATAAATAAGTTTGACGAGGGTAAAATAATCCTCCTCTGTTCGGCACAAGAATTTTCGATTTATTAAAAGTCCAAAACCCTTACCAGTTTTCTTCTGGTATGTTTCTAAAACATCGTAGGTATCTTTTAGTAAGAATGCGCATCCGCCGTCCATTTCCGAAAGTTTCAAAGCAAAATCAGCATAATGATTTTCGGGAACGGCACGGCGGCGAAAATTTTTCAGTTTTTGTAATCCGACATGATGTGAAAATTCCTTTTTGAAACTGGGCGAATTTTTATAGCAAAAATCAGCAATGCCTTTGTGAGCTCTCAAAATTTCCTCTGGATTCAAATCTTTAGAAAGAAATGTGTGAATATAGGCCGCCATGCCGTCCAATTTCGAGCTATATTCTGTTTTGATCGGTTTCGTTGATGCCATATTATTTCAAAAGTTCATCAGCCGAAACTTTAAGCGCACCGGCTAATTTTTGGATTGTCGAAAGTGTGGGATTCTTTTTACCATTCTCGATATTGCTAATATAACCTCTATCCACCTCTAAGGCGCGGGCAATATCACCTTGCGACATTTTTTTTAATACTGGTGATCCGTACCCCTTTTAGTAGACACTTTAGAACCCCCTAACCCTCGACCTTGGCTAGAAGATGATCTCTGTATGCAACAGGTGTCATCTTGTTTCTTGTCCACTGTTTTCTTTCGTGGTTGTAGTATCTCATATATG